>ODAI013386652.1_pt1 | contig 18818 bp, 7 predicted proteins | sample 1539321 | NCBI WGS metagenome assembly ODAI01 (sample SAMN02144231, study PRJEB22623) | gut metagenome | biome: sheep rumen | host: Ovis aries | place: New Zealand
AATCGAGTCCGTCCGCTCTATATCCACCGGCTGAAGGAGGAAATACTTGTTTGTGGAGGAGTAAACGATACGCAGGAAACCTCTTATGTACAGCAACTCGCCCACATGGCAACCATCCACAACAGGGCTGTTGTAGCGGATTGGCTTCCATTGGCTGTCAACAAGGTGATATACATAGTGCCCGCCACCCATTCCGATGAGTGCACAGTACCGCTTGCCATCGTAGTAACGGGCTGCGTCAAGGTATCCGTAGTACGCGGGCAACGTGTCAGCCCCCTCAGTCAGAGGGTGCAAGGGGTTGATTGGCGGCGTGATTGTGTCCAGATTGGATACGTTCATGGTGAGGTTGCCGGGGAAAGTTCCACCATCGATTAGACCCGGCTTGTCGACTATTCCGCTTTTAGAACAGGACACGAAGAGCAACGGCAACACCATGCTGAACAATAATAATAGTCTTCTCATACACATACAATTTTATTTGTTCTGAAATGTTCTGAAATCGACTGCAAAGTTACTGCTTTTTTTTGAATTATGCAAATTTTTGACTTATTCAGTGCATTTTTAGGGTGCCTTATAATAGACTGAAAATAAAACAATTGCAAAAATGGTCAAAAAAAATACTTATTCAGCGCATTTTTTGGTGTAAAAAAAGTGAAGAAAAAGTTTGGATTTTTAAGATTTTTTTTGTAATTTTGCGCCCGATTTCAGTAATTACATACATATATGAAACACTCTTTCACACATCCCCGCCTCACTATCCTGACAATAGTGCCGGGGCAACTCATTTCCACCAGTGCAGAAACCTTTCAAGCCGAGATAAGCGGCTACGGATCCGACACCGGCGGCGGCTTTAACCAAGACGAATAACAACCACGCATACAACAACACCTTATGAATAAACATCTCATCATATCTCTTGTCTGCACCGCTGTGTTGGTGGCAGGAACGGCATGCAGCAGCCGGAACACACCCGAACAAACCTCTGCAAAGAAGCGCTCTATCACTATCACCGAGCAAGGTGAACCCGCTTCTTCGCCCAACGCCTCCGCACCCGACATCCTCCGCATTGCCAATGCCACTATAACCGAAGAAACCAACACTCTCTCCGCCTCATGGACGGCTGGAGACCTATTGACTTACTGCAACTTAAGCAGGTACAACCCAAATACCTATGAATTTTACACCGGATCTCTGACTGCCGCCTCTACTGCCACCACGGCACAACTCACAGGGGAGGTGAACTGCATAAACGGCGACTGTCTGGCAGTGGTCTATCCCGCCACAACCTTTACCTCAAACGACACCTACACCATCTCCCTCACAGGTCAAGATGGCACACTCGCTTCTTTGGCAACACACTATCACTACCTCTATAGTTGTGCGTATGTAACTTCCGTGACAGGAAACACTGCCACGGCAACTATGCCCAAGATGAAAAGCCTCCTCACCGTCTGCAAATTCAGTTTCACAGACAAGGAAACAAGCACCATCATCCCTATTAAAACGCTCGCTATCAGTTATGGAGGAAGCGGCAGTGATAGTAACACCTACCCTCAGTCTGCATCTGTTGCTATCAGTGAGAACACAGCCCAAACCGACATCCACGTCGTTGGAGTCACTGGTTCATCACCCCTCACTATCACCTGCCCCTCCGCGCAGAATGAGGTCTATGTTGCCTTGTTGCCCACACCTTCAGGGGAACGTACTTATAACTTCACGGTCACTACCCCCTCCGCTGCGACCTACTCCGGCACTGCCAGAGCCACCCTCCATGAGGGAGAATACGTAGTTGCCACAGAACTCAAACTAATCAAGAATCAATAAACATGCGCGATATGAAGACTTTCCGGTTTATCAAGCAAACACTTCTTTCTCTCCTCCTGCTTTTGGCGGGCACAACCCTTCACGCCAGTGACTGGGTACTCAACGAGGACAAGTACAACGCTACCCATTACACCGACCACCTCTACCTCGAGGTGTTCCTCGCCGACCTTGACTACGGCAACACTTACTGCAAGGAGGGTACACTTACTGCCACTAACGGCAGCGTGTCTATTGACCTCCTCACCCTCAAGTACGTCAATCAGGGCGATGACGAGAGTCAGACCGCCGAAGTCAAAGGCAAACTGCTCATGCCCAACGCCAAGGCGTGGTTCACCAACTCGCAGTCAGGCAATCAGGAACTTACCACATCCGAGCAGAGTTTCTGGCTCACCAAGTGGGGCAGCGACCACCACTACATGACTGCTAAAATCGACTTCTACTACTCGGCAGCAATGGCGGGAGGCGACTGGAAAATCTATTTCCACTTCAAGCACTCCAATGACAGTTGGTACACACGTGTCCTGCGCTACTCCATCGGCACAAGCACCTCGCTCGGACTGCCCGATTTCAACGCCGCGGCATACACCGTGGAACGTACTGGCATAGACCGCCTCACCTTCACAGTGCCCCAACTGCCAAACGATATTCCAAGCAAAGTCAGCACTATCCGCATGCGTAAGTGTACCTACGATGTACGCTATATTTTCTACAAACAGGACGGCAGTTCCGTGACGGTGGACAACACCTATGAGGCATCCGCCACGCAGCAGAAAACCGAAGAATATACTTTCCCGGACGGAGTGGGAAACCCCGCACGCATATACTGCCGGGTAGTGGCTACACACGGCGTGAAAGACCCCTCCGAATGGTTTAACCGGCGCACCAAGACAGACACCAAGGATAATGCCTTCAAGGTCGTTCCTGTACCTGGCTCGGTCACTACTGACTTCCGCCAGTTCTCCGGGCAAGCGGCACTCACATGGACTACCCCATCCGGCTCGCAGTTCATGGAGGTCACACCCTACATTTACCGGGTAGAAACCGACGACTTGGGAACGCCCAAGTCCGGTCAGTCGTGGAGCAAAAGGGGCGCGCTCAGCAGCACCAACGGAGGTGCACTCAGTTTCACCGACGATGACGTCGCTATCGGCACGTACTACCGCTACATGGCGCTTAATGTGCCTACACAGTGGATTAACAACGGCATTTCGGAGAGTACGCTCAACAGTCCGAGTGCCGACCTCCTTGACAAACTCGGCAGCAACACTTCCGAAGTAATGAGTTCAGCCCCGATAGTCTCTATTTATAACCTAAGACAGGACACCACCGTCAAGAACAAAGTGCGACTTACTTGGCAATATACACGAGTGCCTACCTCCGAGACCACAGTCAACTTCAAGGTGCTCCGCCGTACCGATGAGAACGCCGGTTGGAGCGAAATGAGTTCAACGGCGAGCGGTGATGCCGACCCTGCCGCGGGCTACACCGTCGATTTCGTGGACGAGACACTCCCGAACTCTATCGTACGCTACCAGTACAAGGTGCGACTCGAACTCTCCGGATACCGCTTCGAGAGTGACATCATCACCGCCGGACTGCTGAAGGGAACGACACTGACCGGTTTCGATGCGACCAAAGGCACACATGATGCCAGCGTCACCCTCAGTTGGAGTGCACAACAGGCGGGTACTGCCAACAGCACCTACATCATTTCGAGGCGCTATGTCAACTCTACAGGCGAGTTCATGCCTATCCATACCGAGAGCAACACAAACGAACAATACACCTTCGAGGACAATACCGTCAAACCCGGTTATTACTACGAATACCGCATTGAGGCGTACGACGGCGGCGTTCTACAGAACACACGCTACGCTGTCGGTTTCTGTCAGTCGCGAGGCACCGTCTCCGGAAATGTCCACTACGGTAGCGGCACAGCAGTGCCAGATGTACGCCTGTGGCTGCGACCCTCCGACACGGGAGACGACAACACCGTACGCACTACCTCCCAGTACGTCCACGGTGCCTCCGAAGGCATCTTCTGGCAGGCAGACACCGCTGAACAGAATATAGTATTTGGCGCCGATAAGAACTACACCGTGCAGTTCTTCGTTCGCCCGGACGAGGGGCTGGCAGACAGCACTGTACTGGCGGATATACCCGGTGTCGGACAACTTTATATCATGCCGCAGACTGACGGTTCCTACAAACTCTATAGCAAGCGCCCTGTCGTCACGGAGACCGCTCAAAACTACCACTCAGTCAATATTATTCGTGCTATCACAAACTATCCTGAAACTCCGTCGGCCACAACCACATACAAAGAAGATTATGGACTTACCATTTATAGTTGGAATGATTATGTAACAATAAGAGACAAATGGGAATCTGAGGGATTCAGCAAGAAAGATTATGCTACCAATTGGTGGGGGACAGATGTTAATACACACGTTTTCAGAAAATTTAAGACATTGGATACTCCCATTACTATCACCACAAAAGAAAAAACTTTCGACTACTACGACATGGGAGTAACCCTCAGCCCTGGTACTTACTCGCTGCTGACATTCAGCATTGAAAACGGTACAATCACCACGATGGTGAACGATGGTACACCAGTGGCAAACACGTTCCTTAGGCACGACGATAACACGGTCACCACCACCGAAACCAATGGCGACTATGTGGTATATAACAGCAAGTTGGTTTCTTTCGAAGGAAACCTGTGTGCCCAAATGCCTGGGACTGGTTGGATGTGGCAGGGACTGGCTCGAACCACCCAATATGACGACCCGGTCACTGTCTGCGCCAATTGTGATGACCATAGTACAACATTCTCCATCGGTGGCGCTGCAGGCGTAACCACGGGACAGGCGTTCAGGGGCAACTTTGCCGAAGTGCGCGTGTGGGACCATGCCCTCACCGATGCCGAGAAACAGAGTGTCTTCGACCGCAGACTCAATGGACGTGAGGCGGGACTGGCACTCTACTGGCCACTCGACGAGGGTCTGGAGCGGTACGCCTTCGATGCTTCCTACGCCAGCGACCTACCGAATGGACGTCATGCCACCGTAGGCAATAACATCACTTCTTCCACTATCATACCGTCAGAGCAACAACTCTCACGTTACGGTGTGACCAATGAAAAGGGCGAGTACCTCATCCGCGGTATTCCGTTCATGGGCAGCGGCTCATCCTACACTATCGTGCCGGAGAAAGGTATTCACGAGTTCAACCCCAACGTGCGCTCGCTTTTCATCAGCCCCACTTCACTCACAGCGAACAATATCGACTTCGAGGACGTCTCTTCTTTCCCCATGACCGGACATATTTACTATGCCGGCACGAACATCCCCGCCGAGGGAATCCAACTCTATGTGGATGGAACGCTCCTCACCGCCAATGGCAAGGCACAGCAGACCAATGAAGACGGCTTCTACAGCATAAACGTACCTATCGGGGAACACTACGTGGAAGCCAAACTGGAGGACAGCCACTACATGGTGGACGGCGGACGCTTCCCATTGGAAGGAACGTACAACTTCGCAGACCGCGTACAGCACGATTTCTTCGATTCCACTTTGGTTAACTTCTCGGGGCGTGTAGCCGGTGCTAAGTACAACGACACTATACCCGTTGGCTTCGGTGAGTCGAAGAACAACATCGGTGTGGCAACTATCACCCTCCGCCTGAACAACGAGTCTTTCTCGTTCAACTGCCAGAACGACTACATCACGCCTGCCACTTCGGACCGTACCTTCGAGAGTGACACGGTTAGTATTCGGAGTCACGCATGGACAGGTTCGGGTGACGCGGCAAATACCAAGTACATCTATATCACTACTGACAGCGCCACGGGCGAGTTCAGTGCCAAACTGCCGCCGCTCAAGTATGTAATGAAGAGTGTTGTGATTGCGTCCAACGACCATATTGAGTTCACCTCTCTGCCCGAGATAGACCTCAGCAACCCCAAACAGTTGTACACCGACTCTATCCGGCAAGTGACAGAGCAGGGTGACACAGTGAAGGGCACCTACCAATACAACGTCAAGCAGGTGCTCACCTACTACGCCTCCCCGCAAGTGGATGTAGTAGAGAGAAAGCACCCCACAGGTGCATTTGGCGTGGATTCACTCATTGTTCCTATTGACGAGACGCATAACGATACCATCCGCGGGGTATGGACAAAAGACAGCCTGGGCGTGCATTACATGTTCGGGTACCCTGTTTACCGGATGTTGGACCGGACAGAGTACGAGATACACGGCTACGAGGCGTATATCAACAAAGACTACGCTACCCCCGTGACGGACACGGTGAACCTGAACGGACAGGAACTGACCATCGGCAACGAGATGAGTGCCGACCAGATGGTCATCTACGAGGCACCAGAGGATAGTGTCCGCTACACGCCCGGTGCGATCTATCAGATGAAACACCACAAACTGATATTGGACAAGAACGGGCGTGCGTTGCTGCCATGGACCGTTGGTGCTCCGAACATCGTTGCGCCCTTCACGAGGCAGTTCACCATCACCCTCAAACGGGACAACCGCACCTATGAACCCTTCCGCATGGATGCCATCGTGTTAGGCCAACTGACGACAGGTAATAACTTCGTCACCAAAGGTCCGGATGCTGTGCAGTTCATTCTGCGAGACCCCTATGGTGCACAGTCGAAGACCACGTTGAAGCGTGGAAAGGTGGAGACGCACACGCACTACGACACGTACATCCGGTACGGCAACCACAGTTTGGTCGCCACTGTCCTCGGCGGTGTGGACGTGACAGTAGGAAATGGTATAGGTGTGATGATGTTAACCGGCAACACGGTGAAGCGTGAGACAGATGTAGGCGTAGAGGCTTCATGGCAATACACCCATAGGTATGATTCCATCTACGAGACGACGACGATAGAGAGTATCTCGACGAGCGACAAGTCGCCGTACGTAGGTGCATGTGGCGATGTGTATGTAGGTATGGCGAAGAATCTGCTGGTTGGCACCAGTCGTCACGTACAGGTGAAGAAGAACGTAGAGACGGGCAAGTACGGTATTGTGCTGGAGGACGACCTGGCTTTTGGCCAGCAGATTAACACCGAGTTCGCCTACACGCAGTACGAACTGGAGAACGTAATGATTCCCAAATGGAAAGACCAGCGTGCGCAGTACCTGACGCAGGTCGGGTCGGAGCACGCCGCCCGCAGTTATGTGAACAACAGTGAGCATGTGAAATGTGTCACATGGCTCCGCCCGAGTGACCCGCACTACGGTGACAGTGCCACCTATGTGTTTGTCCAGCCGGCGGATACACTGTTCCCGAAGGAGACGGAGATAGACAGCGTGGAGTGGTGCAACAATCAGATAGGCGCATGGGAGTACTACATTCGGAAGAACGAGGAGGCGAAAGTGCGTGCGATAGAAGAGCAGACACCAAAGAACTACTCTATTGACGGCGGAACGTCCCGTACCTTCGTTATCCGGCACGACACGACGGCGATAGACCAATACCAGACCACGTACAAGGTAGGAGCGGTGCTGGGCGAGAAATTCGGTTTCCAGTACAGCGGATTCATCTCGTTCGGTGCCATTGTGAATGTCAAGTCGTCGGTAGGCGGCGGCAGTGTGTCCGGTGCAGGCGATGACGAAAAGAACTACACAGAGTGGGAGTACGTGTTGTCAGACGGCAACCGCGATGTGGACCTTTCGGTTAACATGTATCCATCGGAGAGCGGTAGCAACAGCAAGATATTCTCGCTGTTCGGTGGTCAGACATATAACCCTTATGAGCCGGTGGACTCGACGCACTACTACACGAACGATGCAGGTGAGCACGTGGCATTGGGTAACGGTTCGGTACAGATGGAACAGCCGAATATCCGTATAGGGACAGGTGACAGTGCGCCGGGCGAGCACCTGACTATTACTGATATCCCTGCGGGTCACGCCGCCACAGCGGTGCTATATTGCACGAACATGGCCCATGCGCACCAAGTTCTGAACTTCAGTTACGACCTGGGTATTCCTGAGCGGAGCAACCCTCATGGTTTGGAGATACTGATGGACGGAACGCCTATCAACGGCCGCTCGGTTTATCTGAACCAAAGCGAGACGACGCAGAAGGTGATCACTCTGCGCCAGACGGACGAGTCGATATTGGACTATGACAGTATAGAGATATGGTTCAAGTCGCAGTACCAGCCTACGATTATCTATGATGTGGCGATGCTGAGTGCGCATTTCACGCCCTCCTCATCGCCGGTGACGCTTACGGTGTCGAACCCCATTGTGAACACCGACCCCACCACGGGCGAGGGTAAGTTGCAACTGCGGCTGTCGGGCTTCAACCGTCAGTTCCGCAACCTGAAGAACATTGGTGTACAGTACCGTTTCGCGGGTAACACTGAGTGGACGAATCTGTTTACATGGGAGAAGAGTGCGGCGGATACTACAGGGTCGTCCCGGACGCTCCTGCCCGAGACAGGTGATTTGCGCTTGACGGTTGACATGTCGAACGACCTGTCCTACCCCGAGGGCAACTATGAGTTCCGCGCATTCACCACAACGCCATATGACAAAGAAATGGTGCAGGTGTTCAGTGAGGTGACTCAGGTTATCAAGGATATGACGAAACCCCGCCCGCTGTTCACTCCGGCTCCGTCGAACGGCATACTGGGCATCGGCGACCAATTGTCGATAGAGTTCAACGAGGACATCGTTCCGGGCTATGTGGGTGACAAGAACATCATTGTTTCGGCTAAACTGAACGGTCGCCCGATAGACCACGATGTGTCGTTGCGTATATTGCCGTTTAGCGAAGAGGCAAAGACGATGAACCCTGTGTTCCTGAACGGTAATTTCTCGATGGAGTGTTGGCTGAACATACATAGGAACGGCATTATTCTGCGCCAAGGTTCGGGAGAAAACAGTTTCGCTCTATCGACGGACAGTGCAGGTCATGCAGTGGTACGGATAGCCGGCGTACGTTTCTTGAGCGAGGCGACGCTGCCGTACGACCAGTGGGTTTTCCTTGCCATGAACTACAAAGCGGACAACATGACATTCAACTTGCTGGCTCAGTATGGTGACACGACGGTATGGCTTTTTCAGAATCAGAAGATGTCAGCAATGGAGGTGCAGGTGGTGGACTATGCAGAGGACAATTACCTGTACTTAGGTCCTATTGACGCCAATATCCATGACCTGGCCTTGTACAACATGTACCGCGATGTAGTGGAGGCCTGCGGGAAAAAATACGAGATGAAAGATGCGTACACGTATGGTATGACCAACTATTGGCCGATGAAAGAGGGTCACGGTCAGATAGCATCTGACACGCGCCATACGCATGATTTCCAGGTGCCGGACATGTGGAGCATTGAAGGGGTGAACTACTCGCTGCGCCTGGACAGTGTGACCGGCTGTCAAGCGGACATCTCGACTGTGAACACGGGTAGGAACGACAGCTATGCCATAGAGTTGTGGTATTGGCCGTCGATGATATCCAACGGTGATACTGTTTTTGCGACTGACAACATGTGTCTGCACTACGACTCGCTGTACAACCTGGTGTTAGACTATGGAGTGAAGTCGCAGACAGTAGTGTCCAGTGAGGATTTCCCGAATGTATGGTCGAATTGGCATCATTTGGCGCTGAATGTTGTTCGCGGTCAGGCGGCATCGTTCTATTTGGACGGCAAGCGTACGGCAGTCATTGCGGAGGCGGATGTGCCGGTCCTGCATGGTGCCGGTTTGGCTTTCGGCAAGGGCGGTGAACTGTGTATGGTGGATGAGATCCGTATCTGGAAAGCCACCCTTACGGAGGAGCGTCTGCTGAGTAATATGTACAACACGATAGATACAGCGGACCTCTATTCCCGTGGTCTGATAGCGTACTATCCGTTCGAGAAGGATTCAACCATCAACGGAGTGCGTACCAAAGGTTTCACACTTAAGAACATGGCTCCGCGGTCGTTGTCGGGCAACGCCGGCGATGTGTCAGCCCCTGCCAGTATGTCTGTACGGTCCACTCCTGCACTGAAAAGTGCTCCGTCGGAGGTTCGTATCACCGCCGTTCCGGTGGCGTCTGAGCGCAAGGTGGTCATTAACTTGGCTCCCGCCGAGGTGAGTGCGCGCGACATAGAGGGCACTACGCTGAACATCACTGTGGCGGAGGTGCATGACCTTCACGGCAACATGTCCGACCCTATCAAATGGACAGCATACGTACAGCAGAACACGCTGGTATGGTTGCGTGACTCGGTTAACATCGCCAAGAAATACGGTGAGGAGTACCGGTTCAGTGTGGATATAGAGAACAAAAGCGGTCAGGTAGAGTACTACACGATTGCGGGCATGCCTGAGTGGTTGAGTCTGGTGGAAAATGGTCAGACGGTAAACAGTCAGATTGTCAATAGCTTTGATGTAGGACCGCTACGCACCAAGACGCTCACTTTCTCCGTTACTCAGTTTGTACCTGTAGGCAACTACGATGTGACCATAGGTCTGAAGGGCAACAACGAGATACTGGAGCCGCTGCGTATCGTGATGAAAGTGCGCGGTGAGACCCCCAACTGGACGGTTGATCCGACCCTGTACGACCACTCGATGACGATTATTGGCCAGGTGTATTTGGGCGGTATTCTGATGGAGAGTCCTGAGAGTATGGTTGCTGCGTTCATTGGTGGCGAGTGTCGGGGAGTGTCATCACCTGAACAAATGCGCGGAGCAGCGTACGTGACGCTGAATGTGTACGGGCTGGACATCCCTTCGAAAGACGGCGGTAAGCCTATCTCTTTCCGCATTTGGGACGCGTCGAAGGGTGTGGCATACACCGATGCACAGATAGCCGTTGCGGGTAAGGATACGACTATTTTGTTCAAGCAGGATGCGTTGGTGGGCAACTTTGATGTGCCTGTTATCTGGACCAAGTCGGACAAAGTGGAGCAACTGCTTTCCGTTCATGAGAACTGGAACTGGATCAGCTTAGGAGTGGATCCTGAGACGCAATACTGTGACGTTTTGTTTGCCGACTACAGCGGTTGGAACATACTGCTAAAGGATACGGGCAACTACATCCAGAGCAATGGCGCTGAGTGGCGCGGCAGTCTCAAACCGGAGGTGAACAAGATGTACAAGATGAAGATCAGTCGCACGCCATCCACCCAGACGGCAGAGCTTAACTCCCAATTGTCGATTAGGGGTCGTCAACTTTCGATGGACGAGATGCCTGTGGAGATAGCCCCGGGCTGGAACTGGATACCTTATACACCGCTTAACACCAAGCGGTTAGATGCCGCCTTGTCGGGTGTTTCTCCTATGCATGGTGATATTATCAAGTCTCAGACGGCGGTGTCTATCTTCGATATTGCACATGGCTGGGAGGGCACACTGAAAGCCCTTGAGAGCGGGCATGGTTACCTGTATTACAGTACGGATAGTAAATCCAAGTCGTTCACTTATCCTGCTGACTTCTACCAGCCAGTGGGTGCTCCGGGTATACTTGGTGCGCCGCAGAGGCAGAATGTCCTATTTGCCCAAGAGACAAATGTCCAAATCTTCACTCCTGTTGACCGTCACGCCTACCCCAATAACATGACGATGACCATTCGTCTTGTGGATGGAGAGTCCGTGGTGGACAGTTGTGAGATAGGTGCGTTTGTGGCGGAAGAGTGCCGAGGGGCGGTACGTGCCTCGGAGGATGGTCTCTATTACCTCGTCATTAGCGGCGAGGGGGCAGGTCAGGCGATGGAGATAAAGACTGTTCTTAACGGCGAGATAGTGACTATAGATGGCACGCAGACGTATGTGTCGGACGATCATATCGGTACTCCGTGGGCACCATACATCATCGACCTGAGTGTTCTGCGCAACGGTCTGGAGGACGTGTCCGGTGACACCCGTCATGGCTCGAATGTCCGCAAGATTATTGAGGACGGGCACGTGATTATCATTCGTGGCAACGAGCGTTACGATGTCACGGGTAAGAAACTGCAGTCTGAACAAAAAAGGCAGTTATGAAACGATATTGGGTAGTCATAGTAGCGATAACGGTCCTTGCAGGTTGCTCGCGTAACAGTGAGCGAGTGTGGGATTCGACCCTTGGCATGGCAGTGGACAGCCTGTGGAGTAATCCTGTGCTGGCCAACGCAATGTTGGAGCAACTGGAGAGTGTGCGCTTGTCGGAGTCGGACAGACACATATATAATATAACGCGAGCGCACGCGCGACTGAAGTTGGCCCATGCCTTGCCGTTGGAAACCGATTTAGAGGAAGAAGGCCGGTACTGTGAGAGCCGGAACATGCGTCGTTTTGCCGGAGAGGCGTACTATATAGCCGGTGCATACTGCAACCTGATAGGTGAGAACGCCACAGCCATGCAGCACTTGAAACAAGCGGAACACCTTTTTGAGGGTGCGGTAGTACCGGATATATTGGTGGGAATGACGTACTACAAAATGGGGCGTATCAGTGAGACGGAACAACTGTACGATGTTGCCAACCGGTATTATGTGGACGCCGTACCCCACTTGGACCAGGCGGGCTTGGCACTGTATGCGGCATGCGGCTGGCGTGAAGTGGGCAGAACCACCCGTGACAGTGCGATTAGGAAAGAGGCATTCGAAAAGGCGCTGAGTTTTACTCCGCAGTTGGACACTTTGACCTCGGCAGACATACGCTATGCTGCATTGAGCAGGTTGGATCCGATGTCGGATGAGTTGGTCCGTTTGAGCCGTTTCCTATGTGACTCGGCGGGACAGAAACGCTACGCCTATGACCTGGTTCGGTACTACTTGCGCGAACACCGTTTGGACTCGGCGCGCATGTACCTGAATGTCTTGGCGGCAGATACGGCAGAGGAGCGTTGGAGCAGAGACAAGTACGCTTTTCTGCTGAGCCGTTATCAGCATGAGTTGGGACAAAACGCTCAAGCCTACGCGACCTTGCTGAGCCTGTACAACAAGCAGAGCGGTGAGATAGAAGCCACGGGTATGAGCAGGACGTTTACCATATCGGAACAGTTCGACAATGCCAGTGAGCGGGAGAAAAACCTGCAGTTGCAAGTGGAGAAACAGCGACTGTGGCTGGCACTGTTTATAGTGGCAGTAGTGATTTTAGCCGGGCTGATTGTGCTGGTGCTGGTGTCCTCAAGGAGGCGTGCACAGCGGCTGATAGAGACATCCGAGCGTGAGATGCAGATAGCGCGCCTGCGCTCTGAGGTGGAAATACGCCGTTCGAGCATGGGTCGTCTGTTGGCGCAACGCATTCAGATGAGTAAAAGTATGCAGGAGAGCATGAAACGCCACCAAGAAGACAAGGTGCCGGCATGGGTGCAGGAGTTTGTAGAGACCAACTTGGTCATGACAGAAGAGCAGTGGGCTTTGTTTCAGCAGGAGTTTAATGCCAACTATAGTAATTACCTGGTGCGCCTGAAGCAGGATCATCCATCGCTGACGGCGTCTGACCTGCAAGTAATCGCCTTGACGGTACTGGGTGTAGATATCAGTGATATTTGCCGTCTGCTGAACCTGACGAAACGTACCATATGGGGCAGACGCCTGCGCATAAAGGAGCACTTGGGCTTATCGTCAGAGAACCAGTTGGACGAGTGGCTTTTGGCTCATTTGCAGTGAGGGGGGATAATAGGAGTTACATGTGACATTTATTGTGCCTTGCGGGATAGAGCCCACGAGGCAGGCTCGCATTGCGCTTCAATGGTTTCTTCCACGTCGTCGGGTAACGAATAGAAAAAGTCTATACCGGTGAGCGCCTCTATCTCGTCCACCGAGGCAATATAGGTCAATAAGGGACGACTGCCTGCCCTGTTCGGCAAAACAAACCCAATGGAGCGCCAACCGTCATCGGTCCGGCGGAGGAAAACCTTGTAAAAAGCCGCAGGCACGGCAATCTTGCGCGTGGTGCCAATCGTTTGGTGGTTTTCTTCCACAATGGGACCACAAGTAATGTAAATATTACCATATTGTTTTGCCCAACTGCGCGCCAAGTCTTCCAATTCTTTCCAGTCACCGGCATTCACGTTGTGCAGTTGAGGACACATATTCGTCATGTAAAAACTCTCTTTCATTGCCTGCTCCGACCATTTCATGTCGCCCGCAGGTGCCATGTGTCCCCGGTCGTAGCCGGAACTTTTATAGTCTGCCGACACTACCGCATCTCCCTCAACCAGCGGGTCGGGCAGGAAATGGTCGCTGCGCTTTCCTTCGCCGGAAGTCTCGGCATCGGTCAACTCGTACGCCACCCAATTGGGTACCATGAGCAAGGGGTTGTAACTAACCGTGTAACCCGTGTGAACAATGATTTGCTCGGCGCATGCGGAGTCCACCTGTGCCAATTCCCAGCCCTCGGTCGGCAAGACTTCAGATGCCGAAGCGTCCGATTCCATCGGCACTGTAGCGGCAAAAGACTCTGCCTGTTTATCCTGTCTTGCGCCATCGTTGCTTTCCTGCCAATAAGACAGTCCGGCAGCCACCAGAGCAATTATAACAACTATGTACCACAGCGTGGGACTATTTCTTTTGTTTCGTTTGCGTGCCATATTAAGTTCGTTTTTTTGTTGGTGCAAAGGTACAACTTTTATTTCATTTATGCAAGTTTTCGGGTAATTTTTGTCCCCAAATAAGGTATTTCGCCCCTAAATAGGCATATTTTACCCCTAAATAGGAGTGAAAATCACATTTATTTTTCCATATCCGCACTTTTTTGTAACTTTGCACTGCGTTTTGTGTGAGCATCATACACGAACGCAAAACTATTCGGGCACAAAACGTAAAACTATTCGACACAAAACTATTTATTATTATATGGAACATCTGAACACACCAACAACACACATGTTCACCTACATCAACCGCTCCATAAAAGAGGGTTGGAACAATCCGGGTTTCTCGGATTTTGGTGAAAATGTGAATTACACCTACGGCGAGATTGCCACTCAGGTTGCGAAACTGAACTTGTATTTTGAAATGGTCGGCGTAAAAAAAGGCGAGAAGATTGCTTTTTGCGGCGGAAACTCCTCCAATTGGGGTATCAGTTTCTTGTCAGTATTAGCATATGGCGCAGTGGCAGTAAGTATTCTGCCCGACTTCACCGGTCCTGACGTAGAAAAATTAGTGAACCACTCGGACTCTCAGATTCTGTTAGTCGGTCCGGTAGTTGCCACCAAGATTGACCCCAAGAATCTGCCGAATATCAAGGCGATTATCGGCATGAAGGACTTTTCCGTCATTTACGCACAGACAGAAGAGTATCAGAAGGCTTTTGACCACCTGGAGGAAAGTTTCAAAGCCAAATATCCCAATGGCTACTCTGCGGCGGACGTCAATTATCGTGATGACAATCTGGACGACCTCGCCCTTATCAACTACACCTCGGGAACGACTTCAGACCCGAAGGGTGTGATGTTGTCCTACCGGAGCCTGTCCACCAACTGCACGTACGGAAAGGAGCACATTCCTAACGGTCCGTCGGACAATATCGTTTCGATGCTGCCGCTGGCGCACATGTTCGGCATGATGTTCGAGTTCATCTATCAATTGGCAGGCGGGACGCATGTGTTCTTTATTACGCGTTTGACCACGCCGGTACTGATGAAAGCCTTCCACGACTGCCATCCCTACCTGATTCTGACTGTACCTTTGGTATTGGAGAAGATTTATGCGAAGAAAATCAAACCTATGATCAGCAAACCGGCTATCCGTTTGTTGTGGAATGTGCCGGTATTGGGCAAGATTATCCGCAACAAAGTGCGTGAAGGATTGGTTGAGGCGTTCGGTGGCAAGTTGCATACACTCATCATCGGCGGTGCAGCCCTTAACGGTGAGGTGGAGAAATGCCTGATGGATGTAGGTTTCCCCTTCATGGTAGGGTACGGTATGACCGAATGCGGACCACTTATCTCGTACGTCAAGTGGCAAGAGTTTGTGGCGCACAGTTGCGGACAGATTGTGGACCGTATGCAGGTGAAGATTGACTCAGCCGACCCGCTGAAAGAGGTGGGTGAAATCCTTGTGAAGGGTGAGGCTACCATGCTGGGGTACTACAAGAACCCCGAAGCTACGAAGGCTGTGCTGGAAGACGACGGCTGGTTGCACACCGGCGACCTGGGTCTGCTTGACAAAGAGGGTAATATCTTTATCAAAGGGCGTAACAAGAACATGATTCTCGGACCTTCGGGACAGAATATATACCCTGAGGAGATTGAGGACAAGCTGAACTCGTTAGACGAAGTGGTTGAGTCAATCGTAGTGGACCGCGACCATAAGTTGGTGGCGCTAATCTTCCCCGATTTCGAACTGGAAGGCAAGCCTGAGTTGGGTGGAAAGAACATCGCAGACAAACTGCGTGAGGACCTTATTTTGGTGAACAAGCAATTGCCTAACTACAGCCAGATTAGTGGTATTGAGATTGTGAAAGAAGAGTTTGAGAAGACTCCGAAACGCAGTATCAAGCGGTTCATGTACAAATAACAGCAGACACCGGCCTACACTTATTGGCGACTTCGCGCATGGGTGAGTATAGCCTATTGACTTCGCGTTAGTCACTACGTGAGGTAATGACATGCCGGTGATGCAAAATAAAAGACCTTTTGGTCAAGCAAGAAAGGGCGGCTACGAAAGCCGCTCTTTGCATTTCTGCATCAGCCAAAGCGGTGTGGAGGTGGCTCCGCAGATTCCCACCGCCTTTCCTTTGCATGCACGAATCTGTTCGTCGGTTATCTCTTCGGGTCCTGAGATGAAAAAAGACAGGGGGTTGGCTTGTTTGCACAATTGGAAAAGCACCTTTCCATTGCTGGACTTCTTGCCCCCTACAAAGAAGACCACATCGTTCTGACGGGCAAAGTCCTGGATATGGCGGCTACGTCCCGACACTTGCCGGCAGATGGTATCTTTCCACACAAACTCTTGTCCTTTGAACCGGCGTTCTATTTCCGCCACTATCCGGGCGAACTCTTCCACATCCTTGGTTGTTTGTGAGAACAGATAGGTGTTCTTGCTCAGGTCCAGACGGTCCACGTCCTGCAAGTGCTCGATGACAATGGCTGTGTTGTCGGTTTGACCCTCCAACCCCACCACCTCGGCGTGCCCCGGTTTACCGAATATTACTATTTGACAATCCTCGCGCCCGCGGATAGCCTCGTACTGCTTGCGAATACGCTTTTGCAAGCCCAGCACCACCGGACAGGAGGCGTCAATGATGCAGATGTCGTTCTGTCGTGCTTTTTCGTAGGTGGAGGGTGGTTCGCCGTGTGCACGTAACAACACTTTCACGCCGTGCAACTGCTCCAACTGTTGGTGGTCGATGGTTTTCAGCCCCATGGATGCCAGGCGGTCCACTTCCTGACCATTGTGGACTATATCGCCCAAACAATAGAGAGAGCCGCTGTTGTGCAACTCTTCCTCGGCTTTCTGAATGGCAGTGACAACGCCAAAGCAAAAGCCAGACTCTTTGTCGATAGTAACCATGAGATTGTTGCGATTGAACGAATTACGATTGGGCAAGTTTTTTGGGGGTTAATTGTTGGCGGCGGGGGAGTTAAGCCTGTTATTGAAGATGGTAAGCACTTCCGCCAATTGCTGTTCGGGAGTGAGGTGGCTGTTGTCGATTAGGACGGCGTCTTCGGCTTGGCGGAGGGGGGACTCGGTGCGGTGAGTATCACGATAGTCGCGGTCACGTACGTCTGCCAAAACCTCGTTGAAATCGGGCTTTTCGCCCTTACCCACCAGTTCGTCGAAACGTCGCTGCGCCCGTATCTCAGGTGAGGCGGTAAGGAATAATTTAAGTTCGGCATGGGGGAAAACCACGGTACCGATGTCGCGCCCGTCCATGACTAAACCTTTGTCGGCTCCCATGGCTTGTTGCTGTGCCACCATAGCCCTGCGCACAAAGCCGATGGTGCTAATCTGTGAGGCGGCGTTCCCCACCTCAAGGGTGCGTATTTGTTTCTCCACATCTTCATTGTTGAGCAATGTGTGCTGCGAGCCGTCGGGTTGCAAAGCAAAAGAAATATGTATGCCGGCTAACCGGTCTTGCAGCCACGCTTCGTCCACTCCTTGTTGCAAAGAAAATGGTGCGTTGCGTAGAACATAGAGCGCGACACAGCGGTACATGGCACCCGTGTCCACGTATTTATACCCTACCGCTTTGGCAAGTGCCTTGGCAATGGTGGATTTTCCGCAAGAGGAGTAACCATCAATGGCTACAACGATTTTGTTATTGTCCGGCATGGCTTTGGAGTTTGAAGTTGTTTGATATTGTTAGATGTTGTTTGATGTTGTTTGAAGTTGTTTGATGTTGTTTGATGTTGTTTGATTAGTTCTTTATCAGTTTGTTCATATCGAGGGCAAGGGAGAACTGGAAGGTGTAGTTGGAGCGAGTGTATTGACTGGCGGCGATGCCAACACGTACACCTTTGATATTAAGTCCTGCGCCGAGTGCGAAGCCTGCCAGCGACTTTTGCTCTACGTTGGCACCGGTGTCAATCAGGTTGAGTTCCTGACGGCGTCTGTGGTTGTAAGAAAGGGTAATCCAGAACTTGTTGGACTTAGGAACAATGTCAATGGCAAAAATAGTGTGTCGGAACAGCATGTCGTACCACTTGGCGTTGGTGGTAGAAGCGTACTGTACGCGCTCCCCGCCGCGGCGAGTACCAATGTTCGCCACCTGATAGTCGAGGTTCCAGCGCTGGAGGTTATGTGCAGTGAAAGAGAACCGGATGGGTGCATGCGGCAGTTTGTAGCTGATTCCCAACTGCAGGTTCAGGGGCAACATTTCGAGCCTACTATCCCCGACTCCATCGGTATAAAAGCCCTTGAGTTGCCATCCTATATTCTGCAATGCCAAGCCCACTTCGAGTCCCTGTCCGGGCAAGACAAAATGCCCGCCCACATCGGCACCCAAGCCAAAGGAGTTGTACATTTCATATGCGGAGATGGCCGGTTTGAGCGAGACACCCACCGTGAACATCGGTCCCAACTG
>ODAI014590910.1_pt1 | contig 18818 bp, 16 predicted proteins | sample 1539321 | NCBI WGS metagenome assembly ODAI01 (sample SAMN02144231, study PRJEB22623) | gut metagenome | biome: sheep rumen | host: Ovis aries | place: New Zealand
AATATGGCTATTTAGATGACGCCAGAATGGCAGCTAGTCATATTAGGTTTTATCAGGATTCCAGAAGTAAAATGCGCCTTAAACAGGATTTGATTGGAAAAGGTATTTCATCAGATGTTATTGATAGAGTTTTGGAGGAAGAATATACAGCTGATGAGTCTGATCTAATAGAATCACTGATGATAAAAAAGCATTATGACAAGGAAAATGCAACCTACGAAGAGAAATCTAAAATGTACAGATTCTTGGCTGGAAGAGGCTTTTCATCGGATAGCATAAATAGAGTATTAAAATAGATATTACACCTACTATATATGGTGTACCTAGGCTTGACATAAGCTTTATATAAAGTTAAACTAATTATGTTGAAGATTATAAATGAGAGCAATTAGCTTTTATTTTATATTCCAATTAGAAAATTAAATAAGGAGGTGCTCCTGTGAACGCAGTAACGATTATTGTAGCAATTGTCGTTGCCCTAGTAGCAGTTGTTGTCACCTTAATTGTTTCAAACCAGATTCATGAGAAGCAAGGCAGAAATAAGGTTAATTCTGCCGAGGCTAAGGCTCGTGAGATAATTGATGAAGCAGTTAAGAATGCGGAAGCTAAGAAACGTGAGGCCATGTTAGAGGCAAAGGAAGATGCCATGAAACAGAAGAATGACCTCGATAAGGAAATCCGCGAGCGCCGAGCAGAAATTCAGAGAAGTGAGCATAGATTATCTCAGAAAGAGGATAATCTTGATAAAAAGCTCGATGCAGTTGAAAAAAGAGAAGCTGAATTTGCTCGTCAGGAACAACAGCTAAACAAGCAGCGCGATGAAGTTGCAAAGCTTAATCAGCAGCGTGTGCAGGAACTTGAGAGAATCTCCGGACTTACCTCCGAACAAGCAAAAGAACAACTTTTAAAATCTGTAGAAGAAGACGTCAAATTAGACGCAGCAAAACTTATTAAGGAAAGCTTAGCTCAGGCAAAGGATGAAGCTGATAAAAAGGCTAGAGAGATAGTTGTAAGTGCTATCCAAAAGTGTTCAGCAGACCATGTTGCCGAAACAACAATTTCAGTTGTACAGCTTCCTAACGACGAAATGAAGGGACGTATCATTGGTAGAGAAGGACGTAACATTCGTACTCTTGAAACAATGACAGGTGTTGAGCTTATCATTGATGATACTCCAGAAGCAGTTATTTTATCTGCATTTGATCCAGTAAGACGCGAAATTGCACGTATTGCTTTGGAGAAACTCATTGTAGATGGAAGAATTCATCCAGCTAGAATAGAGGAAACAGTAGAGAAAGCTAAGAAGGAAGTTGAACAACAAATCCGTGAGGAAGGCGATGCAGCTGCCCTTGAGGTTGGTGTTCAGGGTATTCACCCAGAACTTCTTAGATTACTGGGCAAGATGAAATTTAGAACCAGCTACGGTCAGAATGTATTAAAGCATTCTATTGAGGTTGCTCAATTATCAGGATTACTCGCTGCAGAGCTTGGTCTTGATGTTAGAGTAGCAAAGCGTGCAGGTTTATTGCATGATATCGGAAAGGCAGTAGACAGAGAGCAAGAAGGTACACACGTACAGCTTGGCGCTGACTTATGCCGTAAGTACAAAGAGTCTCAGACAGTTATTAATGCTGTTGAGGCACATCATGGCGATGTAGAGCCAGAAACACTCATAGCTTGTATTGTACAGGCAGCTGATACTATTAGTGCAGCTAGACCTGGTGCAAGACGTGAAGCTATGGAAACTTACACAAACAGATTAAAAGAACTTGAAGAAATTTCTAACAGCTTTAAGGGTGTAGAAAAGTCTTTTGCTATTCAAGCAGGTAGAGAGATTCGAATCATGGTGGTTCCTGAACAGGTTTCAGATGCCGATATGGTCATCATGGCTAGGGATATTTCAAAGCAGATTGAATCACAGCTAGAATATCCTGGACAGATTAAGGTAAATGTAATTCGTGAATCACGAGTTACTGACTATGCAAAGTAAATAATTTTGCGGCTGGTTTATCCAGCCGCTTTTTTTGAAGAGAGGTATTTTTGGTGGAAAAAATTGAAAGAGTTGGAAGAAAGCTGATTCATAAGGGCACAATCCTTGATATGTATGAGGATACAGTTAGACTTCCAAATGGTAAGGAAGAAAAATGGGATTTTGTCAGTCATAGAATGGGAGCTGCATGTGTTCTTGCAGTGAGACCAGATGGCAAAATACTAATGGTTAGACAATACAGAAATGCTCTTGATAGATTTACTCTGGAGGTTCCTGCTGGAAAGCGTGATTCACTTAATGAAGACACCAGCATTTGCGCCGCTAGAGAGCTAGAAGAGGAAACAGGATATCGTGCAGGCAAGCTGGAAAAGCTTTTATCACTTAAATCTACAGTGGCTTTCTGCGACGAATTTATAGATGTATATCTTGCAACTGAATTAGAAAAAATTGGGGAGCAACACCTTGATGAGGCAGAAGATATAGATATTGAAGCCTACGACCTTAAAGAACTTATGGACATGTGCTACAGCGGCACCCTCCAGGATGCCAAAACCGTAGCAGCTATTATGGCTTATGCGGCAAGAAAATAGCCTTCCCCCTCTGGGGGAAGGTGGCTGCGTAGCAGACGGATGAGGGCCTTTTAGTTTCGCTCAGCTATTGTGTATAGCAGGTGTCTTGTATCTTCCCATCCAAGACATGGGTCTGTTATAGACTGTCCGTAGGTCTGGTGGTCGGAGATAGGTTGGCAGCCTTCTACTAAGTAGCTTTCAATCATCACGCCCTTAACTAAATTCTTAATAGCATCTGAGTGATTGCGGTTGTGCATCACTTCTTTTACAATTCTGATTTGCTCCTTGAATTGTTTGTTTGAATTAGAATGATTTGCATCTATGATGCAGGCTGGATTAACTAGATCCATTTCCTCGTACATATTGTGAAGTCTAATTAAATCTTCGTAGTGATAATTCTGAGTGCTGTTACCATGCTTTGAAACGGCGCCTCTAAGTATTGTATGAGCTAAAGGATTACCTGTTGTCTTAACCTCATAGCCTGAAAATGTAAAATGATGTGGATGCTGGGCAGCATATACAGAGTTAAGCATTACAGAAAAATCACCTGATGTAGGGTTCTTCATTCCGGATGCTACATCGAAGCCTGAAACAGTAAGTCTGTGATGCTGATCTTCAACGGAACGTGCGCCAATAGCAACATATGAAAGTAAATCATCAACATATCCCCAGTTTTCTGGATAGAGCATTTCATCAGCAGCTGTAAGATGTGTTTCTGTCATAGCTCTAATGTGCATTTTTCTCATTGCCTTAAGTCCTGCTACCATATCTGGAGCTTCGTTTGGATCGGGCTGTGATGCAATGCCCTTGTAACCGCTTCCTGTGGTTCTAGGCTTGTTAGTGTATATTCTAGGAACAACTAATACCTTATCCTTGATATCATCAGCTACTCTTGCAAGCTTTTCGATATATTCACATACTGCATCCTCGTTATCAGCAGAGCATGGGCCGATGATACATAAAAATCTATCATCCTTGCCTGTGATAATATCAGCAACTTGCTTATCGCGTTCAGCTTTGATTTTCTTTACTTCCTCTGGAACAGGAAGCTCAGCTTTGATTTCTTCAGGGGTTGGCAATTTCTTTAAGTAGTTAAAGCTCATTATTCTCGTCCTTTCTATACATCAAAGCATTTGGCTTTGATAAGATCTATTGGCATTTCATGTCCAGTCCATAGCTTGAAAGCTGCGGCACCTTGATATAAAAGCATGTATTTGCCATTCATGATTTTGCAGCCCTGTTCCTTAGCATCTTTTAGAAGCCTTGTTTCAGGGGGATGATAAATGACATCACATACAGTTAAGCTTGGGTTAAGGAATTCCATTGGGACTAAGGAACGGTCATCATCGCCCATTCCCACGTTTGTTCCATTGATAAGTATATGACTATCTAAAATATCTTTTTCCATAACAGACATATCATTAATATCATGAACTAAAACTTCGCAGCCTGTGGCATCTGATATTTTATCAGCAAATTCGCAGGTGGATACGAAGGATGCATTATTTCGTTTTAAAATATTTATTTTTTTAACGCCATCTATTGCAGCCTGGGTAACGATAGAGGTTGCTGCACCGCCTGCACCAAGAATTGTAATTGTTTTATCCTTGTAGGTTATTCCAGAATCCAGCATGGATTTTAAAAAGCCGATGCCATCTGTGGTGTAGCCTTTAAGTTTTCCATTTTCATTTACACAAGTATTTACAGAATGGGAAAGCTTTGCAGCCTCGTCGATTTCATCCAACAATGGAATAATTGCTGTTTTAAGAGGCATGGTTAAATTGAAATTCATACAGCCTAAGGTTTTTAATCCTTCCACTGCAGTTTTAAGATTTTCTTCCTTAACATCAAAGGCCATGTAAGAATAATCAAGCCCCAGTGCATCAAAAGCTGTGTTATGCATAGCGGGAGAGATGCTGTGGGAAACAGGACTTCCAAGTAAGCATATTAGATTAGTTGAACCTGATGGATTCATAAACATGTCCTCCTATTAAAAATTGACATTATTTTAAAACACTTTAACACTTTTATCAACTAAAGGTTCGTTAAAAAAGATAACAGAAAATTTGATGTAGAATGTAAGTTGTGTTACAATAATTCGGCAGATAAATTAGTAGGCGTAGCGTAGCTGGATAACGCATCGGACTCCGACTCCGAAGACCGCCGGTTCGAATCCGGCCGTCTACAGTTATTCAGAAGACGATGACATATTGGAGGACACACATGAATTTTCAAGACATCAAATCTAAAATAAAAAAATTTGGTCTATTTTGTGGACAGTTTATTTATACATTCAGAAGATATTTCTTAGCAGGGGGCATTTTCTTAGCCATGGTTCTAATCTTATTTTTAGGAACCACCCCAAAGGAAGCGAAGGAAACTACATCAACTAAATCAACAGCTAATGCAACTAAAGAATTTAAGAAAAACAGTAATAAAGAGCTAGAAGCATTAATCAATGATTACTACATCGCATATGCTGATGGCGATACAGAAACTATTTCTTCAATCGCAACTCCAGTTTGCGACCAGGAAATCAGCTACATTAAATTCTATAGTGCATATATCGATAGCTTCAACAATATTAAGATTTATACAAAGCAGGGACTTACAGATAAATCATATCTTGTAACTACAGAAGTAGAGCTTAAATACAAAGATATCGATACACCAGCTCCTGGACTTGATTTCTTCTATGTTGAAACTAATGAAGATGGAAAGTTATTCATTAATAACATTTATGGTTCTTTCAATCAGAATAACAATATTTATGAAATGGACTCAGAGGTGTCTGATTTAATCGGCGTATTTATCCGTCAACAGGATTTGCTTGATATGGAAGCCGATATACAGGATGCATACACAAAGGCTCTTGAAGAAGATTCTGCACTTAATAAATTTATGAGCGAAACACTTCCAGCTGCACATGCTAAGTGGCATACAGATTACGATGCTGAGGTAGCCGCTGCCCAAGAAGCAGAAAAGAAGGCTGAAGAGGAGGCTGCAGCACAGGCTGAGGCTGAGGCAGCTGCACAGGCAGAAGCAGAAGAGGAAGCTAATTCATACACAGGTAAGACTAACGCTAAGGCAAATGTAAGAGAAGCTGCTGATAAAAACAGTAACAGACTTGGTTCTATTAATTCAGGTGTAGAAATTAAGATTTACGGTGAAGAGGGTGACTTCTACAAGTTTGATTACAATGGAACAAAGGCTTATATCACAAAGGATGCCGTAACAATAAATTCAGATGATGGCAACGATACAGCCACAGAAGAGACTGGGGAGGCCGAGAGCGCTGCTAGTATTAAAGAGGGAACAGAAATCACTCTTGATTCAACAATTAACATCCGCTCAAAGATGGATACATCTTCATCTAAGGTAGCAGTTGCTTACGCAGGTGAAAAGGTTACCGTTGTTATGAGCTATTCTGAAGGCTGGACAAAGGTTAAATATGGCAAGAAAGAGGGCTATATCAGAACAGACCTTTTACAGTAATTTGAAATAAAATTTGCAAGTTATGGAGACCATGTAATTGGTCTCCATTGTGTTATATTTTAGGAGGATTTGTTTGGAAGAAAACATTAGACTAAATAAGTTTTTAAGTGATGCTGGTGTTTGTAGTAGGCGTGCTGCAGATAAAGCCATCGAAGAGGGAAGAGTTCTTGTTAATGGAGAAATCCCACTTATGGGACAGAGAATATCATCTTCTGATGAAATTTTGTTTGACGGAAAGTCTGTTTCTAATGCTAATAAAAAGCCTGTGCTTATTGCTTATAACAAACCAGTTGGTATCGTTTGTACCGCTGAGAAAAAGGAGAAGAACAATATCGTAGATCATATTGGATATCCTGAAAGAATATATCCTATAGGACGTTTGGATAAGGATAGCAATGGATTAATTCTTCTTACTAATCAGGGCGATTTAGTTAATAAAATCATGCGAGCTGTTAATGCTCATGAAAAGGAATATATTGTTTCTGTTGATAAAGAAATCGATAAAGATTTTATAAAGAAAATGTCTGATGGGGTTTACCTTGATGAGCTAGAGGTAACAACTAGAAAATGCAAGGTGAAGAAGCTATCTAAATACGAATTCAATATTATCTTAACCCAAGGCCTAAATAGACAAATTAGAAGAATGTGTCAGATGCTAGGCTACAAGGTAAAGACTCTTAAAAGAGTAAGAATTATGAATATTGAATTAGGCGATTTGAAGGTGGACACATACAGAGATGTCACACCATCAGAAATCGCTACTTTAAATAAAATGCTAGAAGGTTCAAAGAACTAAAAATAAGAGGAAGAATAATGGAATTAAAAGAATATAAAGAGCTAATCGATACTATCGATTACCACATGAATCGTTACTATAATCTAAACGAGCCAGAGATATCTGATTATGATTACGACCAGCTTATGCTAAAGCTAAAAGCTGCTGAAAAGGAGCATCCTGAGTGGGTTACACCAGATTCTCCATCTCAGAAAATCGGTGGAGTTGCTATGCGTGAGGCCGGTGTTAAGGTAACACATGATGTGCCTATGCTATCAATTGAGGATGTGTTTGATAAGGCTGATGTAGTAGCCTGGGTTGATAAGGTAAAGGCCGTACATTCAGACGCTAAATTTTCCGTTGAAGCCAAAATCGATGGACTTAGCATGACTCTTAGATACGAAAAGGATTCAATGGGAAAGCTAAAGCTTAGTCTTGCTGAAACTAGAGGAGATGGCCTTATAGGTGAAGATGTTACTGCAAACGCACTTGTTATTCCAGATGTTAAGCAGTATCTTGATTTACCTTATGAAAATCTACAGCTTCGTGGTGAGGTTTATATGTCCCATGAGGATTTTGACAGATTTAATAGGGAACAGGAATTAAAGGGAGCAAAGCTTGCTGCTAATCCTAGAAATCTTGCTGCTGGTACTTTAAGACAGCTTGATGCAAACATCACAAAGGAACGTGGCCTTAAGATGTTTGTTTTCAACGTACAGCAGGGACCAGAAGAGCTTACCATTAGCCACTGCGATGGAATGGATTTGCTTACAGCTGCAGGAGTACCAACTGTATTTCATAAAAAATGTACCACAGCTGAGGAAATCCTTGGGGTTATAGACGAAATAGGAGAGCTTAGAGGCACATTCCCGTTTGATATAGATGGAGCGGTAGTTAAAATCGACCAGGTAGCATACAGAAATGATTTTTCTACCAGCGCTAAATATACAAGTGGACATATTGCATACAAGTATCCACCAGAGGAAAAGGAAACAAAGCTACTTGATGTAGAATTATCTGTTGGCAGAACTGGTAGAGTCAATCCTACAGCTATTTTCGAACCAATTCGTTTATGCGGTACAACTGTTAGCCGTGCTACCTTGCATAATCAGGATTTTATTGATGATTTGGATATTGGAATTGGTGATACTATCGTAGTTTATAAATCAGGCGAAATCATTCCAAAGGTAAAAGAGGTCATTCATTCAAAGAGACCTGATGGAGTTAGCACATACAAAATTCCAAATGTATGCCCTGTATGTGGGGGCGTTGTTTCCAGAGATGCTGATACAGCTGATATGAAGTGTACAAACCCTAGCTGTCCAGCACAGCTAGTGAGACATATCATTAACTTCGTATCCAGGGATGCAATGGATATAAAAGGCTTTGGCGATGTTTATGTTGAGGATTTGGTTCAACAGGGATACATTAAGGATATAGCCGATGTATTTTATTTAAATAATTATCGCGATGAGTTGGTTGAAAAGGGAATTATCGGAAAAGAAAAGAATACAGATAAGCTTTTAGGTGTAATTGAGGCAGCTAAGGCTAACGATGCATATAGATTGTTTACAGGTTTTGGAATCCCAAATGTTGGTAAGGCCGCAGCCAAGACTTTGTTATCTCAGTTTAAGGATATCGAAAAGATTATGGAGCTTACCGTAGATGAGCTTACACAGGTTAATGATATTGGTGAAATCAGTGCCAAATCAATCTATGAATACCTACATAATCCTGTGAATATCGATATTATAAACAGACTCAAATCAGCCGGTGTTAACATGGTTGAGGAAGAAAAGGAAGGGGCTACAGATAAGCTCGCTGGACTTACATTTGTTATTACAGGAACTCTTCCTAATATGGGCAGAAAAGAAGCTCAGGAATTAATCGAGCTTAATGGTGGTAAATGTGCTGGCTCTGTTTCAAAAAAGACAAGTTATCTTGTAGCAGGAGAAGCTGCAGGAAGCAAGCTTGATAAAGCAAATGCACTTGGCGTTACCGTTCTTGATGAAGAGGGCTTACTTGCCTTAATAAATTAGCAATTTTACATTTTTAATCCATAAAATACACACAGTTGTAGTTTACACTAAACTTATTATGGAGAATGGACGAAAAATTCTAATTAAAAACATGCTAATACTCCCATTACTAATCATGCTTTTATTCGTTTTGCTGATTACGTATGGGAGCAGTTGGCTCACAACGTCTGCAGTTCATGATATCAGCTGTTTAGATGATGGCTGGTCTATTTCTTATGGGGATAAAACAGTCACCGATGTAAATATTTTAAATTATAAAATTGGTACAACAAAAAAGGGAGATGTAATCACACTCAAAAACACCGTATTTGCAAAATCTCCTGAATCTACACTGATGTTTAAGAGTTTTTTGACATCAGTGGATGTATATATGGATGGCAGATTATTACATTCCTATGGTGATTATTATTTAAATGACGACGGATTTGTTCCTAAAAAATATAATATCGTGACCTTAGGAAAGCCAGGGGAACATGACATCATTATTCGACTTTCAGTTGGTGAAAATAATTTTTTAAATATATTTCCACCAGTATATTTTGGACCTAAACATGAATTAATCAGCTATTTCTTTATTTATCAGCGAACATCATTATTCGTAGGCGCTTTTCTTTTAATATATTCGTGCCTATCTTTTTCACTGTGGGTTTATTTATCATTAATAAATAAAGGTTCATCACAATTGATTATAGGAGCCTTTTTCTCACTATTAATGGGCTACTATGTTTATGCCTACAATGACATTACCTGTGTGATTGGCAATCATGCTTTGCTTTTTTCTGTGTTAGAGTATCTGGCATTTTATCTTATGCCATTAGCTTTAACTATTCTTTTATATTCACTTCACTCGAATGTTGCCCAAAGAAGACAAAAAATATTTATTACATTGAATATCGTATATCCGATAATTTTTTTGGATATGCACATATCTGATTATATGCATATTCATAAATTTTTACCTATCGTAGGTGTTCTTGCTGTTATTGAGATGTTTTGCTTAATTCCTGCATTAGTTAAGGGTATATTCCAAAAACAACGGGAAAGGATGGCAGAGGATTACGACACTGGTGTTGATTCTGAAATCTATCTGATTATTGGCTGTATTATTTTGATGCTGTTCTCATTGTTAGAAATCTTCAAGCTTTATGTAATTAGAGAGAATGAAGTTATCACTAGAAGAAGTGTTTTATCATCTTTGAATTTCATGGAAATTGGTATGCTATTTTTCATGATGTGTCATTTTATTTATTATTTTATGAATAGTATTGAACACATGAGTGAAAAGCGCATAAAGTCACAGCTAGAGGGCCTTGCTTATAAGGATGCTCTTACAGGTCTTATGAATAGAGCCAGATGTAGTCAGTTCTACGCAACCCTTTCAGGGGATTATGCTATAGTCAGCCTGGATTTAGATAATCTGAAATATGTGAATGATACCTATGGTCATCTTGAAGGTGACAGAATGCTTAAGTCATTTGCAGCGCTGTTGGCCAAATCGTTTGATGGAGCTAATATCGTAGGGCGAACAGGTGGAGATGAATTTATCGCAGTTTTTGAAAATCCTACTGCAGATGTATGTGATAAATCCATTAGAAAGCTTGAGGCTGCCATGAATCAGTTTAATGAAGAGGATAAGAACTTAACCCTTTCAGCCTCTTATGGATATGCCTATAGCTATGAAGTTAAAAATAAAAAATATCAGGATGTATTTTATCTGGCCGATCAGAGAATGTACAAAATGAAGGAGGAGCATCATGGTTAAAAAGATTATTTATCTTATGCTGTCCTTCATGTTATTCTTGGTTTTAATTACCATAGGGCAGTGGCTAATCAAACCGGCCAACTATTCGGAGGTTGATGTAATTGACGATGGCTGGACCGTGTACTATAACGACACCAAATATGAGGATGTAAAACTTTCAGAACTGAGGAAGCTAGTTGGTAGAGGCGCAAGCAAAGGAGACCATATTGTCTTTATTCATGACGATGTTTGTTTAAAGGATTTATCTGTTCCAACCTTAATTTTTGAAAGCAGATTTAGTGCGTGGACTTTATATCAGGATGACAAGCCTGTTGCCAAATGCTTTCTTGATTTGTATAAGAATGGAAAGTTTATAGGCTGTAGATATAATTTCGTGACACTACATTTATCAGAAGGTAATGTTAAGCTGAAAATTTCGTTATTCATTAACGAAAATGGAGCCTATAACTATTATGATGCCCCAGTAGTGGGAGATTATTTGGATGTACTTTCTTATCAGATTTACACACATAGCTTCTTCTTCCTGATATCAGCATTCTTAATTATATTTGGATTGATATTTTTCGCCATTGCTGTTGCATTTAGAAGTGACATGCCTGAAATAAATATGCAGATGTATTCAGCACTTCTATTTATTGTGCTTGGAACTTGGTTTTTGGCTCAGTTTGAGCTTTTTGATTTGTTCGTAGATACCAAAGGGCATCAGACAGAAATAGAATATATTTCTTTATACATGGTTGTGCCTCTTATGTATATGGTTATGGGATGCATGAGAAATTACTTAAAGAAAAAGGTTTTTTGGACGTTTTCTCTTGTTGGAACAATAATTCCATTAATATTAATCGCATTGCATTTTTGCGGTGTAGTTCATATTAACAGATTCTTATTCATATATCAGATAGATGCATTGGTATTAATTGCCTTCATGTTTATCATGATTCTTATGATAGACCTGCGAGCAAAAAAGCTTTCTACTTCTCAGTTAATACAGATAGTGGGACAGGCATTGCTTGCTATCTCATTTATATTTAATGTATTCTTCTTCTATCTGGAGGTTATGGGCATATCAGAACAGATTATGCTATCAAAGAAGGCTGTGCCTCTTGGTGCAATGTGCATGGTATTTGGAACGATGGTAAATTACTATCTGTTCATTTCGGAATCATTTTCTAGAAGAAGCGAATACGCATCACTTGCCCATCTTGCTTATGAGGATGAGCTGACAAGGATGGCAAATCGTTCTAAGTACGAGAAATATATGACTAATCTTTGGAGTACAGATGAGGACTTTATCGTAATAAGCATTGATTTAAATGGATTAAAGACGGTAAATGATAATCAGGGCCATCTTATGGGCGATAGATATTTGTTTGAGTTTGGCTCAGTGCTTGAGGACTGTTTCGGTAATAATGGTTTTATTGCCAGAATAGGAGGAGATGAGTTCGTTGTAGTCTTGACAGGCGATAACATGTCAAAGGTTGATGAATATATAGAAAACATGAACGCTAGTCTCGATAAACTCAACAAAGATGATCCTAAATTATTTAGAAGTGCCGCTTTTGGTTATGCCTTTAGACACGAGGTATCGGAAGGGGATTTTCATGCAGTTTATCTTCTAGCTGATGAGCGTATGTATGAGAAGAAGGAATTAATGCATGGCGTCAGGCGTTAGGTTGTGATATTATAAGAAAAGTTATGTAGAAGATATAGAGTTGTGAGAAAAAAGGAGAATAGTAAGTATGCCAATTAGAACACAAAATGACTTACCTGCTAAGGCCATACTTGAAAATGAAAATATTTTCGTTATGGACGAAAATAGGTCAACTCATCAGGATATCCGACCTATTAGTATAGGAATACTAAACCTAATGCCACTGAAGGAGGATACAGAGCTTCAGCTACTTCGCTCTCTTTCAAATACTCCACTGCAGGTGGATGTTACCTTTTTAACAGTTGGAAGCCATGAAAGCAAGAATACCAGCAAGACTCATCTTGATACTTTTTATGAGCACATCGAGGATGTTTATGACAGATATTTCGATGGTTTAATTATCACTGGTGCACCTGTAGAGCAGATGCCTTTTGAAGAAGTAGATTATTGGGATGAATTGTGTAAGGTATTTGATTGGACCAAGACACATGTTACATCAACACTACATTTGTGCTGGGGCTGCCAGGCCGGCTTATATTACCGCTACGGTATTCCTAAATATGACTTAGATGAAAAGAAATTTGGAGTATTTCCACACAGAGTACAGAATCGTAAGATTCCTCTTGTACGTGGATTTGACGATATTTTCTATGCACCTCATAGCCGTCACACAGGCGTGCGCACCGAGGACATAGAAGCCTGCGAAGACTTAGTTGTCTGCGCTAAAGGTGAAGAGGCTGGTGTATTCCTTTGCATGTCAAAGGATGGTAGCAATATCTTCGTTATGGGCCACCCAGAGTACGACCGTTTCACTCTTGATAGCGAATACAAGCGCGACCGTGACAAGGGCTTAGACATCGCCCTCCCAGAAAATTATTATCCAAATGATGATCCAGAGGAGAAGCCTTTATTGCAGTGGAGAAGTCATGGGAATATTATGTATTCTAACTGGCTCAATTACTATGTATATCAGAATACACCTTATGAGTGGAATAAAATCTCTGAAAAATAGCCGTGAGGCCAGATTTTATGCGGGTTTCTGAATTGTCGTAAATTGTCGCAAAATATCGTAAACTATCGTGAAATCATGGGGTAAATCGGGGGTACGATAATAAAAATGGGGTATTTTATGGGGTATTTTCGAGCGTACCCCATCGACGAAATTAGCCCAATAACTGAATATTATTTTTTACATAGAGTAGATATTCTTAACTGAATTTCTACTCTTTTTTTGTCCTCAATTTTTGGACAATAAAACATTCAGAAGGAGGTAGTTTTTATGAACTACGAACAGTTCAAGGAACAGTTCAAAGAAGACCTCAGGGAAAATCTTGAGGCAAAGGGACATGCTATTGAAAGCATTGATATCATCCCTAATGAAAAGCTTAACCAAGGAACTTATGATGCTATATCAGTTAGGCTTGAAAATTCATTTGCTGGACCTAGTGGTAACTTAACTAATCTGTTTGGAGCCTATGAGCAGACAAATGATTATGACTTGATTTTAAATCGAGCAACACATCTTATGGATAATGCGATTCAGGAGCTTCCAACAGTGGATGCTATGCAGGCAATGAATTATGACTTCATTAAGGATAAGATTGCTTTAGAAGCTGTAAATGCTGAAAAGAATGCATCAATGCTGGATAAGATTCCACATAAGAGAATGGAAGATATAGCTATTGTATATCGAGCAGTTCTTGGTCAGATGGATGATGGTCAGGCCACAGTGCTTATCACAAATGAGATGCTCGAAAAGATGAATGTTACAAAAGAGCAACTACATGCTGATGCTATGGTTTCAGCACCTGAGATTAAGCCTGTAGAGGTAAAAACATTATTTGCTACAATTGATGAGCTCCTTCCAGATTTTGATCTAGGACTTCCAGCAGGAGGACCAGAAGATCAGGTGTTGGTTGCTACTGTATCCGATAAACATCACGGTGCGGGTGTTATTGCTTATGAGAATTTCCTTGATAACATGGCAGAAAAGATGGGCGGAGATTTCTATATTATTCCGTGTTCTGTGCATGAAGTTTTGCTTGTACCTGAGGCGATGGCTCATGATGTGGATGCACTTAAGGACATGATTTCGACAGTAAATTCATGCGAGGTTCCACCAGAAGATATCCTATCAGATAATCTTTACCATTATGATTCTCAGGAACGTTTATTTGAGATTACAGAGAACTTCCAGGATAGAATTGCAGCAAAAGAACATGTGCAGGAAAAGGGAGATAAAGGTAAAGAGAAGGAGTCTACTGTAGACAAGCTCAAAAAGACCCAGGATAAGGCCAAAGAGGCTCCCAAGAAAGAACATAAGCCGAAGGCTAAGAACAAGCCTGAATTAAGCTTATAGGCTATATAAAACTAAATACGAAAGGTGAGATGTAATGTCTAAAAAATATTTTTATGGTCGGCGGCAAGCTGACCTTTTTTCATTTATAAGAATCCCAAAGTTGTTATTAACAGGAGAAAGATACCGCAAACTTTCGTGTGAAGCGAAGGTGCTGTATGGTTTTCTTTTGGATAGGATGAGTTTATCTGCAGAAAATGAATGGTTTGATGATGAAGGTAGAGTCTTTGTTTATTGCACGATCAAAGAAGCAGCTGAGATCGTTGGCTGTGGCGATAAAAAGGCCTGCAGTGTTATAAAAGAACTAGAGGATTTTGATTTAATTGAGAAAAAGAGGCAGGGGCTGAATAAGCCTAATCTCATCTATGTATTGGATTTTTCAGAGGAAGTGTCGGATGGACACTTCCTGAATTGTCCAAATGACAATTCCAGAAATGTCGAAAAGACAAATCAAGAATGGTCAGAAAGACAAACAAATAATACTGAGTTTAATAAAACTGAGTTTAGTGATACTGAGTCTAGTCTAGTCTTGTCTAAGAGTGAAGGTAGTGTTTGTGAAGGACAGGACAAGACGGGACGTGAATTAGAGAACTATTCGGCAATAAGAAGTTATGTTGCAAATCAGATAAGCTTGGATGCTCTAAGGGTAGATTATCCTGATGAGCCTCTTGTAGATGAGCTTTATGAGTTGATTGTTGATGTGATTACGTCTTCTAAAAAAGAAATAGTGATTTGTAGTGAAACAAAGCCTATGAATGTTGTTAAATCTCAGTTTATGAAATTAAACATGTTTCACATTGCTTTTGTGCTAGAAAGGCTTGAAGCAACTAAGCCGAGAATAGGAAATATTAAATCCTACTTGCTGACGATGTTGTATAACTCAATCATAACGTCGTCTGCGTACTACAGAACCCGTTGTAACAATGAAATGTTTAAGAATGAAGGAGGGATAAACAATGAGTAAGCCAGTTGTTATGGCACTTGTAAATCAAAAAGGTGGGACTGGGAAAACCCAAAGTACAGAGAATCTTGGGATTGGTCTTGCCGCTGAAGGGAAAAAGGTTTTGCTTATCGATTTGGACCCACAGGGTTCACTTACCATCAGCCTTGGGTATCCACGAACAGATGAGATACCGGTGACGATGAAGGACATCATGGCAAAGGTTTTAAGTGAAGAGCGGATAGAACCTGGTGAGGGAATTTTGCACCATAAGGAAGGCGTTGATTTACTTCCAGCAAACATTGAGCTGTCTGGAATGGAGCTTTCTCTTGTAAACTACATGAGCCGTGAGAAAGTCTTAAAGGAGTATGTAGATTCCGTAAAAGGAAACTATGACTATGTGTTAATCGATTGTATGCCTTCACTTGGAATGCTTACCGTAAATGCGTTAGCAGCTGCAGACCAGTTGGTGATTCCAGTTCAGGCTCAGTATCTTTCAGCAAAAGGTTTAGAGCAGCTTCTTCAGACTGTAAGCAAGGTTAGACGTCAGATTAATCCAAAGCTTAAGATTGATGGAATTCTCCTTACCATGGTGGATAACAGAACAAACTACGCTAAGGATATCAGCAATTTGATTCGCCAGACATATGGCAGCAAGCTAAAGGTTTATAAGACAGAGATTCCACACTCAGTTAGAGCTGCTGAGATCAGTGCTGAAGGAAAGAGCATCTATGCACATGATCCAAAGGGAAAGGTGGCAGAAGCCTACAGAGAATTGACAAAGGAGGTATTGAAGAATGGCGAGAGAGCGCGCAAACATTCAGCTGAGCAGTTACGATGATATCTTTGGAGGAACTGCAAAGGAAGAGACAGCCAAGGTACCTGAGGGTGATGTGGTTGTGCAACTACCTCTTGCAGAGCTTCATGCTTTTGAAGGTCATCCTTTTAAGGTAAAAGATGATGAGGATATGGCAAAGACTGTTGAATCCATTCAGGAGTTCGGTGTTTTACAGCCAGCTATAGTAAGACCTGATGGAGATGGGTATGAAATCCTATCGGGCCATAGAAGACATCATGCCTGTGAGATTGCAGGACTTGAAACACTTCCCTGTATCGTAAGGGATTTGGATGATGATGCTGCCACTATATTGATGGTTGATTCGAATTTGCAAAGGGAAGAGATACTTCCAAGTGAAAGAGCCTGGGCTTATAAGATGAAGTTGGATGCCATGAAGCATCAAGGGGAACGAGGTGATTTAACTTCGTGCCAAGTTGGCACGAAGTTGCGAAGTGATCAGATGATGGCTCAAGAAGTTGGAGAAAGTGCTAGAACAATTCAGCGTTATATTCGTCTGACAAATCTTTGTCCAGAGCTAATGGATATGGTGGATGAAAAACGAATTGGATTTAATCCAGCTGTAGAGTTATCTTTTTTGAATCCAACTCAGCAAAAGGACTTACTAGATTCTATGGAATACTCTCAGTCAGTTCCATCACTTTCACAGGCTCAGAGAATCAAAGCATTAGCTTTAGAAAACAAAATTACTCAGGAAGGAATGAACATCATTCTTTCAGAAGAGAAAAAGCAGGATGTAGATAGAGTTACTCTGAAAAATGATGTTTTAAAGAAGTATTTTCCTAAGAGTTACACTCCACGTCAGATGGAAGATACGATTATCAAATTGTTAGAGCAATGGCAAAAGAAACAGCGAAATAAAGATATGTGCTTATAGGAGGGATTTAAGATGAGTTCTTATGAGGTAAGTGTTAGTTTTGATGACATAGAAGATAGAGACAAGCGGGATAAAGCAAAGAGGCTGGTTGCATATCAGTCATTATTATCAAAAGAAACAAAGGAAGAACAAGGGCAGCTACCAAAGAATAAAGGTTAGCTGCTTTTTTAGTGGGAAGGAGGTGATTAGTTGCAGGAAGAAATTGAGGAGAGAACGGTCCGGCTTGCCATTACAGGAACAAAAATGACAGCAAGTGGAATTGTAGCAGGAATTAGAATGTATCTGCGACACAGAGCAAATAAAAAACTGGCTAATGAACATATTCAGGGAAAACAGACCATAGATCAGCTTGTTAAGCAGAATCAGGGCGTTACTAGTACAGTAATTGGCGATAAGGGAATAAAGAGCTTTGAGCGTATTGCCAAAAAGTATGGTGTGGATTTTGCAGTGGTAAAAGATAAAACTCAGAATCCACCACTTTATACAGCATTCTTCAAAGCCAGAGATACTGATGCTATTAATGCTGTTTTAAACGAGTATGCACAAAAAATGGTAAAGCGCGAAAGCAGACCTAGTGTTAGGGAAAAGCTAAAACAGCTTATACAGAAAGCTAAATCGCAACCAAAGAAAGCACGAACAAAGAAAAAGGAGCACGTTAGATAAATGACAAAACAGCAGAAGCGTATGTTTCTGCTGAATGTTCCTTATGTGCTGATGGGACTATTCGCGACAAATCTTGGTGAAGCCTGGAGGATTGCTGAAGGAGCAAACTTTTCGGAAAAGCTTGATGGAATATTTCAATCACTTCCGATAGCTCTTTCTAATTTCCTTCCAAGTTTTCATCCATTTGATTTGATTGTCGGTATTGTTATTGGTGTTGTGATGAAGGTTGTTGTAATAATGAAGGGTAAAAATGCTAAGAAATATCGTCATGGTGTGGAGTATGGTTCAGCACGATGGGGAAATCAGCAGGACATTGAGCCTTTTGAGGCACCAAAGTTTGAGGATAATATCATCCTCACCCAGACAGAGCGACTGATGATGAGCAGCCGCCCAAAACAACCAAAATATGCTAGAAATAAGAATGTTGTAATAACAGGTGGTTCTGGATCAGGTAAGACCAGATTCTTCTTACTACCTAATTTATTACAGATGCATTCTAGTTATGTAGTTACTGATCCAAAGGGAGATGTTGTTATAAAATGTGGTAAGACACTTTTAAAGCATGGTTACAGGCTAAAGATTTTTAATACCATCAATTTTAGCAAAAGTATGCATTACAATCCTTTCGAATATATTCACTGTGAGAAGGACATTTTAAAGCTTGTAAATGCTCTTATTACTAATACAAAAGGTGATGGTAAATCCACTGATGAATTCTGGACCAAAGCCGAAACGCTGCTATATACAGCGCTTATCGGCTATATCCATTATGAGGCGCCAGAAGAAGAACAGAATTTTAGTACCCTACTTGATTTTTTAAATGCATCTGAGGTTAGAGAAGATGA
>ODAI012609771.1_pt1 | contig 18817 bp, 15 predicted proteins | sample 1539321 | NCBI WGS metagenome assembly ODAI01 (sample SAMN02144231, study PRJEB22623) | gut metagenome | biome: sheep rumen | host: Ovis aries | place: New Zealand
AAGGAGCTTGACAGCGAGACCGGCCTGTACTACTACGGGGCAAGGTATTTAGACCCAAAATATTCACGCTGGATTTCCACAGACCCGGCTCTGGGTGACTATATCCCTGCCGCAGGCAAGGCAAATGCCAAGGATATGGCGAATTTACCAGGAATGGGAGGAATTTTTAATCACATCAATGGTAATTTGTTTGCCTACGCGGCCAATAATCCGGTACGCTATATAGACCCTGATGGTAATTTCTTCGGAAGTTTTTATGCAAATGAAAAATTCAAAGAAACGCTTAACTTTTATTGTAATCAATATGAAAAGAAGTTATTAGCACTAAAAAATTATAATCTACAAAGTGATAAAATTATAATTCCTGCGAATAACACATTTGAATTAGCTGTAGATTGTGATTCTAAACAGGCAGATAACTATATTGGCAATGATGTCAAACAATTTGCGCAAAAGTGTTTAGGATATGAAAAAGGTTCGGATTCATATAATAAATATATTAGTGATGAAAAAGCTCGCTATAATAGACTTCAAGAATTGAGAAAATCAAAAAATTCCGATGGCTCTAATAACGCTCATAAGGTAAATAATATTCTTGATGAAGCTAGTGTTATATTTAAAGAAGAGCAGAAATCAGCTTATAAGCAAGGTCTTTCTTCTACTGAGATTAATATACGAGCTGAACAGAAGGCCAATGATTATATTGATGCCATGTTGGAAAAGGAGGGGTTTTAATTATGAAGAAATTTGTTTATTGCATTCTTTTAATTTTTTTTACAAATATAATTTATTCAGAGGGGAATAATTATAAAGTCTATTTAGAATCACGAGTTTCTAAATTAAATATGGTAAATAATGTAGCTGATTTACAGAGAACTCATTGGATACCGGAAACCGACTTTGCAGATATAGATAGGCAGAATTATTTTGATCAGGAAATTCAAGAAGAGTTTATATTTCTTGAAAACAATCGGTTACTGATAATAAATACCGGTGTCAGCACTACATATTTGGAAAATCGTGACGAATATATTTTTGATACAATTTTAATATCAATCTATGGTGAATTTGAATATACAATTCTAAATAATGAGGAAATTGAATTTTCAAATTATCATATCAAAATAATGAATGGAGAATTATATATTATGAACAAGAATGAAAAAATTACGAAAAAGTATATTTTGTCATCTGTTTTCTAATATCCACTACATCTAGCGTTTTCAGCCCATCTGAAAACGCTGAATTTTATTCCTACAAATGCCGGTTTGTTCCATTACGCGGGGAATAATCCTATACGCTATATAGATCCCACAGGGGCTTTCGACTGGAATACGAATACAATTGAGGACGGAGACACCTTAAGCCAGATTGCCGAAGATTGTTATACCAAATACGGAGTAAATTACACAACAGATGATTTGAAAGATTTGAACAAAGATACAATATCTGATAAGGACAAAATTTATGCAGGAACCCATTTGAATCTTGGAAAGGTTGAAGAAGTTCAGAGACGGGCAGCTGATTATCAAAGTCGGGCAACAACAAAATATCCAATTGCTCTTATTACTCCTTCTTCGACAAAGAAGGATGATCATCATTTACGTAATGGCTTGTTGGAAATCTCAGGAGGTGTAGCAATCTGGGTGTTTACAGGAATAGAAGTTAGAAATATTATGAAAAAAAATCCTAAAAAAGCTTCAAATGTTGGATATGCAGGAATCATAGCTGGTTCTACTATTATTGCAGATGGACTTACCAGAGCAACAGGAAACTCGACGACAACTGTAAAAGAAGATTTTATGTCTTTGCTAAATTCACCGTTGGGAAATGCAATACGCGAGCTTAGTACTCCCACCTGTGGATATGGGCGACTTCCTGGAACAACTTTTGACTTTAAGGAAAAAGAGGATGAGTGAGAATGAATTTATTTTTTCTAATTTTAGCAATCATTGTTTTTTTATATTTTTTAAGGGCAATTATATCCTATAAAGAAAAGAAATTGATAATCACGGTGCTTTTTGTAATCGGAGGTATCATTGATATCGTTTTATTTTTATGTGCCTTTTTCTTAGAGAATTAAATGATTATAAAATACTTCTGTTTAATACTATTCATTATGGAGTTTGTTTTGCTAATAAAAGCAATTACAAATAAGAAGAAAAATATGATTATTAATCATTCTTTTAATTTATTGATATCGGTTTTGTTATTTATTCTTGTATCATCAAGATGGTAAAAATTCATAATTTTGATCAGGAGCAAATGCAAAGTACTTGATTTCTTGTATCGCATCTAAAAAAAACATAGGAGGCTTATTAAGAAATGTTTTTTTGAAATGAAAAAAGAATGTAATTCAAGTACACCACCCATGAAACTTTGAGTCGTGGATCAATATGCATTTTGTAAACTAAAGTGATATTTTCGTCTACGCTACGCATAGTGTTTCTGCAGCCACCAAAAACACCCCCACTTTCTCCGTCAAATAGGGATTTGTCGGGATAAAACAGAAAATCAGCCTACGCCACCGTGGAGGCCCTTTAGTCCCGCGTAAGCGGGATGACCGTTAGGGAAGGCCGGAAGGGTGGTGACGAAAGGCATGGCGGCCGATTGTAGCCAAGGAATGAATGGCAGAGCAATCGGACTATCGTCCAAGGACTATCGTCCAAGGACTATCGTTCAAGGACTATCGTCCAAGGACTATCGTTCAAGGACTATCGTTCAAGGACTATCGTTCAAGGACTATCGTTCAAGAACTTCGTCCATAAAAGCACCGTCCAGACCCCCAAATTAGCCGCCCACACTTGAAAATTAAGCCCAGAATGGTTACAATAAGCAAATAAAGCTATTTACAGAGGTAAAATATGAACAAAGCTGTTGCCGCATTTCTTTCAAAGCATAATTTTCCGGTAAACACGGATATTGATACTGTGATTGATGCGCTTCTTTACGATATGGACGAAGGTCTTAGCTCCCGCCCCGCAGGTCAGGACATGATCCGCACATTCAGCAACCCGCCTGCAAAAAGCCCGGCCGGGGAAAGCGTTATAGTAATAGATGCCGGTGGAACAAATTTCCGCTCATGCCTTGTTACCTTTGACAACATGGGAAAGCCTTCCATAGACTTTATGGAAAAGACAAAAATGCCCGGAACTGAGGGTGAGCTTTCCAAAAAGGCTTTCTTTGACAAATTTGCAGAAAACCTTGAGCACCTTAAGGACAAATCAGACAAAATTGGCTTCTGCTTCTCCTACCCAATGACCATCACAGAAGACGGAGACGGTGTACTCATCAACTTTTCAAAAGAAGTAAAGGCACCGGAAGTTGTCGGCAGCCACATAGGAAAGGAGCTTGTAAAGGCCCTTTCAGAACACGGCTGGAAAAAGAAGCTGCATGTTTCTCTCCTTAATGACACTGTTGCTGCCCTTTTAGCCGGTGCAGCCGATGTTGCAGATGGAATGCGCTACTCAAGCTACGTTGGCTTTATCCTTGGAACAGGCATGAACGGAGCCTACATTCAGAGCGAAGATCCAGCCTACAAGGGGCTTAAAAAGCAGATTATAGTATGCGAAAGCGGAAAATTTGCAGATGTAATCCAGTCAGACTTTGACAAAGCCCTTGACGCAAAGAGCGAAAAACCGGGTACAGGCCTTATGGAAAAGCAGTGTTCCGGTGCCTACATGGGACCTCTTGCCTACGAAGCAATCCATTCTGCCGCCCAGGAAGGCCTTTTTAGCAAGAAATTCAGCGAATCTCTCCTTCAGATAAGCAAACTTACCCAGATAGAGATGGACTCCTTCCTGCACGCACCCTACAGCACAGCCTCTGTACTTGGCGCAAAAGCTGCGGAAAGTGCCTCAGAGGAAGACTATGCCCGCCTCTTCCAGCTTTTGGATGCCATCGTAGACCGCTGTGCCCGCCTTGCATCAGCCATACTCGCTGCCTGCGTAATAAAAAGCGGTGCCGGTAGAGATGCAACACGTCCAGTCTGCCTTTTGTGCGACGGAACATCCTTCTACAAGACCTACAAGGTTCGCACTAGGGTAGAGGCCTTCCTGGAAAGCTTGCTTGTCCAAAAACGCGGCCTTTACTATGACATCGTAAGCATAGACAACGACATAACTTTGGGAAGTGCAATCGGCGGTTTGATTGCAAAATAGCTTTATAAAGGTTTGGGAGCGTATTTTTCCGTAATACTGTGCCCGCACTCCGATGCGGGCAGTGGCCTGTGGGGACCCGCTTTGCGCCGCTTGCCCGCCTTACGGCGCGCGGTCCTAGCGGACGCCTCCGGCCGGCTCCAATCGGGGCTAGGTCTTCTTTGCAAAAGACTTTCAGCATAGAAGGCTAGTAAAAATAAAATAGCTAAAACTATTTTAAATACTTGCCGATAGATTTAAAAAATATTAGAGGGGTTTGAAATCGTGGCACGGGCTAAAGTACTTGGAAAGTCAATATTACTGTTAATTCTCATTATAATACTCGTTTTGTTCGGGTTGCTTTGGTTTGACTATCTTGGCATAATCCAAGCAAAAAAAATCTTTGCCCCGGTTTACCGTCTAGCGGGATTGCAGCCGCAGACATCTACCGCACCTTCTTCTCCTGTGGACTTGGCAGAGGCAGACCTGGACAACGACCGCTTTGCAAAGAGGCTTGAAGCATTGGACATCCGCTCCGAAGAACTGGACAAGAGGGAAAACGATGTTGCTACTGCAGAAAATAACAATACACAAGTAGCGCAGGAGCTTGAAGATCAGAAAAAAGCTCAGGAAGAACGCGAAAAAACATTCAACAATCAGGTAAAAAAGTACGAAGATAATAAGAGAAACACCGAACAAATTGTGCAGTGGCTTGTTGGTATGCAGCCTCAGGCGGCGGTAGAAAAGCTTATGGCTATGCCGGATCAGCAGGTTATTGACGTTTTGCGACAGGCAGAAGAAGATGCCCAGGCATCTGGAACGGCTTCTTCAACAGCTTATTGGCTGCAGCTTATGCCAGATGAAAAGGTAGGCCAGCTGATGCGCAAGATGCAGAGCAAGCCCACGACGCTTGACGAATAGCCAAGTCTAAAGGCTTCGCGAGTCAAAGGCTTTGTGAAGCCCTGTACAGGTAAAATCTTCGGTGTTTTCCGGAGGTATTACCTATATGCAGACCCTAAACGTACAGTTTGCATCCGCGAATACGGCAAGCGAAAAAAGTACTGCAAACAAAAAGAGCCAGAAGTCTTCAGCTTCTTTTGAATCCGTCTTAAAGTCAGTAAGCGAAAGCGGCAAGGCAAAGAAGGCTGAACTTGTACAGCCAGAAGAAAATTCATCGGTAAAAAAGACCCGTGAATATTCAGAGGGCAAAAAAGTCTCCAAAAAAGATGCCTCTAAGAAAACACTAGAAAATTCAGACACAAATAAAGCTATTCCTTCAAGCCAGCAGGAAGCTACTTCTGCCGCAGAAGCAAGCAATGACCTTTCCCAAAGCGGTGCAGTTCCTGCAGAAAAGGCCAGCAAGGAAGAAAATGTCTCTGCTTCACAAGAAAATACAATAGAAGTGGTCTTTGACCTTACGGCCGCAGAGCCCTTGAATGCAGAATCTGCCTCTCTTGTAGCAAGCTCCGTAGCGGAAGATTCAACCGTATTGGCTCCACTTGCAGGGGAAAACGAAGAAGTCCAGCTTTCTTCTTCCGTCCAGGAACTTGCCGCTTCGGAAATTGAGGGTGGAGAAGTGCAAGAAAATGGCCAGCCCCTTATGGAGCAGCAGGCAAATGAAGCCCTTATTGCCGCAAGTGATGCTAATGCCGCTGCAAATGCAGAAGGAACTTCAGCAAACGCTCTTAAGGATTCCTCCAAGAACCTTTCATCACAAAAGCAGGAATCAAAGTCATCAAAAGATGTAAAGCCCCTTGCAGAAGCAAAGGCCTCCAACTCCGTATTTACAATCGTTGACGAGCGCACTGCCGTTCAGAATACAAAGGACGAACCCATAGAATTAAAGGAAGATTCTGTGCAGGCACTTTCTGCCAAGTCGGATGACGTTCAGCTCCTTAATGCTGATGCCGCCCGTGTCCAGTCCCAGCAGAACATTCTTGCCAGCAATAACCAGAGTGCGGGGGCTACAGGCTCCACATTCCAGGCAATGCTAAGCCAGCAGATTCAGGAAAATGCCCCTGAATTCGTAAAAGCGGGCAGCATTATCCTTCGCGACAACAATTCAGGCACAATTAACATGACAATGAAGCCCGAATCTCTCGGAAATGTTAAGATTAGCCTTGAAGTTTCCGATAAAGTAATAGCGGGGCAGATAACTGTTCACAGCCAGGAAGCATACGATGCCTTCAAGCAGAATTTGGATGTCTTGAAGCAGGCTTTCCAGCAGAATGGTTTTGACAGTGCCGGATTTACATTGAACCTTGCGCAGAGCGGCAACAGCGGTTCCTTTGGACAGGAGCAGCATCAGATGGCGCAGGAGTTTATGTCAAACAGGACGTACGGAGAGCTTGCCTCTACAGGAGAGTCTTCCGTACAGGAAACAGAAAGTTCCGCAGCTTACTCAAAGTCAAGCGGTTATCAGATTGACGTTGTAGCATAGGAGTTATAAATGGACATGGAAAACGCAGGTAGCTTACAGGCAGCAGGCTTTAAGTCTACATTGAGCCCGGAGGAAATCGCCATGAACAAGATGGCGGTTGACACTTACAACAAATCTCTGGCTGTAAACGGAAGGCAGACCCAGCACGAGCTTGGAAAGGATGATTTCTTGAAGCTTCTTATTACGCAGCTTTCTAACCAAGATCCTACAGACCCGATGGATAACACGCAGTTTATTGCGCAGATGGCACAGTTCAGCCAGTTGGAGCAGATTACAAACATGAACGCCAACTTTGAGCGTCTGAACACAATGCTTACAAGCGACCAGGCTGTTAACGTAATAGGCAAGAACGTAGAAATCAGTCTTGGCGAAAATGCCGGTGTTACTGGTGGTGTTGTAGAAGCCGTTTCTTGCGGTCCAAATCCGCAGGTTAAGGTTGGCAACATGTATTATGACTTAAAACAAATTCAGGCCGTTTACGGCAACTAACATAAAAAGGCGAGGTAAACTATTATGATGAGATCACTTTATGCCGGCGTAAGCGGCTTGCAGAATCACCAGACAAGAATGGATGTAATTGGCAACAATATTTCCAACGTAAACACGACAGGCTTTAAGAGAGGCCGTGTTAACTTCCAGGATATGATCAGCCAGCAGATTGCAGGCGCAGCCCGCCCACAGGAAGAAGTTGGTGGCGTTAACCCTAAAGAAGTTGGTCTTGGTATGAGCGTTGCTTCCATTGACACTGTATTCACACAGGGTAACCTCCAGTCAACAGGAATCGGAACAGACGTTGCAATCCAGGGTAACGGTTTCTTCGTAATGAAGAACGGCGACCAGACTTTCTACACACGCGCTGGTGTATTCGGTGTAGACGCAAACGGCACTTTGGTAAATCCTGCAAACGGTCTCCGCGTACAGGGTTGGATGGCAGAAAGGGTAGGCGGTGAATCCGTTCTCCAGACATCCGCAACTCCTACAGACCTTGTTATTCCTGTAGGCCAGAAGGACCCGCCACACGCAACAGAAAACGTACGCTTTAAGTGCAACCTTAACAAGAACATGCCTGTATTCGATGACGCAACTGCAACAGAAGCCCAGAGAAGGGAAGGCACTTGGTCTACAGAAATGGACATCTACGACTCATACGGAAGGGCACACCAGCTTCAGATGAACTTCCGCAAGTCTCCAGACGGTGATCCTAACCACTGGGTAGTTACAATTAACGTTGACCCTGCAGCAGATGTAGACACAGCAACTCGCGTAGGCTTGGGCACAACAGACACTGGTGACGGTGAAGCTGCAAGAACATACGACTTGTTCTTTGACAACTACGGAACACTCCGCTCTGTAAGAGACAGCGTAGGAAACGAAACTCCGCAGGATGCAAATGGAAACATCGTCTTGCAGGCTTCATTCAACGTAGCAGACAGCAACGAAGAAGCAGACGGTGGTGTTTACCGCCAGACATTCAACCTTGACTTGGGACAGATTGGCTCTATGGAAAACACAATCACACAGAGTGCATCTTCTTCTTCAACAAAAGGTTTCTACCAGGACGGATACAGGCTCGGCTACCTTGACAACTTCAAGATTGACCAGAACGGTATCATCACAGGTGTATACTCAAACGGTTCAACACGCACAATCGGCCAGCTCGCAATGGCTAGCTTTACAAACCAGGGCGGTCTTGAAAAGCAGGGCGACACAATGTTTGCTGAATCAATCAACTCTGGTATGGCAGACATCGGTACAGCACGTGTTGCAGGTAAGGGTTCATTCCTTGCAGGTACCTTGGAAATGTCAAACGTAGACCTTACAGAACAGCTTACGGACATGATTGTAACCCAGCGCGGATTTGAGTCAAACGCAAAGACAATCCAGACTGGCGACTCAATGCTTGAGACAGTCATCAACCTTAAGAGGTAATTAGACTAAACTGAGCCGGGGATGTATACAGCCCTAGGGCAGCATTTCTGGCAAAAAAAGGTCCATAACGGCCGGGTGAGCGCATGTTCGCCCGGTCATTTTTTATTTACTTATTTAGAGCATGTATAAAAAATAGAGGGCGCATGGTTAGTCCTTTGCAAATATTTTTTTCTTTCGTGTATGTATGTTCGTCTTGCATATAAAAAATCCGTTTCCATATTAAAATATGTGTAAAAATAGGGGTTCTTAGGGGATTTCCCCTAAGCCGTGTCGGGAAAGGGAGGGGGTTAAGGGGAACTTGCAACGAAGTCTCCAGCAGGGAAAAACCTCGCTTCGGAGTAGGGGGTTGTCCCTCCCCTTGAATTTTATTCAAAAAATAAGAAAAAATTGCCTTTCTCTATTGACATAAAATGCAAAAAAGTATATAGTCTAATCATTCAATGCCGGTGTAGCTCAGCTGGTAGAGCGGAGGACTGAAAATCCTTATGTCGTCAGTTCGATTCTGACCGCTGGCACTTAAGACCTGATTAATTTCAGGTCTTTTTTATTTTAAAGCTGCTTTTCTGTCGGAGAGCGGATGAAAGACTTACGCCGCCGTGGAGGGGCTTTAGTTGCCGCTTGCGGCAATGAGCGCCAGCGAACCCCGGAAGGGCGGTTTTCAAGGGGCATGAGTGTCGGATTAGAGCTGGCCTTTTATCTAAAAAGAAAAAATTACCGTCCAGATTCAAATAAACCTTGTTAAACTCGGCTTATTGGATTATAATTGAAGCATGAACTGGTTAATAATCGTTTCAAATCCAAATGACGAAAATGCTCAGCTGGTGCAGAATTTCCTAAGCGGAAAATTCGGTGCAGAGTCTTCCAAGGTTCTTTTGTACCCCAACATTTCCCGCGAAGAACTCTTTGATGTCTGCAACAAAGTTCTTGTTTCATCTCATTTCATAATTTTGGACAGCGAGCGTCTCCATAAGCTTCCGGACTACAACTTTATCCTGGGCCTTATCCGCGGAAGGCAGTGTCCGGCTTTTATCTTTGAGGGCCGCCCCTACATCCGCCGCTACGAGTCTTTAGAAAAAGAGTTAAGGGGCAACTCGTATTTTACATGTTTTTCCCATTTGAACGAATTAACCAATTTAATCGAAAAGAACTTTGAAAAATACCGCCGTGATGATGAGCAAAAAAATGCGCTTGCAAGTCTTTTTGCCAACGGAATTCCCTTTACCAGCGACTGTTTTGCCCAGTACATTGCAAAGGACAATACGGAAATATGCGAGACTTTCTTTAAGGCCGGCATGCTGATGAATGCGCGCACTTCCAACGGAATCCCGCTTTTGTGCATAGCCACAAGGAACGATTGTATCTCCAAGGTAAAGTGGCTTTTGGAAAACGGTGCAGACATAGACGCAATTTCCTCCGACCGCGGCTACAGCCCTGTAATGGATGCAGTCTGGCGCAAGAACTTTGACATTACAAAATACCTTATTTCCAAGGGGGCAGACCTTAGCTTTGTAAGTTCTGACGGTCAGCCAATCCTTGTGCTTGCCGTAGGAAACGGAAATGTGGACATAGTAAAAATCCTTTTGGAGAACGGTGCAGATCCAGACATAAAAGACAGCATGGGAATGAGTGCAAGGGAATACGCACTTCTTTTCAAGAAGAAACCAATGATTGAGCTTATGGAAAAATTTCCTAAGAAATAGATATGGAAGAGAGAGATATGCCATTAAAAATAGTATTTGCCGGTGGTGGGACCGGTGGCCACATTTATCCCGGAATTGCAGTTGCAGACTCACTAAAGGCTCTTGCAGAGTCAAAGGGGCTTTCCGTTGAGATATATTGGATTGGTAACGGAAGCGGCATGGACAGGGATATTGTAGAAAAGAACCTTGTTTCTGCTGGCGGCAGCATTAAGGAATTTATTGGAATTCCCTGCGGAAAGCTTAGGCGGTATTTTTCCCTGCGCAACTTTGTGGATCTTTTTAAGATTGCGGGCGGTTTTTTTAAGTCCCTGTCGCTTTTAAAAAAGATAAAGCCTGACGTGCTTTTTTCCAAGGGCGGCTTTGTGAGCGTTCCACCATGCCGGGCTGCTAAGATGCTGCACATTCCCTATTATACCCACGAGTGCGACTTTACTCCGGGGCTTGCCACCAAGCTTAACAGTGGCGGTGCCAAGAACATTTTTGTCTCCTACGAGGAAAGTTCTAAATACCTAAAGGGAAAGAATGCTTCTAAGTGTGTGGTTACCGGTAACCCAGTGCGCCCTGTGTTCTACCAGGACAATAGGGATGCTGGTCTTGAATTTCTTGGCGTTCCAAAGGACCATGAAAAGCCAATTCTCCTTGTTTTGGGAGGAAGTTCCGGTGCCCTGCAAATAAACAACCTTGTGGTGCAGAACATTACATGGCTAAAGGAAAGGTTCATTGTGGTCCATCAGACTGGAAAGGCCTTTGCCCACGACAATCCGCTTCTTATGGCATCCCGCAACGACTCCTACAAGCCCTACGACTTTATCTACGGCGAAATGCCGTCTGTAATACAGGCAAGCGACGTGGTGCTTTCGCGTGCAGGGGCAAATTCAATCTGGGAATGTGCCGTTTGCTCAAAGCCAATGGTTCTTGTTCCCCTGTGCGGTTCAGGGACAAGGGGTGACCAGGTTGACAATGCCTGTTTTATTCAGCAAAATGGTGCAGCAATGGCTCTTATTGGCAAGGATGCGGATTCCGACCATCTTAAGGAAGCTTTGGAATCTCTTTTGTCCAAGGAAAAGAGGGATTCGCTTTCTGCTGCCTGCAAAAAGCTGTGCGGAGAAAAGGTTCCGTCTCAAAACATTGCAAATCATATTCTTGAAGGACTTAAAAAATGAATCTACCAATCATCGACTTGTTGTTTCTGCTTATAATAGTTTTGTGCGCAATAATATGCCTTGTAAAAGGTTTTGTGAACAGTGTGTTTAATAAGGCCGCTCCAATACTTGCCTTGTGGGCTGCTGTTCTTGGCTGGAGGCCCTTGTCTTCCATGCTAAAGGATACAATAAAAATTTCCATACTCAACTACATTGCCTCTTTCCTGATTATTTTTATCGTGGTATTCATAATGATAAAAATCCTCCAGATGATTTTAGGCAATATTTTTGAAGGAAGGATACTCGGTTCCCTTGACAGAACCCTGGGCTTTTTCTTTGGCGTAATAGAAGGTCTTGTAATAGTCCTTTTGATTATGATTATCCTTACAGCCCAGCCTTGGTTTGACGTAAGCGGAATTTTTGCCGGCAGCATTTTCTACAGGATATTCGCTCCCGTGGTAAATTCAAATGTCAATGCAATTTCAAATTCTGTAAAAAATGCCTCTGCATGTCTTTTCGTTGGGGGAAAATCCCTGAATGTTTGACAACCTGCTTTACCAAAGTGCCTCATCATTGCTTTCGGAAGATATAAGAAAGAATTGCCTGCCAAATTCAATATTGTTTGCAGGCCCCGCCGCATCTGGAAAGCTAACCTGTGCCCTGGAGCTTGCCAGGGTGCTTGCATGCCGCCAGAGCCCCCGCGGAGAGTGGAACTGCACTTGCCCCAGTTGCCTTAGAAACAAGGCCTTGGTAAGCCAGAACGTGCTTGTCTGTGGCCCCGGAGACAGAACGCTTGAAATTGCTGCCGCAAAGACAACGCTTTTGAATCAGAGCATAAACAATACAAGTCATGTGGAGGCTGCCCGCTATCTTTACCTGCGTGCCGTAAGAAAACTTACCGTTAGGTTTAGCCCTGTGCTATGGGAAGGTGATTCAAGCCTTGCAAAGTTTTCGCCCCTTTTGCAGTCCATAAATGATTCCCTTGAACTTTTGGAGCCAGGACGCACTTTGCCGGACGAAGCTACTCTTACAAAAATCCTTGACTCTGTTGGGGAGCAGTGTGAAAAGCTTGAGAATTCATTTTTGTACAATGCACTTCCAGTTTCCCAGATAAGGCGCTTTTCCGCATGGGCACACCTTAGCTCTGGAAGCGGCCAGAAAGTTCTTATAATAGAAAATGCCGACTGTATGGAAGACAGTTCAAGAAATGCACTGCTTAAAATTCTTGAGGAGCCGCCGGAAGCCGTTACCTTTATCCTTACTACGACCAAGAGGGGGGCAATGCTTCCCACAATACTTTCCCGTGTGCGCACTTACAATTTTTTTGAACGCACTGCAGAACAGCAAAAAACTGTCATAAGCCGTGTCTTTAGGCAGAGCGGTGGAGGGTATAATTCACCTGTAGAGACAGTTAGCGGTTTCTTGCAGACATACCTGCCTGTAAAGCCTGATACGGTAAAGGAATATGCTGCATCTTATTTTGAGACCCTTGCCCAGGGACATGTTCCAGATATTGCTTCTATAATAAAGGGCTGCGGAAACTTTGACCCAAGGCTTTTGCTCAATATATTTTTTGCAGGAATAATTGATTCCCAGAAAAAGCTTTTGGCAACACCAGCCGGTGCAGAAGCTTCGTCTCAGATACTTGTTCAAATTCGTAAGGTTTACAACAACATAAACATGTTCAATCAAAATGCACTCTCTGCATTTGAAGAGCTAACCCGCGAACTTTTGCAGATTAATTTTGTTCACGGAGGAATTTTCAGGGAAGCACTTGAATGAAAGATTTTGTAAAGAAGGTTTCTAAAAAGATTTCGAAGTTGTCGGAAGCCCAGCTTGCGGCCTTGTTCGAAGATCTCAATTCAGAAAATGACGTGCTCAATTCTCTGGTGGAAAGCCTTTCCACTGGTCTTGTCATTGTGGACGAGAACTACATTATAATGCAGCACAACAAGGCTGCTGAGCGTCTTTTTCCCTTTGTTTCCCGCCAGGCATACAACGAACAGCTTCCTGTTTGGCAACTGGTTGACGATGAGCCTCTTTCTTTTTTCCTTAAGTCCTGTGCAAGTGAGCAGAAGACAAATGTAAGCGAGGAATTTTCCATAGCGTCTGACGGTGGAATAAAATTTTTGAACGTAACAATTTTGCCCTTTGTTCAAAAGCACTGGAATGAATCCACCGATGTTGTGGAAACAAAAATCGTAGGCTATATAATTACAGTTGATGACATTACCCAAAAGCGCCAGCAGGAAATTCTTTTGCACCGCATGGAAAGCCTTGCAAGCCTTACAAACCTTGCCGCTTCTGTTGCCCACGAAATAAAGAATCCGCTTGGGGCAATAAGCATCCATATTCAGCTTTTACAGAAGGCCGTAAAAAAAGCCCGCAATGGAAACGGAATGCTGCCCGCGCAAAAGTTCATGGAAGACTATCTTGACGTTGTGAATGAGGAAATTGACAACCTGAACAAAATCGTTCTTGACTTTTTGTTTGCCGTAAGGCCGGTTCAGGCTACAATGACTCTTTGTTCTCCGGATTCGTTAATAGAAAAATTCACTTCTTTCTTTAAGCCTGAATTTGACGCCAAGAATGTGTCGCTTGAACTTCGTCTTTCCAAAAAGAAGACCCGCCTTTTGATGGACGAAAAGCTTTTCCGCGAAGTTATCGTAAACATTGTGCAGAATGCCCTTGCCGCAATCACCCAGCGTTTTGCTTCCTCGCAGGAGGGGGGGGACGGTTTTGCCCACGGAGAGCTTATAATAGAATCCTGCGTAAAGGATGAACGCTATTTTTTAAGCTTTGCAGACAACGGCAGCGGTATGGACAGCGAGACTTCATCCCATATTTTTGAGCCTTACTACACCACAAAGTCAAACGGAACGGGGCTTGGGCTTACCACCGTATACAAAATCATCAAGGAATTCCGCGGGGACATAGACGTTAAGTCTGTGCTTGGGCATGGAACGGTATTTACAATTACTCTTCCTGTTCCACAAAGCGGGGTAAAGCTTATTGCTTCCAAAAAAAGCGCGAAGGATGAAAAATGAAATTTACTCTTCTTATTATTGATGACGAAAAAAACATCCGCGAAGGTCTGGCCGCGAATTTTGAGCTGGAAGACTATAACGTAAAGACTGCCGCAACCGGGGAAGAAGGCCTTAAAATTATAGAAAAGGGAGACATAGACCTTGTTATTACGGACTTGCGCATGCCGGGAATAAGCGGTGAGCAGGTGCTTGCAAAGGTAACGGCGGAAACTCCTGGTATTCCCGTAATCATATTGACTGGCCACGGAAGCATAGACAGTGCGGTAGATGCCATGCGCCACGGAGCCTATGACTTTTTAACAAAGCCCTTAAACCTTGACCAGCTTGGAATGATTGTAAAGAGGGCCCTTGAAAGCCGAGAGATGAGCCTCCAGCACCAGCAGCTTAAGCAAACCCTGGAAGGAAACGAAAGCCTAAAGGGAATGATTGGAAAGTCTGCCGCCATGCAGAAGGTTCAGGGGATGATTCGAAAGGTTGCAGACAGCAGGGCAAGCGTTCTTATAACAGGCGAGAGCGGTGTTGGAAAGGAACTTGTTGCAAAGGCAATCCACAATCTTTCCCAGCGCAAGGACAAGTCTTTCGTAGAGGTTCAGCTTTCATCCCTAAGCGAGAACGTAATAGAAAGCGAACTCTTTGGCCACGAAAAGGGAGCCTATACCGGTGCAGACAGAATGCAGAAGGGCTGCTTTGAGCGTGCCCACGGCGGAACGATTTTTCTTGATGAAATTGGCGAGATAAACCAGAACGTGCAGGTTAAGATTCTGCGTGTTTTGCAGGAGAGAAAATTTGAGCGTGTTGGCGGAGAACAGACCATTGAAGTTGATGTTAGAATCATAGCCGCAACAAACCGAAACCTGGAGGAAGAGGTAAAGGCCGGCCGCTTCCGTGAAGACTTGTACTACCGTCTGAACGTAATCCACATAGAAGTTCCGCCGCTTAGAGAACGCAAGGACGACATACCTCTTTTGCTGTCCCACTTCCTAAATGAATTCAATGCAGAGAACAACAAGAGCATAAAGGGGGTGGACAACCGGGCAAAGTCCCTTTTGTTCAAGTACAACTGGCCGGGAAATATCCGCGAACTTCGTAACTGTATGGAGAGTGCAGTTGTTATGTGCGGTGGGGATGAAATATCAAGTGCAGATTTGCCGCCTTCCATTAATGCAGGTAGCGGGGCAGACAGCATTTCTATTCCGCTGGGCATTACGCTTGACGAAGCCGAAAAGATTATCATCCGCGAAAATCTTGCGCTAAACCGCAACAACAAGAGCAAGACCGCAGACATGCTTGGCATAGGGCGAAAGACTTTGCAGAGGCGCCTGGCAGAGTGGGGGCTAGAAGGAGAATCAGGAACTGATGCAGACGATGTATGACAAGCTCGGTGAACTTTTGAGTGAGACACTGGAAGCTGGTGAAATAAAATTTGTCCGCGTGGAGCGTCCGCAAAAAAAGCAGCCGGAAAGCAGAGAAGACGCGGAAGACACGAAGAATGCAGATGCTGCGTATGGTGCAGAAGGGGTGGAAAGTTCAGGGGAAAAATCTCAGGAAGCAAAGTCAGATTCCTCTGCCGGGAAAAGCAGCTCGCAGTCAAATGACTATCAGCAAAAGGAAGGTGGTGCTCAAAACCGCAGGCGCAGTTCTGGTTCGTCTGGCCCAAAGAAAAAGCCGGTTGCCAACAATTCATATTTTTACAAAAAAATAACGCCAGAGCTGGAAAGGGCCTACAGGCTTTTGGACATAAACTTCCAGTCAAGCCTGGACGATGCTAAAAAGGCCTACAAGGAAAAGCTAAAGTATTACCACCCGGACCGATATGCCGGAAACGAAGTGCTTACCAAAGTTGCCACGGACAAGACAAGGCAGATTGTTGAGTCCTTCAATATGATTTCTGAATTCCTTACTAAATAAAAAAAAGCGCGGCTTCAAAAAAGCTGTGTTACACGATTGCGTGTGCCTTTTTTGAAAATACGCGCTTGTATGCTGCGGCAACCTTAGTTCCGCAGCGTTAACTTAATATCGGCTGTTCAAGAAAAAACTTTACAGCCAATTTTAAATTACTGTTCCAGCCGGAATCACTGCTCCACGCCTGATTACAATAATGCCGTCTGCGCTGTAGAAGGTTCCGTGGTCTCCGTCTTCATATTTTTTACCGCTTACGTTTATGCAGCAGTTGTCTCCAATATGAGCGTTTTTGTCGATAATGGCTTTTGTTATCTTGCAGTTCTTGCCAATTCCAATGTTTGGAATCTTATTCTTTGCATTGTCTGCAATCTGCTCTGCATTTTCGTAGTAGTCGGCACCCATCATGATAACGCCGTCCAAGTCGCAGCCTTCATTGATTATAGAGCGCACACCGATTACGGAACGCTGCAACCTAGAGTTTGTGATTACGCATCCTTCGCTCGCAAGAGTTCCCGTCATGTCCGCATGGTTGATTTTACTTGGCGGAAGGTTTCTCATGTGGGTGTAAATCGGGCTGTCTTCATCGTAGAAGTTAAAGTGGGGGAAGGGGTTTGTAAGGTCAAGGGTTGCTTCGTAGAAGGAGCGGATTGTACCAATGTCTTCCCAGTAGCCGTCAAATATGTAGCTGTTTACCTTCTTGTTCTTGATTGCATCGGGGATGATTTCCTTGCCAAAGTCATTGCGCTCGTTTGCAAGCATTTCTTCCATTACATCTGCATTGAAGATGTAGATACCCATGGAAGCAAGGTATTCAAGTTTTGGATCCAGGTCACCACGGGACTTTTCAGGAATCTTCCAGTTGTCAATGTTGAGGTCCTTTGCGGGTTTTTCCATAAAGGCTGTGATTTTGTTTGAATCGTCAACGCGCATGATGCCAAAGCCAGATGCGTCTTCGCGGTTTACGGCCTTTGCTGCAATCGTAATGTCTGCACCGGAAGCAATGTGTTCGTTCATAAAGGCCTTAAGGTCCATGCGGTAAAGCTGGTCACCGGAAAGGATTATGTAGTGGGTTGGCTTTTGAACGCGGAAGTGGGCAAGGTTCTTGCGTACTGCGTCTGCCGTTCCCTCATACCAGCCAGAATGTTCAAGTGTCTGTTCTGCCGCAAGAATTTCAACAAAACCGTGGCTAAAACGGTCAAAGTTGTATGAATTGATGATGTGAAGGTGAAGTGATGCCGAGTTGAACTGGGTAAGCAGGTAAATCTTTTTGTATCCGCTGTTGATACAGTTTGAAATCGGAATGTCTACGATTCTATATTTTCCGCCGAACGGAACGGCTGGCTTTGAACGCTCTTTAGTAAGCGGGTAGAGTCTTGTTCCTTTTCCTCCGCCCAAAATGATAGAAAGAACCCTGGGTTCCTGAATTTGTTGCTTTGCCATAATTATTATTCCTCCAAAACTTATAAATAATATTATAAGCCCGCTTTGCCATAAATGCAACAAAAAAAAACTTAATGGGTATTGGGTTTGCAAGAGGTTTTTTTTAGCCTATTTTCTTTTCGCCTTCATTTGTTTGGATAAAGTCACGCTCCAAAAGGCTTCTGTATTCTTCTTCCGTGATTGGCTTTGCGTAGTAGTAGCCCTGGGCAATGTCGCAGCCCATGTCGCGAAGAAGCTTTGCCTGGTTTTGCGTTTCAACGCCTTCTGCTACGGTCTTCATGTTCAGCTTCTTTGACATCTCTATTACAGAGGAAATGATTGTTGTTTCCTTTGAGTCTTCCGGCACGTTGCTAAGAAATTCCTTGTCCAACTTTAGAACGTCTGCCGGAATGTCCTTTAGCAGGTTTAGCGACGAGTAGCCAGAACCAAAGTCGTCCACGGAGATTGAATAGCCTGCGTTCTTTATCTGGTTCATAACGTTAATTAGACGCTTCTGGTTGTCGAACATTATGCTTTCTGTAAGCTCCACTTCTATGTGGTTGGGGCCTATGTCGTACTTGTCCTTTATGGAGCATAGTTCCTTTATCAGGTCCGGGTTGTAGAGGTGGTTCCGCGAAAGGTTAAAGGATATGGTAAGCGGGTGGGGGCAGCTTCCGTCCGCTCCGGCCTTCTTCCAGTCTGCAAGGAAGCGGCAAACAGAATCAAATACGTACATGTCTATCTTCTGGATAAAGCCGTTGCGCTCAAAAAGGGGAACGAACTTGTCCGGCGGCAAAAGGCCTTTTTCTGGATCCTTCCAGCGGATAAGGGCTTCTGCACCTATTATCTTTTCCGTCTCGAATGAATACTTGGGCTGGTAATAAACCTTGAACTGGTTGTTTGCGAAGGCATTGTTCATGTTCAGGGTTATTTCCTTGTTCCACTCCATGTTGTCATTCATTTCTTTTGTGTATTCGATTACACGGTGGGTGGCAAAATTCTGCCTTGCAAATTTTCGGGCCATGTTAGCCTTGTCCACCATGAGCGTTATGTCCTGTAACGGGTCGTCAATATAGTAGACGCTTGCGCTAAAGGTAAGGTC
>ODAI013227015.1_pt1 | contig 18817 bp, 15 predicted proteins | sample 1539321 | NCBI WGS metagenome assembly ODAI01 (sample SAMN02144231, study PRJEB22623) | gut metagenome | biome: sheep rumen | host: Ovis aries | place: New Zealand
AGGTCGCCCGTGGGGGCGTTGGTCACGACGATGGTTCCCAGCGAGCCGATGAAGGTGCCGAAGATGATCCCGAAGGTGATCAGGTTCTGCGTGGAGACCTTCAGCGTGACGAAGAAGCAGACCAGCGTGCAGATGAGCGTGCAGATGAAGGAGCCCACGGTGAGCGACCACCAGCCGGTCATCGTGGCCGTGGCCGCGCCCAGACACGCGGCGCTGCCCAGCCCGAGGGAATAGACGTCCCCGAGCTGGTTGCGCCACAGGTATTGCATCTGGATGCCGCCTACGGGCAGGGCGATGCCGGAGAGGAAGACGTACAGCAGACTCAGCAGCATCTCGGCTAGAATTTGAATTCAATGCCTCCGACGACGCTGCGGCCCGGCATCGGGTAGTCGCGTACGAGCTCGTAGCGGCAGTCCAGCAGGTCCTTGGCGGAGACGAAGACCGTCAGCGCGCTGTCCGCGCACAGGGAGATGGTCTTGCGCAGCGAGAGGTCGAGCGTGTTCCAGTCCGGCATCTGCCCGGCGGCGTCGAAGCGGCCGCCGCGCCAGTTCCACAAAGCGTCGATCCGCCAGCCGGCCAGGCCGAAGTCGGCGGCCAGCACGACCGTGTGCCGGGCGACATAGGGGATCTGCTGGTCGAAGGTGGCGCTGTCCGGCGTCTTGTCGAGGGCGGACTGCCGGGCATAGCGGGCGGAGAATCCGCCGGAGAGCCGTCCGTCGTCATAGCGCAGGCTGGCCACGGCGTCAGCGCCCTTCGCTTCCACGCGCCCGATGTTGTAGGGCAGCCAAAGGTAGGGGTCAGCCGTTGAAGGGGCGGAGATGATCTTGTCTTTCAGGACATTGTAGAATCCGTCCAGCTTGGCGCCCAGGGTCCAGCGGCCGAAGCCGCGGTGCCAGTCGATGCCCACGTCGGCGAGCCAGGCGTCCTCCGGCTTGAGGTCGGGATTGCCGTAGCCCGGATAGTAGAGCTCGTTGAAGGTCGGGGCGCGGAAGGCCCGGCGGCCGAAGGCCGTGATGTCGAAGCCCTCGAAGAGGGTGAAACACAGATCGACGGACGGGGAGAGACTGTTGAGGCCTTTCGCGCCCTTGTCGAAGGTGCCGCGGTACTCCAGGGCCAGGTCGGCCTGGAAACGCTCGAGGCGGATGGCGGTGGCGAGGGCGCTGATGACCGCCGTGCGGGCGGCGTCATACAGGCCCGGGGACTTCAGCGTGCCGCGCTCGATGTCGGCGGCCAGGGACACGCCCCACCAGTCCGTCAGGCGGAAGGTGTGGGAACTGTTGAGCTGGAGGTCCGTGAAGTCGTATTCGCTGTCGCCCCAGGCGCTCTGGTAATAGATGTCGTCCCAGGCGCCCTTGGCGCTGACGTTCAAGGTATAGATATCGGAGAAGGCCTTGCGCAGGGTGCCCTGCACGACGAGGTTCTTGTCCTGCTGCCGGTCTTCGGAAGGCCAGGAGAGCGAGCCGGGCGTGCCGCGGTCGGAAGCGTTGAGGTAGGACTTGATCTGCCATTCGCCGCCCGTCAGGGTGCCGAAGACGTCGTAGCCGGCGCGGATCTGCCTGAGGTCGTTGCCCGTGCGGCGGGCGTTGTCCGTGCCATACGGGAAATCGCCCCGGGTGAGGATGCCGGAGGCGAAGGCGCTGATGGCCACGCGCTCGGAAGCTTTCACGTCAAAGCGGACAGAAGGCATCCAGGTGCCGAAGGAACCGGCCTGCAGGCCGATCTGTCCGGCAAAGGGGCTGTCGCCGAAGACCGGCCTCGCAGTCCGGAAGGAGAGGGAGTTCTGCGCGTAATCTACCACGGCGCTGCCCAGGGTCTCCATCGGCAGCATGCCGAGGTCGTTCTGCCCGCTCTGGAAATTGCTCATGCGCACGCCGTCCAGGTAGATGTCGGTGTGGGCGGTGCCCAGGCCGCGCAGGCTCACGCCTTTCAGGCCGGCCAGTCCGCCGTAGTCGCTGATCCCGAGCCCGGGAACGCGCAGGAGCGCTTCCGCGGCTGTGGTGTAATGCTTAAAGGAAACCGTGTCCGTCCTGGACACGACGACCCCCTTGTCGGCCACGATGGTCACGGCCTGCAGGGTGTCCGGCGTCTCTGCCACCAGCAGACTCGCCGCAATCAGTAGGGAAGTTAAAAACATAATCTTTGCGCCATAGTGGCGGCCTGGCCCCGGGCCTCCGGATTGACTCGAGCGCGGCAGGTCTTCGGGCTCGCCACTTTCCGGCCGCCTTCTCATCCCGAAGGACAATGGCTTCAGAAGGCCGGAAACCAAGCGTGGCTTACCGCTGCGGGCACAGCTCCGGCTTTGCACCGGATTCCCTTTTCAAGCCGCCATCGGCGGCTCACCGCAATCTGGCTGCAAAGATAGTGAAAAGATGGTTTACCGCAAATCAAAGATGACCGGGAACTGGTAGGTAACGTTGACGGCCCGGTCGCGCTGCCTGCCCGGCTCCCAGCGCGGGGAACTGGCGACGACGCGCATGGCTTCCCGGTCCAGGATCGGGTCCACGCCCCGCAGCAGCTGGATATCCCCGACGCTGCCGTCTTTCCGTACCGTGAACTGGATGATCACGCGGCCCGCGATGCCCGTCTCCCGGGCCACTTCCGGATACACGACGTGTTCGGCGATCCAGCGGCTGAAACGGTTGGCGTCGCCGCCCTGGAAGGTGGGCTTCTGCTCCACCAGGACGAAGGGGATGTCCTCCTCCTCGACGGTGTCCTCCACCGGGTCTTCCCGGTAGTCATAGATCGGCACGTCGATGTCCGTGTCGTCAAAGAGGATGACGTCCTGGGTCTGAATGTCATCATCCACGATCTCCAGCACTTCGGAGAAGACCGGGATGCTGGGGGCGGCGGGCGGCTCGGGCGGTGTCTCGCGGGTGATCGGGATGATCTCCGATTCGCCCACGTCCTGGGCGGTGGCCAGCAGGACGGGCGCCTTCCGGCCGGGTGTGCTGAAAGAGAAGGCTCCGATGGTCAGGAGCAGGGCGGCGATGAGGCCGGTTTCCAGAAAAAGGGCTCTCTTGTTTTCGAGGGAAGCCCGGGATGTTTTCTTGGTTTCCATAACTCGTGTGTGTTTTAAAGGTCCGGTGCAAAGTTATGGAGACCAAAGCGGAAAAGACGAATTCCGGCGCGTGTAAATAATCTCGCGGCGCTTTCGTAAGAGTATGATTGTCAATGATTTGCGAAGGCGGCTCCTGCGAAAAAATCTCGCGTTTCGCAAGGCTTTGTAAATCAATGACTTGCGGATTAATCTAGGCAGGACAGCAGCAGCTCCTTGTCCGGGGCGGCAGAACCTTCGATCCGCCCCTTGAGGCGCCAGAGTCGGTTGTTCACCACGCCTTTCTCCTTATCCATCAGGGCGGCCATGGCCGTGCGGCTGAAGCCGGAGGCTGCCAGTACGAATAGCTTGACGTCCTCTTCCTTGCAGTTGGGAAGCTGGGCGCGGAGCCTGGCGGCGGCCTGGTCGTGGGTGGCGTCGAGGGCGCTTTCCAGCCGGGCAAGCACCTTCGGGTCGTCCCTCAGGCCCTCGACGGCCTGTTTTACCTCGCGGAGCAGGTTTTTCTGCAGTTTGTCCGTGCCTTCGAAGATGTAGTACTGCTCGCACAGCCGCTCCAGAATCTCGTTGCGGCCGCTGGAGGCCTGCTTGAGCTGGTGCCGCGTCGTGGTGAGCCGCGACTGCAGTTCTTCGGCGATGCCGATGTAGCGCTCCGTCTCGGCCTGCTCCTGCGCGAGGATCTTGTCGGCTTCCGCTTTGCGCGCTCGGAGGTACCAGAGCATCGTGCTGGCCGCCGCGAGGATCAGCAGCAGGAGGCCCCCCAGGCCGCGCCGCGAGGACTTGAGCTGTTCGGCGGCCAGGGACGCCCGTCCCCGGATGTAGTCCTCGTGGGCGAGGGAAACGGCGCTCCGCAGCGCTGAGACGTCTTCGTCGTGGCCGAAGGACGCCACCTGCTCCAGGGCTCTCAGCGCTTCGGCCGTCCGCCCTGCGCGGGCGGCGACCTGGTATTCGCGGAAGCGGAAACGGTTGCGGTCGGAGACGGTCTCGATATGCGCCCGTGCCCGGTCCAGGCAGCGTCTCGCCTCGGCGTCCCGGCCCTCCAGGGCGGCCGCGTAGGCGAGAACGCCCCAATCCGTGCTGCCCAGCGGATAGTGCAGGTCGTCCGTCACGCGGCCGAGCAGGTCGCGGGCGAGACCCGGGTCGGCCGGATCCTTCTCCAGGGCCAGGGCGGCGAAGCTCTGCAGGCACCTTACTTCCGTCAGGGTGTCCGCGGCGGCGTGCGCATCCGCCAGGACCGTCCGGAAGATGTCCTCCGCCTCCTGGTAGCGCTCGAAATTGTACCAGGCCTGGCCGTATTCCAGCAGGACCTTGCGGCTCTGCTCCTCCTGCCCCGCGCGCCGGTATGCTTCGTAGGCGTCGTAGAGGTACCGCGCTGCCGTAACGTGCTGAAGCGAAGCGTTGTAGGTATAGGCGAGCCGGCGACAGATCTCCCCCCGTCCGGCTTCGTCATGCAGCTGCCGGGCCGCTGCCAGGGCCTTCTCCAGGGAGACGACGGCCCGGTGGAGGGCGCCTTCGTCGTATTGCCCCCGCCCGAGGCAGGACCAGACGTCCCGGCGCTCTTCCCGGGAGCCGTGCTGCTCCAGGTATTCCGCGGCGGCGGCGAGCTCCGCGCCCTCTTCCGTCGGGATGAAGCCGAAGACCGCCTCCTGGGCCTGTGCGTGGAGCAGGGTGTATGCTGCCTGCAGGCGCCGGCCGGGCAGCTCCTGCGGGGCGATCCGCTCCAGGATGGAGAGACAGCTGTCAGGATCCTCCCGGAGGAGCGTTTCGGCCTTGCGCAGGCCGGCACGCGGCTCCGTCATCATACAGGCGGACAGAGCCACGGCCAAAGGGAAAAGAAAGAATGCTCTGGACATCTTGGTCAGGTGCAAAATGAAACGAAAAAGGGGAAACGTTTCCGCTTCCCCTTGTCGGGATGATCTGACTCGAACAGACGACCCCTACGTCCCGAACGTAGTGCGCTAGCCAACTGCGCTACATCCCGATTTCTTGTTCCTTTCCGGCGTCTGCGGCGTTCAACTTCGTCGGTCAGTCGGTCACGATCTCCAGATCGCTCGCTCCTTCCCTTCTCGTTTTACTTGCAGCCATCCGGAAATGAACTGCGAAATGCTATTTCAATGCAAATATACGTCAAAAACTGCGATTAAGCAAGTTTGTTGATGTAAACCGCAATGCCGCTCTTGAGGTTGGAGGCCTTGTTCTTGTGGATGACGCCGATCTTCGCGAGTTTGTCGATCATCGCATAGACCTTGGGGGCGCTTTCCTCGGCAGCTTTCTTGTCGGTGGTGTTACGGAGGTCGCGGATCGCGTTCCGCGTTGTCTTTGCATAATACTTGTTATGCAATCTGTGACGCTCGTTCTGGCGGGATGCCCGCTGAGCGGATTTCGTGTTTGCCATTGCTTTATTTTTTTTATTTCTGGTAGTGGGTAGGAGAATCGAACTCCTATTGCGGGAATGAAAATCCCGAGTACTAACCGTTATACGAACCCACCAAAGTGTCCTTTGTTCCGCTCACGCGGCATTGCCCGTTTTAAGGGAATGCAAAGGTAAGAATAATTTCCGGGAACGCAAAATTATTTTTCATTTTTCCACTCAAAGGAGTACAAGATGGACTCAACTTGGCGGAGATACTGGCGTTTATCGTACCGGGGAGCGAAGACGAAAGCCTCCAGGACGATGATGTCCTTCCCGTCCGGGCTGTAGAAGGAGTGGGAAACGAAAGGACCGCCCATGTAGTCTCCCTGCACCTCCCAGAAGCCGCGCGTCTCCACGAAATCGATGCCGTGGTACTTCAGGCTGCGGGTGGTGGGCTGGATGGCCGTGGACGTAGTCATGTAGGTACCGTCGAACATGCCGGGGACATTGGCCTTCATCACCTCGTTGCGCTTGGCGATGATGTTTTCCACGTCGAAGGGATTCTCCGGCACGGGATAGCGGTAAGCCATCACCACCTGGTTGGTGTACTGCTTTTCATCGGCCGCCCAGAAGAAATCGTCGGTCACTTTCTTGAGCTTGTATCCCGAGGAGAAATGCAGGATGCCGCCCGTGATCTTCTCCACGGGATCCCGGAGCGTCAGCTCCTCATACAGGATGGAATTCGCGATGATGCGGTCGCGCTCCGCCGCCTCGAAGAACTCGGGCAGCTGTTCCGCCGCGCCGGCGAGGATCTCCAGCGCCCCTTCCTCGTCGAAAGCGTTGACCTGCGCCACGCTCTGAGGCCGGGCCCACTGGTCCCGCTTGTACATCATCCCCGTCTGCTGATTCTGGGGGTTGATGTTCAGGATCAGGATGTTCCGGTGCATCCTGAACATGTTGTTGAAACTGCCCGGAGGGACGTTGGCCAGGGTGAAGAGGGGCTCCCGCTGCGCCAGGTACGGGCAGTCTCCGGCCAGGCAGTCGCGGATGGCCGTGCCGATGTTCCCTTCCCAATTGTCCTTGTCGATCACGACGACGATCTCACCGGCCTTGCCGCTCACGTTCGGGAGGAGCGGTCCCCGGTTCTTCCCCTTGCAGCCGGCAAGGACGAGCACGAGCGCCACGAAGGCGAATATCTTTCCGAAATGTTTCATATGGCGAATGGATTATCTGATCAGTCTTCCGATATCGTTGCCGAAGGCGAGGAACATGAGCATCAGGAGCAGGAACATGCCCACCATCTGCGCGCCCAGGATAAACTTGTCGCTGGGCTTGCGTCCCGTGACGATCTCATACAGGCAGATGACGATATGCCCGCCGTCCAGCGCCGGCACCGGCAGGAGATTCATCACGCCCAGCATGATGGAGAGCAGCGCCAGCAGCGTCACGAAGCGGTACCAGTCCCACTCGGCCGGGAACACCTGGCCGATGGCGATGAAACTGCCCACGGACTTGTACGCCTCCGTCCGGGGTGTGACGACGAGCTTGAGGTCCTGCAAATAGCCGCCGATCGTGGAGAAAGTCATCTTCACGCCGGCCGGGATGGCCTCCAGGAATGAGTACTTCTTATATTCATAACCCGGAGACACGGTGTAAACCCCGACCCTTCCGATGGTATCCACCTGAAGCGGAACCTGGAGCGTATCGGCCCCGCGCAGCAGGGAAACGGAGACCTCTCCCCCGGCATGTTCCGCGAAAACCGACCGGGCGTCCTGCAGGTACTCCACCGGCCTGCCGTCCACGGTCAGCACCCGGTCCCCCCGCACGAGGCGTCCCTCATTGGGCGTCCCCGCAAGGATGGTATCCACGACGAAAGGGACCGCGAGGTCGAACATGCCCGGGGTATTGAGCACGTCCCCGATCCGGGACTGGTCGATATAGATGTCCAGGGTATCCGCCCCGCGAAGCACCGTGGCCTTGCGGACATCCCGCCGCGCCAGGTCCACCTGGAGCATTCCGAAATCCTCGGGGACATAGTCGTCCAGCCGGAGGATCCGGTCGCCGTTACGGAATCCCATCTCGTAGGCCAGTTCATTGACATACACGGCATTGCCCTCGTTTTTCACATAGGCGCTTCCCCAGATGTCCAGGATGATGACATAGGCGAGGATGGCGAAGATGAAATTGTACAGGACACCGCCGGACATCACCAGGAGGCGCTGCCAGGGATTGTGCGTCCGGAACTCCCAGGGCTGGGGTTCCTGCTTCATGGATTCCGTGTCCAGGGATTCGTCGATCATGCCGGCGATCTTGCAGTAGCCGCCGAGGGGCAGCCAGCCGATCCCGTACTCGGTCTCCCATTCTTTCGCTTTCGGGAAGAGCTTCGCAAACCAGCCCCGTCGGGTGGAGAAGAGCTTCACCCCGCCCACATCGAAGAACAGGAAGAATTTTTCCACACGGATATGGAACAGCTTGGCAAACGTGAAATGCCCGAGCTCATGGATGAGGATGAGCACGGAAAGGGCCAGGATCACCTGGAGCGTCTTGATGAGAGCTACCATATCAGGCTGCGGGCATGGGCATAGGCGGCATCGTTCGTGATGAAGATGTCCTCCAGCGTCGGCTCTGCTACAAATTCCGTGCGGGACAGCGTTTCCGCCGCGACGGCGGCGATGTCGTAGAAGCCGATACGGTCCTCCAGGTACCCCGCGACGGCCGCCTCATTGGCCGCATTGAGGGCGCAGGGAATGTTCCCGCCCCGGCCGATGGCGTCGAACGCCAGTTGCAGGCAAGGGAACTTGTCCATGTCCGGATCGAAGAATGTCATCCGTTCCAAGGCGCTGAAATCCAGCTTCTTGTTATTGAGCGGCAGTCGCTCGGGATAAGCCAGGGCCAGGGCGATGGGCTCCCGCATGTCGGGACAGCCCAGCTGGGCGATGACGGCTCCGTCCCGGAACTCCACCATGGAATGGATCACCGATTCGGGATGGACCACCACATGGATGCGCTCCGGCTCCACGTCGAAGAGCCACTTGGCTTCGATGACCTCGAACCCTTTGTTCATCATCGTAGCGGAATCGATGGTGATCTTCGCGCCCATGTTCCAGTTGGGATGCCGGAGGGCGAGGTCCTTCCCCGCCACCTCGATCTGCTCCCGGGACCAGGTGCGGAAAGGTCCGCCCGAAGCGGTCAGGTGGATCCGCTCCAGCGGATTCCCCTGCGCCGCGGCCAGGCACTGGAAGATGGCGGAATGCTCCGAGTCCACGGGAAGGATGGGTGCCCCGCAGCGACGGGACTCGCTCATCACGACATAACCGGCCGCCACCAGCGTCTCCTTGTTGGCCAGGGCGATGGTCTTGCCGGAGCGGATGGCGGGCAGCGTAGGCCGCAGGCCGCTGAAACCCACCATCGACGCAACGACGATGTCCACCTCCTTTTCCGCCACCAGGCCGCAGGCCGCCTCGATGCCGCAGTGGACCTGCGTGGGCGTTCCGGCCAGGGCCTCCCGGACCTCGGGATACTTTTCCGCATCACAGATGACGGCATGCTTCACCTGAAAGGCGCGCGCCTGTTCGACCAGGCGGGCCGCATTGCTTCCCGCCGAAATCATAAACACGTCGAAACGGTCCGGATGCTGCCGGACGACGTCCAGGGTCTGGGTACCGATGGATCCGGTGGAACCCAGGATGGCGATATTCCTTTTTTCCATGGGTCAGAAACTGATATAGGCCGCCGGGTCCACCGCCTCTCCCTCATACCAGAGTTCGAAACGCAGGTGGTCGCCCTTCGTCAGGGAACGGGAAGATCCCGTGAGTGCGAGCGGCGTTCCCGCCTTGACCGCATCCCCGGCCTTCTTGAGGAGTTTTTCATTATGCTTGTACACCGAGAGGATGTCCCCGCGGTGCTGGACGGCCACCGTATAGCCGGCCACCTCGTCCCAGCCGGCAAAGACGACGGTCCCGTCCAGGACGGACATGACGGCCGTTCCGCTCGGCGCGGTGATATCCAGGTAAGGATGCAGGGAGCGCTCGAAGCCCTCGGACACGACACCCTTGACCGGCGTATAGAAAGCCCGGGCTTCGATGGGAAGCTCTCTCCGGGGGCCGGAGACGTCGAACTGCTCCGCTTCAGCCACCTGCAGGCGCAAAAGCGAATCGCGGCGTGCCAGATAAGCGGCATCCACGGCGCTGTGGGAGGAGGACTGGAGGAGGATCAGGCTGTCCAGCAGGAGCGGATCCTCGCCGGAAACCACCCGCTTGAGATTCTCCGAGTACAGTTCCCACTGGAGGATCCGGGTCTCCAGCGAGTCGATGCGCATTGCGTTCTGTACGGCCTGGCGGCGGGCCCGCGCGTCCGGATACCCCGGGATGAAGGTCCTGATCGGCGTAAAGGCGATGAGCAGGAACAGGAGGAGCAGCAGGACCACGGCCCCCGAAACCAGGGCGGTGACCAGGGTGGGCCGGGTCAGGACGGTGGACCAGAGCCGTTCGTGCGACAGGGCATCCGTCACAGCCACGCGGTATTTACGAGCCTTCTGGGGCGTATTGTCTTTAGCCATAAAAATTGTTATCTTTGCATCCTATGGACAGACTCATCGGGATCGACTACGGACGCAGACGCACCGGCCTTGCCGTGAGCGATCCGCTCCGCATCTTCGCCTCTGCCCTGGAAACGGTCGATTCTGCAAAGTTAATAGATTATCTCAAAAATTATGCGCAAAACGAGACAATCGAACGCTTTGTCGTGGGATATCCCGTGAACATGGACGGCTCCCCTTCCGAGGCGCAGGCCGATGTGGACGTGTTCCTGAAACAACTGGAGAAGGCCTTCCCCGCCATCCCCGTCACCCTGGAGGACGAGCGGTTCACCTCCGTGCTCGCACACCGGGCGATGATCGACGGCGGCATGAAGGCGAAGGACCGCCGGGACAAGAAATCCGTGGACCGCATCAGCGCGGCCATCATCCTGCAGGGATACATGGACCGCACTTCGGGCGCGACTTTTGCAGTAAATCCTGATTCCGTTCCGGAAAACCGGTCCCGGAAGACTTCGGGAAGAAGAAAGAAATAAACAGAAACCTACTGACGTGATACAACCTATTTACCTATATGGCTCGGAAGTGCTGCGCAAGAAAGCGGAGCCGGCCGACCTGGAAAAGAAAGAAGCGCTCAAATCCCTCATCCAGGACCTCAAGGACACCCTGGAACGGGCCGACGGATGCGGACTCGCCGCACCCCAGATCGGCGTGAGCCAGCGTGTCGTCATCGTGGACGGCGATGTCGTTTCCGATGTCTATGACTACCTGAAAGGCTTCAAGCGGGTGATCATCAATCCGGAGATCCTCGAGGAAAGCGAAGAGAAGACCACCTATTCGGAGGGGTGCCTGAGCATCCCGAACCTGTACTGCGACGTCGTCCGCCCCGCGAAGATCACGATCCGCTACCACAACGAGGACTTCCAGGAGGTTACCGAAACCCTGGACAAGTTTGCCGCCCGGATGGTCCAGCACGAGCTGTCGCACCTGGACGGGAACCTGTTCACGGACAATGTCCCGCCCATCCGCAAGAAGATGATCTCCGGCAAGCTCCAGAACATTGCCAAGGGGAAGGTCCATCCGCACTACAACAGCAAACTCAAGTAACATGGGAGCATTCCACGCTTATGATATCAGGGGCGTCTATGGCGTCGATTTCGACAAGGAAACCGTCTATCAGGTCGGCTATTTCCTTCCTGAACTGCTGGGGGCCGACAAGGTCCTCGTCGGACGCGACTGCCGCGTATCATCGGACGAAATCCACGAGTACCTCCTGAAAGGGATCACGGACGCCGGTGCGGATGTCTATGACATCGGCCTGTCCACGACGCCGATCGTATATTTCGGGACGGCCCGCTACGGCTTCAAGGCCTCCGTCCAGATCACGGCCTCGCACAACCCCGCCGAATACAACGGCCTGAAGGTTTCCCGGGAGAACGCCCTTCCCGTGGGCCTTGCCACCGGACTGGGAACCATCCAGGAATGGATCGAGGGCGGAAAGCCCACCCCGAAGGCCGCCGTTCCCGGTCATGTCTATGAGAAGAGCATCCACCAGGACTACCTGGAGTTCCTCATGGGCTACAAGAGCGACCTGAGCGGCCTGAGGATCGCCTTCGACCTGTCCAACGGCATGGCCAACCTCTTCGCGAAGGAAATCTTCGGATCGGCCCCGGCCTATATCTTCGACACCATCGACGGCCGCTTCCCCAACCATGAGCCCAATCCCCTGGTCGCCAAGAACATCGTCGCCCTGCAGGAACTCGTCGTCAAGACGAAGGCCGACGTGGGCGTCATCTTCGACGGCGACGCGGACCGCGTCATGTTCGTGGACGAGCACGGCACCTTCATCTCCCCTGACCTCATGATCGCCCTCCTAGGCCACTACTTCGTGGAAGAACGGGGCGAGAAGGGGCTGGTCATCCAGGACATCCGGTCTTCCAAGGCCGTGGGCGAATACCTCGAACCCATGGGCTGCGAAATGTACACCTGGAAGGTGGGCCGCGCCAATGCCGCCCTGCGCCTCCGCGAAATCGACGGTCTCTGGGGCGGAGAACTGGCCGGCCACTATTATTTCCGTGACTTCTTCTACAGCGACAGCGGCCTCCTCGCCGCCATCCTGATCCTGCGCGTCATCGCCCGGCTCAAGAAGGAAGGGCTCTCCGTCAGCGACGCCATCGGCCGGATCGCCCGGTACAAGAACTCCGGCGAGATCAACTACCGCGTGGAAGACAAGCAAGGAGCCATGGACGCCGTGAAGGAGCACTTCATGGCCGCGGAGAAGGCGACGGCCTTCATGGACTTCGATGGCTACCGGATCGAATTCCCCGACTGGTGGCTGAACATCCGTGCCTCCAACACGGAACCCTATCTGCGCTTCCTGTGCGAAGCCACCTCCGACCCGCTGCTGCAAAGCAAGGTCGCAGAAGTAGATGACCTGCTGAAAACCCGATTCGGCGCAACCCGGTAATCACATGAGAATCAAGAAGATCATTTTTATATCCCTCTTTCTGGCACCCTTCTTCCCGGCCCTGGCCCAGGAGGAACGCGATGTGGACTCGCTCCGCCATGACTTCGGACGCATGAGCGTCGCCTCCGCCCGGAGCACCAGCACCCCGTATGCCGACACGCTGGACACCGAAAACCCCGGGGTCAAGGTCGTCCTCTATAGCAACGGGACTTTCCGTTATGTCAAGGATCCCAAGGCCCTTGCCGACGACAAAGTCTTCACCGAGAACTGGGACACCCGCAGCGTCAATCCCTATCACGACGAGAAACCCCTTCCGGACCGCTTCTCGCTCTGGATCGTGGACACGCTGGATTCTTACTGCTGTCCCAACAAGACCACGCCTTCCTCCAAGTTCGGCTACCGGCACGGACGCCGGCATCAGGGCATCGACCTTCCCTACCCGACCGGCACGCCGGTGTACGCCACCTTCGACGGCAAGGTCCGCGTCTCCGACTATGTGGGCGGATACGGGAACCTGGTCATCATCCGCCATGCCAATGGCCTGGAGACCTACTACGGGCACATGTCCCGACGGGACGTGGAGCCCGGACAATGGGTGAACGCGGGCGACGTGATCGGCCTCGGCGGCTCCACCGGCCGCTCCACCGGTCCCCACCTGCATTTCGAGACCCGCTACAAGGGATACGCCTTCGACCCGAACTGGCTCATCGACTTCGAGACCGGCACCCTGCGGCACCGGCTCCTGCGCTTCCGCAGCTGGTATTTCAACCCCAATAGCCGCTACGTCCAGACCGTCGACGACGAAGACGAGATCTTCCGTACGGATGAAGAAGAGCGCCTCCTCGCCGAAGAGCAGGCCAAGAAGGAAGCGGCCGCCCGTGCCGCCGCAGAGGCGAAAGCCCGCAAGTACTACACGGTCCGCTCCGGCGACACCCTTGGCAAGATCGCCCGGAAGAACGGCACCAGCGTCCGCGCCCTCTGCCGCCTGAACGGCATCAAGGAAACCACTACCCTCCAGATCGGCAGACGACTGAGGGTCAGGTAGGAATCGACGGATTACGAAAAGCGCCACCCCGCAAGGGATGGCGCTCATTTTTTGTCCGAAACTTCCGTTAGAAACGGATATAGGACATGAACCAAAGTTCGTTGAACTGAGGCGTTCCCAGGAGTCTGTTGTTGTGATGACGGTACTCCAGCTGGAAGTTCAGGTTCTTGTGGAGACGGAAGTTCAGACAGGCGGAATACATGTCATGGCTGCTGTCGGCAGTACCCTTGGCACGGAACTCGTCCCACTTGAGATAGACCTTGAGCCAATCCGTAGCGGGGATGCCGGCAGTCACATAGAAGGCGTCGGCGGCACCGCTCTGATCGATTTCACCGGCCACGGCCGTCGCATACTCCGCGCGGAGCGTCCAATTGTCGACATCATATTTGAGGCCGGCGCTGATACGCTCACGCTTGAGCGTGGTACCCGTGGAATTCACCCAGTTGCCTTTCCAGCCGAATGCACCGATGTACAGGCCCTTGACGGGCTGGAACTGGAGGGTGCCGATGATGTCCTTGGACTTGTTGGCGTCAGCCAGATTGATGCCCTGGCCGTTATAGAGGCCCAACTGGTAATGGACCAGCCGGAACTGGTCGTCCGCCATCGGGAACAGGTCACCCTGGATCTGGATACCCTGGTCACGGCCGCCCATGTTGGCCTCGCCCAGACGGTCTCCCATGCCGGCCATCTTCTGGACCAGGAAGGAGAAATCGCCCACGCCCACATCCCAGGGATTCATCGGGTTCTCAAAGGTGAAAGCACGCTTGAACTGGCCCAGCTTGACGGAAAACTCCTTGTACTTCGCCCACTCGACGTAGAAATCCTTCACGTGCGGGCTCGTACCGTTGGCCTGGAACTGGATGCGGTATTTGAAGTCGTTGAAGATGCTGCCGTCCACATACAGACGGATGAGCCTGCAGTTGAATCCCGGACCACCGTGCGCACCGTCCTGGTCGCTGTACTTGTAACCGCCGATGATGTAGCCGCCCACCTTGGGCTTGCTCATGAAATCGGACACTTTGTAGCCGTATCGGGGCGCCTGGTTCTCCTGCGCGGAAACGGTAAAACCAACCGTGGACAAAAGGGCTGCCAATAAAAAGAGAGTCTTTTTCATAAAAAAAAAACATGTAAAGATTATCAGAACGGGAAAATCTTGGTAAGCCAGAAGTAGCCGAGGATGAAACCGATGAAGCCGATGATGAGACCGACCTTGGTCATATCCTTGGTCTCCACCATGCCGGTCGCGGAGGCGATGGCATTCGGCGGCGTGGAAATCGGGAAAAGCATCGCGATGGAGGCGCACACGGCAATGAAGATGATCATGGCGCTGGTACCGCCCATGGCGAGGAACTGCGCGTTGTTGGCGGCCTCGGGATCGGCCATGCCGTTCGCAACCACGATGAGGATCGGGATGAGCAGCGCGGCAGTGGCGGAGTTGGAGATGAAGTTCGAGAGGAGGTAGCACACCAGGCCGGCGACCACCAGGACCACCCAGACCTTCATGCTGCCGAACGGAATCGCCTGGATCAGCACCTTCGCAAGACCGGTGTCCTGCAGGCAGTATCCGAGGCAGAATCCTCCCGCGACAAGCCAGAGGACGTTCCAGTTGATTTCCTTGATCTCTTCCTTGCCGAACAGGCCCGTAGCGGTGAACACGCCCAGCGGGATCAGGGCGACGATGTTGGAGTTGATATGGGTGATCTGCTCCGTAGCCCAAAGGAGGATTGTGCCGATGAAGGTGACCCAGACCACATACACCCTCCAGTCCTTCTTCTGCTTGCTCTCCGGGATTTCCAGGACCAGCTTCTTGGTCTTGAACGGGAAGAAGACACGCAGGAGGACCCACGCGATCAGGATCATGATGAGGACGTAAGGGATCATGTGCACGCACCACTCACCGAAGGAGACGTCGATGCCGGCCTGCTCCAGGGCACCCTTCGCCGTCGCATTCGGCGGCGTACCGATCGGCGTGCCGATACCGCCCAGGTTCGCGGCGACCGGGATGGAAAGGGCGAGGCCCACTTTGCCCTTGTCGTCGGCCGGAAGCTTGGAAAGGACCGGGGTGAGGAGCGCGAGCATCATCGCGGCGGTAGCCGTATTGGACATGAACATCGAGAAGACGGAAATCATCAGGAGGAAACCCAGCAGGACCACTTCCGGCTTCGTGCCGAAGAGTTTCAGCAGGGCCCGGGCCAGGGTGACGTCCAGACCGTAGCGCTCCGCCATGATGGCGAGGACGAAACCGCCCAGGAAGAGCATCACGACCGGATCCGCCATGGAGGACATGATACGGGCATAAGGAACCAGCGTCCCGTACTGCGGATCACAGAACAGGCCGATGCCCTTGTTGGATACCGTCAGGAGGGAGATGACGATCACCAGGAGCGAGGTGCTCCAGTTGGGGATGATCTCGAAGATCCACATCAGGGCGGCGAACACGAAAAGGGCAATCACGCGCTGCTGCACGACAGTCAAGGCCTCGATGCCGAAGAACGACACCGGGACCGCCCAGAGAAAGATGGTGATGATAAGTACGATCGGCAGGGCGACACAGTACTTGAAATTGAACTTCTTAGCCATTATTGATTCGTTTTATTTCTCATATTTGAAGCGGATGTCCACGGGGATGCTCTCCAGACCGAGGGAAACCACATCGGCCTCGATGGTGGGACCCACCACGCAGTACTTCTTCACGAAGGCACGGGCGGCGTCGATGTCGCCGAGGGCCTGGATCCGGAGGATCTCGGCGCCGAGCGTCTCGATGCACGCCATCGTCTTCTCATAGTCGATGGCGTATTTGCCGGAGGCCTTGCGGGTCATGGCACCGTTCTCCATCAGGTAGTTATACACGGCGATGTTCGCTTCACCCGTCGGGTCGGCCGTGCCGAAGCGGGCGGAACGGATGATATTGGCGATGAAGGTGGCGAGGACGTCGTCACGCTGGATGAGGGCGGAGATGCGATGCGCGGAGACTTCCTGGGCACAGAGCCAGGTGCCCAGCACATTGGACTTGGCCTTTTCGAAGACAAGCGCTTCGTTGCCGAGGGCTTCGGCCACCGTACCCTTGCCATTGACCGTTTCCTTCACGCCCAGTCCCTTCGCAATCTCGCGGAAAACAATGTTCCAGTAGAAGGCACTGGCATCCAGATGGGCCTGGTAGGCACCCTCGAAAAGGGTCATGCCCACCGGGAAGACGGTCCTGTTGAACTTCTCGCGGATGATGTTGTCAAACAGGATGGTACGGGTGCCCAGCTCTTCCTGGACCTTCGCGTCGTACGGGAAATTGATGGCGATCACCTTGAAACCGGCGTTCGTGTAACCGCCGTAGTAGATGACGTTGCAGGAGAAGATGTCCGACTCGCTGCCCGGAACGAACTGGTGGTAGGCCGGGTCGCCGGGAAGCATCTGCTGGAACTCGGGGAGACGGGCGGAAAGTGCATTGAGCTCTTCCGTGCGCTTGAGGTTTTTCAGGAGCACATAGGCGCCATAGGAATTCTTGACCCCGTACAGGGCGTCGTCCACGGCCTCGTTCGGGCCGATCACGAGGTCCATCTTGCTGTCGGTCATCTCCAGCCAGGCCTTGTCGCTCGCGTAGTAGTCGTCGGTCTTCAGACCCTCGGCTTTCTTGAGGAGGTAGTCATGGACACTGGGCTTGATGGTGATGTCCGCCGCCGCCGTCAGATAATCGACGATCTTGTCGATGGACTCCTTGTAGGCGTCGTGATACCAGACCGTCTTCAGGGAATCTCCGTCCCGGACGATGAGCGTATAAGGGCTCATCTTGTCGGGATTCCGGTAGGCGGAGAACTCTGCCTCCGTCAGGTCCGCCGGATAGAAGCAGGCACCGGCGGGTTTGGCGCCGTACCCGTTCACGAAGGGCTTGCCGTCGATCCGGTCCCAGGGGCCGTAGTTGATCTCGGCGTACTGCCGGGCGGCAGGATCGGTCAGGGCATCCAGGAGGGAGGCCTTGTCACCGAAATTCTGCTGCCAATAAATCTTGTCCACTTCGTCCGCCGCAAAGCGGTACAGGTTCAGGACCTCCTTTCCGTTGTCGGTGATGTCCGAAAGGTCCGGAGCGGGGATCGTCACCTCGGCATAGTTCTCCATGAGGCGGGCCGCCTTAGTCCTGTGTTCTCCACAGGAAACGGCGGTGAGGGCGAGGAGGACCCATGCGACTGTCAGTTTTTTCATATTTTTTTCGTTTGATTCCGAATAATCAGACAAAGGTAACATTTCTATTCGGAAATACCTTGAAATTCAGGACAAAAAAAACCCGGTGCAAAGACTGCACCGGGCTTGCATGATTGAAGTTTTTCAGTTTAAATCGTACCTTGCTCAAGCATGGCCTGGGCGACCTTCATGAAGCCGGCGATGTTGGCGCCCTTCACATAGTCCACGGTGCCGTCCGGCTGGGTGCCGAACTTCACGCACTGCTCGTGGATGGACTTCATGATGAAGTGGAGCTTGTCATCGACCTCCTTGGCATCCCAGGAGATATGCTCCGCGTTCTGGGTCATTTCGAGGCCGGAGGTGGCGACGCCACCGGCGTTCACGGCCTTGCCCGGAGCGAAGAGGATCCCGTTATGCTGGAAATAGTGGATGGCGCCCGGCTGGCAGCCCATGTTGGAGACTTCGCAGCAGCACCAGCAGCCGTTCGCAGCCAGTTCCTTCGCATCGTCCTCGGAGAGTTCGTTCTGGAAAGCGCAAGGGAGGGCAATGTCCACCGGGATGGACCACGCCTTCTTGCCGGCGGTGAAGAACGCCTTGTCCGGGAACTTGGTAGCCATATCCTGCACCATGTTGCGGTTGGAGGCGCGCATGACGAGCATGTAGTCGATCATCTCCTTGGTGATACCGTCCGGGATGTGGCAGACACCGTCCGGGCCGGAGATCGCGACGACCTTGGCGCCGAGTTCGGTAGCCTTGGTGGCGGCGCCCCCGGCGACGTTGCCGAAGCCGGAGAGGGCGACCTTCTTGCCCTTGATGTCCTTGCCCGCCTTCTGGAGAAGGTGCTGGGTGAAGTACAGGGCGCCGAAGCCGGTGGCCTCCGGGCGCAAGATGGAACCGCCCCAGGTGCCGCCCTTGCCGGTCAGGACGCCGGTGTTGTACTGGCGGGCCAGCTTCTTGTACATGCCATAGAGGTAACCGATCTCACGGCCGCCCACGCCCACGTCACCGGCAGGGATATCCTGGTCCGGGCCGATGCAGTTCCAGAGCTCCAGCATGAAAGCCTGGCAGAAACGCATGATCTCGTCGTTGGACTTGCCCACGGGGTCGAAGTCGGAGCCGCCCTTGGCGCCGCCCATCGGCAGGGTGGTGAGGGCGTTCTTGAAGGTTTGCTCGAAGCCCAGGAACTTGAGCATAGA
>ODAI010459871.1_pt1 | contig 18813 bp, 20 predicted proteins | sample 1539321 | NCBI WGS metagenome assembly ODAI01 (sample SAMN02144231, study PRJEB22623) | gut metagenome | biome: sheep rumen | host: Ovis aries | place: New Zealand
GCCTCCTCTCCCAGCTTTCTCGCTGTATTCTGCCTTTCTTCAAAGGATGCCTTCGCCTCCTGCTGCATTACAGACAGAAGTTCCTGATTTCCCTTCTTGAGATTCTGGGCCAAAATAGCGCTCAGCCTTGTATACTGCCTGGATCTGCAGCGCTGCCCGAAATCCGCGTAAGCCTCCGCTTCCGGAACACCGCTCGCCAGCTCTCTGCACACCAAAAGGATCTCTTCGTATGCGCCCTGCTCGCTGAGCCCTTCTTCCCTTCTCCTTGTATACTCCTCGCCCAGTCTGATAAATGTGCTTCGGACACTCAGCCCGGCTCCGAGGTAGAGCACGAATTTACTGATGATCTGAGGATAGTTCAGCATCATCTGCCGCTCCCTCCGCACCACTCTCTCGTGAAGCCTGCTTCCCATGACTGCTGCCGCCAGAAAGGCAACGATCCCTGAAAACACCAGCATCGCCATGCCTGTCCCCGATGGTTTCTCCTCCCAGTAAAGAGATTTCTCATCCATTTCATAGGGAAGCGGCAATTCTGTTTCAGATACACTCCGCGTGTCCGCGCTCTCAATAGCCTCTTTGATCCTGAGAGACAGCGCGTCTTCAGGCGAAAGCTCAGGTCCGAACACTGTGACCGGATACTCTCTGGCCCACCGGAGTCCGCCTTGAACACCATTGTCATAACTGAGGATCGCCGTCAGCGTCACCTCCCTGCTCTCTCCCTCCCCCATTCCCGAATTCCCGACCGATCCGTCCGCGTCGACGAGCGCGTAACTGCTGCTCTCCCAGGATATCAAAAAGGGATACCCTTCGACCGTTCCCGGCAGGTCCAATGGCTTCGTCACCCGCCCAAGGCTCTCATTCTCTCCCAGAATCCTCTCGGGCAAAAGCGCGAATACTTCCTCAGCCATAGACCGCGCCTCATTTTCACTGAATTTTCTCGAACGGACCTCCAGCCTGTAGTCCCCCTGATGGACCTTCATTACATCGCCGCTTTCCGCCTCCTGTACAACGTAAGCTTCCAGCTCGGTGCTTCGGTCTTCCCCGCCGATCTCCTCCCTTACCAGACCTCCGTCCCTGAGGAGCATATTCCCTTCAGCGGCGGCATAACCTGCAACAGCGAGGACATCCCCCGCCAGAAAGATCAGAAGTGCAAGCCTGATCCTCCCTGTGCAGAACTTTTTCTCCTCTCCCTGCAATCTTCCGTAAGGATACAGAAGTGACAGGTCTCTTCGGGCTCCGCTCTCCCGGAGCAGACCGCCTCTCCCTGTCTTTTGACCCCAAACCCTCCCTCTCTCGTAGAGATATTCCGCTATTCTGCCGATCCCTTTTCCCTCGCTGCCTCTTGAGACAAACCACAACACCAGATACCCTGCGAGGATCGATCCGTAGATATAGATTTCCATCCCTTCTCCCTTCCGGCGCTTCCGCGCCGTTCTTTTTACAGTGTCACTGATAAAATCTTCTCTGACAGTGCAAGCGCACACAGATAAGCTGCCAGGCAGAGCGTCATGAACGCGATCCCCTCCGGATTGTGATAGAGCACATCGAAAAATCCCGGAGACGTCATCCCGATATAAAAGATGATCATAAACGGCGTGACATCCATGATCCGCTGTTCAAGCCGCCGGTTGCCCAGCATGATGCTGATCTCATTTTCCACGTCCAGTCTTTCTTCGATCAGCGCCGCTGTGCGCGACAGGATTTCCGTCATATTGCCTCCGCCGCGCTTTGCGATCCTGAACACCTCCGCAAATTCCCTGATCTCCTCTGTCCCGGCTCTCCCCGCAAAGTCGTCCAGCAGTTTCTCCAGAGGGATCCGGTTATCCAGGCCCCCGACCAGACTGGTGAGTTCCCGCGTGATCGGAGCGTATTCCCCGTATTCATATACCATCTCCCTATAGCCTTCCCGGAAAGCGTTCTCCGGGGAATCCCCTGATCTGAGCGCATTATTTACACTGCCCAACAGCTCCCTGAACTGCTCCGACAGGATCCTTTTCTTCTTATCGCGCTCCCCCTTCAGTCTGTAAATACAGTAGGGGACCGCAAAAGGAGAGAGAACGGCCGCGGCTACCCAGGACTGATAGAACAGCCGCGCAGCAGCTGCCGCCATTGCCGCCCCCTCCATGAGATAAAGGAGCGCGTGCTCAGATATCAATTCCCGCCATTTCGAACTTAAACCTGTGAGTGATCTCGTTTTCTTTCCTCCAGACTCCGATGATCTTCCCATTTTCCTCCCCCGTCTCCGTAAACCTGTACAGCGTGGACAGCCCAATCTGTCCGTTTTCCTCCATCCCCATGACTTCCGCCACCTCCAGGAGCTTGCGGCTCCTGTCCCGAAGTCTCCCGAGGTGAACGATGATATCAATACCAGCGGCCAGCTGTCCTCTGATCGCCGGGATCGGAAGCTCCATTCCCATCAGGATCATCGTCTCCAGTCTCGCGAGCATATCCCGCGCGCTGTTGGCATGCCCCGTGCTCATACTCCCGTCATGTCCGGTATTCATAGCCTGAATCATATCAATTGCCTCCGGCCCTCTGACCTCGCCCACCACGATCCTGTCCGGCCGCATGCGCAGGCTCGCCCTGATCAGTTCCCTGATGCTGATGGGCCGGCATCCCTCCACATTTGCGTTTCTGGCCTCCATCTGAACGAGGTTGGGCACATGCCGAATCTGCAATTCAGCATTATCCTCGATGGTGATGACCCTCTCCCCGGGATCGATACAGTCTGACAGCACATTGAGGAATGTCGTCTTCCCCGATCCGGTTCCGCCGCTGATGAATATATTGAGGCCTGCCCTGACGCATTTGCCCAGAAACGCCGCGACCTCCTCTGTTATGGACCCAAACCGCAGCAGATCCTCCATCGTGATCGGATCCTGCGGAAACCTGCGGATCGTCAGGATCGGGCCGTTTACTGCGATCGGATGCAGGACCACATTTACACGGTCTCCGTTCTCCAGTCTGCAGTCCACGATCGGGGACGACGTGTTGACCACCCGGTTCGAAGCTCCGACGATCTGCTGGATCACGTCCTCCAGTTTCTCCGGTGAGGAGAACTTCCCCGGATATCGGGTCAGGCTCCCTGCCTTTTCCATGAAGATATTGCCCGGACCGTTCACCATGATCTCCGTCACCTCCGGATCCTCGAGCAGGTCCTGCAGAACGTCCATCCGCCGGATCGAGTGGAAGAGCTCCTGCCGGAGCCGCTTTTTCTCCTCCAGGGTCATCAGAACGATCGGGTCCTCCCCGCCGTTTGTCAGCTGCCGGTCAATGAGATCCAGGACCTCACTGTCGGGAACTTCTCTGGAGAAGTCGATCTGCTGCATTATGCTGCAGCGGATCTCTTCCCGGACCTTTGTATAAGACGGATTCATAAAAGCCCCTCCTCTTCCAGGATCTCCCTCACGCAGGCCGCCAGTTCACCGTGTGTGAGCATGAGGATATTTCCCGGCAGTTCCCGAAAGACCGGAAGCCTGCACCTTCTTGTCTTCATGAAGATGTCCTCATACTGCGTGCTCTTAAGGAGTTCTTCGTACTGCGTCATTTTGGCTCTGGCTATTCCGTCCTCCCTGATTATGGTGAATATGTAATCGCACTGCCTCATGACTTCCAGCACTCCGTCCACCTGCTCACTCAGATCCAATATGCAGTACTCGTAGTCCGTAACTTTCTCAATGGTCCGCATCAGGTCCAGCCACTGCTCTGTCCGGATCGACCGCAGGAGAATAAAGGATTCCATAGGTGGAAGAAAGTCCAGATCTCCTATTTTTTCAGTCATATACCGAAGCTGTCCCGACAGTTTCTCCCTGGCGCAGTCGTTATAATAGAGCAGGTCGCTTACGCTTCCCCGAAAGCTTCGGCCCAGCATCGTCTCAAATCCCGAATATGCCTCAAAATTCAGATAGAGTACGGGAGTCGAGGCCGACAACAGCTGTCCCATACACAGCGCGAAAGTCGTCTGAAGGCACCGTGTGAGAGGCGAATAGATCCCGATCAGCTTCATCGGCTTTCCGTGGCGGACCCCTTCTGTCAGTCCCTCCTCCCGGGTCATGCACATCTCGCGGATCCTGTCGCAGATGTTCTCCACAGATTGATATTTGCTCATATTCTCGGGCTTTTCCATGTATGTGCTGCTCTCGTTGAGCAGCAGGATATCTTTGAATCCCGCCTTCGCGATCTCTTCTGTGTACTGGGACTCCGCGATCACAAGAAGCCCTGTCGTCTCCGGAGTCTCCCGCGCAAGGAAGGGCTCCCTTCCCGTGTAAAGATAGATTTCCCCGGACAGCCTTCCTTCGCGGCGGAGATATTCCATCAGATGTTCCCCATAGGAAACTTCGCTGTCACAGATGCAGACCCTGCGCGCGCCGGCCGTGCCCCTGCTGTTAGTCATTTGGCGCTCTCCTTTCGTCAGACTGTGCAAACGGGCATAATTCCTACTGCGGGCGCACCAAAATAAAGCCTGCCGGCCTGCCTGTCACATGTCCTGCAAAAATTAAAACGTTACCAGGGATGGGCTCTGTATTCCAAGCTGCTCGAGAAGCAGACAGAGCATGACGCTGATGCCGATCGGCACAGCAAAATGAACAGTTCGGGATAGATCCCGGTATCTGATCAGCAGAAATGCGGAGATCCCCGCGCCGATCAGAAAAGAAAGAACAACACCAAAGAGAAACCATCTCGGCCCCATCAGCGGAGCCAGTGCCATGAGAAGTTTGATATCTCCCGCCCCCAGGCCTCCTGCCTTCCAGAAGGGAAAGAGAAGAAGAATCGTGATCGTCATTGCCCCCAGCACCGGGGGAATTACCTGCGGTGTGTTCGCCGTCAGCAGCAGGAGGCCTGCCGCCAAAGTTGGGAAGGTCAGGAAATTGTAGATCCTTCCCCGCCGCAGATCAGACGCTGCAGCCGCCGTCACGAACAGTACCAGAACTGCCCGGCCGCCTTCGGTCAATGGCTTCACCTCCTTCCTCCGGCTGGTGAATCTGATTATAAATGGATTCTCACTGACGGCACAAGACCTTGCGCGCAAGTTTTTCAACTTTGGTAAAACGGTCAAAACCCGGCGGAATTTCCGCCGAAGAATCCCGAAAAAGCCTGTTTTTATACCGTTTTGTGCCTGCCAATAGCGGTACATATCTTATTGCAAGCACCTTGTCCATCTTATATAATGTTAGTGACGTAGGTTTTTAAAACCATTAAACAACAACCGCTTTTCTGGAGATGGAAAGCAGAAAGAGAGTATTGTATGGCAAAGTTTGTATGCACAGTCTGCGGCTACATTTACGACGAAGAAGTCGGCGATCCCGATAACGGCATCGAGCCCGGCACCCTTTTTGCGGATCTTCCCGATGATTGGGAATGTCCTCTTTGCAGCGTAGGCAAGGAAGACTTCGAAGAGGAAGCCTGATCCCTCGGCATGATCCGATAAACGGATCCGCTATATTTTGACCGCTATGAAAAGAACCCGTGCAGTTTCCTGCACGGGTTTCTTCTGTTTCCGGTATTTCTCTGCGCTGCCTTATCTGGCTTCACCGAACACGTCGTCAACGATCGCCTTAACTGTGGCGGCCGTCTTCCTGAGTTCATCCAGTTCTTCCTCGCTCATATCCAGCGGGACAAGGCACTCGACGCCGTTTCTGCCGACAATAGCGGGCATGCTGAGCGCAAGTCCGTCGATATCAAAGGCTCCATACATCAGGCTGGAGACGGGAAGTACGGACTTCTCGTCGCGCACGATCGCTTCGCACACTCTGCGGACGCCCATAGCGACGCCGTAGTACGCGGCTTTCTTCTTTCTCGTGATTACGTCGGCACTGGTCCTGACTTCCTTGGCGATCATGTCAAAATAGTCCGAAGGATCCGGATATCCGCGCATCTCGCAGAAATCGCGGATCGGAATTCCCGATACGGTCGCGCTGCTCCAGATCGGAACCTCGCCCCTGCCCTGCTCACCGACCATGTAGGCGTGAACGTTGCGGGCGTCCACACTCAGCTTCTCACTGAGGAGGGATCTGAGCCTTGCGGTGTCGAGAACTGTGCCAAGACCAAGGATCCTTCCCTCTGCCCAGCCGCTGATCTTCAGCGCCGCATAGGTGAGAATATCAACAGGATTGGCGACGATCAGCATGATGCCTTCTTCATTTCTGTTCGCGATCTCTGCGATCACGGTCTTGAAGATCTGCACATTCTTCTTCACCAGATCCAGCTTCGTGTCATCGCTCCTCTGTACCCCAGCAGCGGTCACGATGATAATGCCCGCGTCTGACAGATCGTCATAATCACCCGCATAGATCTTCATAGGTCTTGCAAATGTAAGACCCTGTGAAAGATCCATAGCCTCACCCTCAGCCTTTTCGGGTAACGAATCGATCAAAACCATTTCCGTGAACAGTCCGCTCTGCATAAGAGCGAAGCAGGATGCCGCGCCTGAAGAACCGCATCCGACCATTGCCACCTTCCTCTGATTCAATGCCATACCAGAACCTCCTCAAAAATACTCCATTTGTGGGCTACCAATACACCGGAACTAATATATTCAATTTTGCGGCTTCCCCAAGCTGCCGCCGAACATCACCGCGGTTTCCCGCGCCGCGCCCGGATTATTCTGCCGCTGTCAGGCCAAGCTCATAGTTGACGTATTTGATGACCTCATCAGCGTCAAGTCCGTGAACCATGCACGCGTCGCTGAGAGATTCCATCTGGGATGCGGGGCAGCTGATGCAGCCCATTCCGCAGTTCATCAGAACATATGCTGCCTCGGGATACTTCCTGAGGATCTCCGCGATCAGCATATCACCGTCAACAGGTGTCTTATCTTCATTTCCCATATCAAATGTCCTCCAAAATAGTCTTTAAAAATACTCTGTATACTAGTAATTATAGGGATTTCTTGGATTATTTCCACCATTTTTTATAAAGCGTTATTTCGCCCGATAAACAAAGGCTTTTCAAGAAATTATCGTTTACCTATTCTTATGTTTCATTATCAAAGAATTGTGTACCGAGTTGTGTACTACACGGAGAATCTACGGCATCCGAAATGGTGGTTACAGGAAATCAGAAGCTCATAATGAGCCACTGAAAACGCAGAGTGACCAATGGTCAATCTGATAATTTCCCCCAAAAAATGGCTCATTATGAGCCAGTTACCACACAGGATGCGACCAATGGTCGCAAGCAAAAATGACTTTCAGGAAATTTTTCCACAAGGTAGAACAAGATTCTTCTGAGTATTCCGAAGCAGACAGGGAATCAGTACACAAACGCTTCTTCCGAACGGTTGGAAAAAGCAAAATCCAAAGCAGAAACAATCACAATGTCAAAAAAGACCTATAAAACCCCATAGGACAGACCCGATCCGAGCGAGAAAAAGCCGTTTTGAAGTCAAAATAGCAATAATCACCCTTTGTCAACCTCACGCAGTATCGTTTCATGTCGTTGATGCCGTTCCGCTATATCTGCCAATTTCACAAATTGGTCATGTGCCGTTAGGAGACTATTCAAAAGCACATCAAGATATTCGCCCTTGTAATCGTCCAATTCATCTGTATCAGATTCAAATAACGGTTGTCTACCGTGCCGTGATAGTAGCATTGCAATCAATTGTTCATCTCTTGCTACAAAATTATTAGCAATCGTCATTTCGTCCTGATGCTGAGTTTTATAAGATGAACGTCCATCAGTACCGATAATTTCCCAAACGTCAACATTAAGCACATCTGCAAGCCGTTTTGCCATGTCCTCAGGTATAGGACGCTGAGATTTTCGCCCCATCCAATTTTTCACCGATTCAACCGAAATACCTATTTCTTCCGCAAGTTTTTCTTGCGTATACCCCATGTCTTTATATACATCCTTGAAGTGTTCCACGTATAGGTAATTTTTGCCCTTAATTCTTGCCACATTTGCCCCCTTGCTAGGCTTAGAAATGCCGTTAAATGCCATTTAAAAAGTGTTTTCATTTACTGTAAATGTAACTTAGTGCCTTTTAAGATGCAATTGTAGTAGTTAATAACATTTGCTAGAGAAAGGACATGAATTATGACAGATTTAGCAAAAACCAAGAAACGCAGACCGAGAACCGCACCCATCAGGGGTGATTTTTCTTCAAGGTTGATGACCATTGAACAGACTTGCCAATACCTTAATCGTGGTAAGACACGCACAAGGCAGTTTTGCGACTCCATTAACGCAACAATCAAAATGGGTGAAAGGTGTGTGCGGTTTGACCGAACCATTATTGATAAGGCATTGGATGAAATGACAACGGCAACGAATGAAGCAATCTAATGTACAGAAAGCAAGGAACTGACAAGCGATAAGGACGCTTGCCACAACCCCGAACAGTTGAGGGCAAAGACTTGGATATTTTTGTTACTTACTACGATGAACACAGGACGCAGAAGCCAAACAAGCCACAAACTGGTGCTATCTGCAAAGAGTGTTCAAAACCACAATATGTTGATACCGATAAATGGTTGTCAATTCTGCTACATGGTGGAACTACACGGCCTTGTGCAATTAATGGCACACATGATTATCAGTTTGTAAGCGGTCAATCTTTTATTATCGACATTGACAATGAGGACAAGGACAAAAAGCCATTGCCAAAGGACAAGCAGTTGAAACCTGACCAAGCATTGCAGTTGTCACTTGATAATGGACTACTTCCGTTTTTTATTTACTACTCTTTCAATAGCACTGAAGATTGCCCACGCTATAGAATCGGCTTTATTGCCGACAAGCCATTAACAGATGCTGACCAGTGGAAATACTGCCAATTGAAGATATTTAGCATCTTCCCACATGGAACGGCAGACCCTAGAACGAATCACCCAAGCAGAATGTTTTTCGGAACAAGCAAGGGATTGTTTTACAAGGATGTAACCGCCACAGTTTCTGTTAATGACCTTTTGTCCGGTTATACAAAGCCACAGGCAAAGCCTAGAAGCACCACGGCACGAAAATCAAACCCCAAAAAAGGGAGCAAGCCGAACAGAGTAGCACAAGCCATTGCCGACCATGATTCTGCATACATAAGGCGATACATGGGGAGAGGCAAAAAGATTGTTTTTGACAACCGTCAACAGTTTTATGACTACATTTACAAAACGGTTAGCCTTGCAGATTTTTTAGGAGTTGACGAACAGACCCCTTTTAGTTGCATATTGCCAACACATGGAAGTGCAGACGAACACCCATCAGCAAGCGTGTTTGTTTCAAGAAGCGGAGCATGGCTTTATAAGTGTTTTGCCGAGGATGTTACGCTCAACATAAAAAAGATTGTTGAGATGCTAGGAAACTATGATTCTGAGTATCAGGCACTGGAGTTTTTAAAAGATGCACTGAATCTGAAAATAAAAGAAACCCAGTGGGCAATTGAGCAACGTGAAAACATTGATTCTATTGTCAGTTGCTTGTGTGGTACGGATGAAAACGCTTTTTCTAGTATCTGCCCTATGGCATCGCACAATCTGAGAAACTGCAAAATGTTACTCTTGCAAATTCTCTGTATTGCTAGAAATTGCATATACCCCGAACGAGCATCCAAGGATCGAAACATCATTTTCTATATGAGTGTTCGCAGACTTGCAAAAGACATGGGTAAAAAGTCAACAGACCAGATTGAACGGAATTTAAAGATGCTGACATATCACAAGGTAATCGTTGAACTGTCCGATGAAGAAATACCACCGCAGTTTTTGGAAAAGGCAAACGCTAACCGTCAGCAAGGACATAGGCGAGTTTCGTTCTATGAAATCCCATCGTGGGTAGTACAACGCACACAACTGATTGAACAACAGGGTAGAAAGTGGAAAGAACACGGTTATCGCATCCGTGGTATTAGTTATGAGATGTTCCTACGAAATGAGGGGCAAGCAGTAGCAACGTGGATGTATCCGCAACACTCACGCATTCCCACCAGGAACGGCATTATAGACCGCAAAACAAGCCGTAAATCTGATGAGATGCACGAAGAAATCACCGATGTTGTAACCGCCTTGATTATGGAAAAGGGCTATTGTACCGAAAGCGAAATTGCAGAATGTTTTGAAAAAAAGCACGGTAAAAACATTACTGATTTGCAGATTAAACGGAGCATAGGCGATGTTATGACTGCAAATAATCTACACAAGCAAAAGTGCAATAAAGCACTTAAACAAAGGCTTTCTATTGAATCTAAGGGCTATCCGATAGTCATTATACAAAATGAATAAAGGGGGTATTTTGCAGAACAATATATATATTAGGGCATATAACGTTCTGCGTTTTACCCCAAAGCAGAAAGCGAGGATAAATATTTTGACCGATTATCAAAGTTACATTCAAAGTGAAGAATGGAAAGCCAAAGCAAAGCAACGGCTAGAGATAGACGGTTTTCGATGCGTGATGTGTGGAGCAGAGGGAACACCGTGGAACGGCTTGCAATGCCACCATTTGAACTATAAGCGATTAGGTGCAGAGGATGTTGATGTAGACCTTGTGACGTTATGCGATTGTTGCCACAGGCGAGTGCACCGGCTTCTACACCGAGTTACCGACCATGGGACGGGGAGACGTGGATGGACAACAGAATTGCCCCCACTGGTACAGAAACACGTGCTAGACCTATGCGGAGAACGTTTATACATAGACGATAAGGGCAACACCTGACCATAAATTGTAACACGAAAAAAACCACAATTTTAAAGTGGTGGTCAACTTGAGTTTTTGGGGCAGTTGGAATAGCACCGCTGCCCTGATGCTAGAAAGGATAATATGAGCAACCGAGTTAAGCCATTCCGAAACAAAAATGAATGTCTGCTGACAGAATCCGATGATTTACAAGGTATAACGTCACTATGTATTGAGAGTTTGAAAAAGCACAAAGGGAAACAAGCAATATATGGTTTAAATGAATTGCCGAGATTCATAGAAGATGTAACCGCATACTTCCAAATGTTACATGACTGCAATGAGGACTTAGACCCAAACAAGCAATTGTTTCCATCAATTGAGGGATTGTGTGCATTTTTGGGGATGACTCGAAAAACATTTTCGGCTTATGCAAAACGTAATGCCGAGTGGAATGAAGCAATAGAACAGACAAGAAACCTGATTGCAAGCGTGAAAATCCAACTTGCAAGTCATGGACGTATACCGGCATTAGTTTTTGTTTTTGACATGACAAACAACTGCGATTATTACAACACGAGTGAGTTTCGCCTATCAACCGAACCGCCACGAGAAGAGGTTTCGCCTAGGATCGATAGCAAGATTTTGGCGGAGATTGCCGATACCGCTACAGTACCGCCACAGATGCCACAGTTACCCGAATGAGAGAAAGGACACATTATGATGCACATTAGAAGTAATATTGATAATTTTCTTCCCGATAAAACATATGATATTACAGAAGAAGAAGCCCGAAACCTGACAGTTGAGCAATTTGATGCACTAGGACTGAGTGAGCAAATACATCTATTTCATGCGTTTCCAAGTGAATATGCACGGTTGACAGGCAAAAGTGCCGAGGATACCGCTCCCGATACTAGCGATGGTAGGAGTAAAGCAAAGGTTGCAGTTGATGAATTTGAGCAAAGATGGAACGAATACATGAACGCAATCAGAGGTCACAACGCTTGAAAAATGCCGTTTTAGGGGGCAAATAGTTGATGTTTTTTGCCATTACGCAAATGTTACGACGTTAAACGGACTCAAAAATCAATATATTGTGTATCAGGCTATATACAAACACAAGATATAGACGTATATATGAGTTACGCCGTTAAATAATGTTTTCACGACGTTATAGGCATATATTACAATATCGCATAATTCTGCAATATTTTTTTAAAATTCCCCTAGGGCATCTTATCCCACGGCATAGCATTATCAGGTGTAACCGAGGACTAACCGCCAAGCGGAACAAGCAGAAATCAATGATTTTACCGTGATGGGGGGAGGGGTGTTAGTCACAATTAACCTCGGCGTTAGTGAGTATCCTGAGTAGCCCCGAAAAGCAAAAAGACCTCTCCCACCGCACAGGACGCTAGAAGCCGTTTTAAGGGCATTTAAGCCATACATGGACAAATACCCATTAATGGCATAAAAACCGCTCTACACCTCATACACAAGCCTACAAAGGCATTGTGGCTATATGCACACATAGCAATACCCCACTACTGGAAAGCAAGGAATAAAAGAAACAGTAATGGGGCATTAGAACAGTTGACCATCTGCCTTGTCAACCGAACACTATTTAATTGCTGACAATTGTATCACATCATTCTGAATCGTCAATGCCTATCTCTTTTTCAACACAATATCGAATAAAGGCAGAGAGAGTATACCCACGTGCTTCTGCTTCTGACTGCCAAGTATCTTTGATGCCTTTATGAAGGTCAAGCACAACTCTGTCAAAATTCTTTTTACGGTATTTGGTGACTGCTTTTATTTGGCTTTTCCTACGTGATTTAGGTATTTTTTCCTCACTCATATTATCCACCCGATACATCCAATTACTGCCGAAATCCATTATTACACAGACTTGTTTCAATAGTAAAACCCAATTTTTGACTAGACTATGCGTACACATAGACTTATAATTAAATTCTAATAGAAAACCATAAACAAACTTAAGAAAGGAACACGAAACATGACAGGCAAGGAATTATTTGAGAAGCAAATGGAAGTTCTGCAAACAATGTTGTTGACCAAGGAAACAAAGAACATACCGCAAAAAGAATGGCGTGGATTTGTTCATATTACTATCAATTGCATGAAAGATGCCTTTGAACATGGTATGTCGGGCAGCGGTACACCTGACCTGATTGCAAAGATGGAAACCGCAAATAATCCGCTTGCAACGGCGATAGCATCGGCGATGAGGTGGAGTTACAAGCAAGGAACTATGGCAAGGGGGTAAACAATGGCTAAGAGAGAAACTAAATCCAAACTGCCCAAGGGCATTACATTTCGTGAAAGCAAGGGCTTATATATGTGGAGATTCCAACACAACGGAACACCATATTGCGGATACTGCAAGACGCTGACAGAAGCCAAAAAAGCCCTTGAAGATATGCGGTATGAGGTTAAACACGACAAGTACCGTAAGGAAGTGAGCGACACTTTAGATGGTTGGTTTTTTGAATGGCTCGCCACATACAAAAATCGCAAGGTTTCAACTATCAGAACATATACGATGACTTACACAAGCATCATTTCACCAGTTTTTGGAAATATGAAGTTGAAGAGCATCAAAAAGGAACAGGCACAAAGATTTGCCAATAGGGTTGCAAAGGACTATGCCAAGTCAACCGCACAAGCAAGCATCCGGCTATTGAATGAGTGCCTTGAACGTGCCAAAAAGAACGGCATGATTAACAGAAATCCAATGGAAGAGATAGACAACCCAAGATTTAATAAGTCTGAGCAAGTCAGAGCATTGACCGCTGAACAAGAAAGAACGTTTTTTAAATATGTCAAAGCAAGAGGTGACAGTTATTACCCCATATACCGCACACTCGCATTAACTGGAATAAGAATAGGTGAATGTTTAGGCTTGTCGTGGGAAAATGTGGACTTTGAAAATGAGTCGATATGGATAAAACAGAACTTGTGCTATACACCGCAAAATGGATTATACCTTGATACCCCAAAATCTGATTCGAGTATCCGAAGATTGAGAATGAAAAAGGGAAGTGAGTTATATACTCTCCTCAAATCGCAGAAAGTCAAACAACTAGAACAGAAATTGAAATCAGGTGATTTGTGGCAACCCATCAAAGGTTTTGAAAATCTAGTTTTCTTAACAGAATGTGGCAAACCTCACTACTCCAACAATATACGTGCCAAAATGTACCGAGTGATTAAAAGGATGCAGAAAGAGGGGTATGACATACCGAGTTTCAAACTGCACACGTTAAGACATACATTTGCTACACGTGCATTAGAAGCCGGAATGAACCCCAAGACATTGCAAAAGGCTTTAGGGCATAGCACATTTGCAATCACAATGGATATGTACGTAGATTGCATGGATGATACACTCAACAATGAAATGGACAGAGTAGCCCTTGCAATGGCACTATAACTAACAAGAAAACGGCGAGAGGAAAACTCCCCTTGCCGTTATTTTTTGCCCATTTAAGCATGAGTTGTGTACTTAACTTGTGTACTTAATCAGTTTCCAAAGCACCGACTACCGAAAAAGCCTATAAAATAAAGGTTTTTTGAGATGCTAAAGGCAAAATGATAAGTAATTATAGGGATTTCTCTCTACTTTGCAAGCATTCCCTCCCCTTCTGCACCGCTGCGAAAAGAATGAATGCCGCTATGTTGCACAACACGATGCTGGCCCCGGTCGGCGCAGCGTACAGGTAGGAGATCACAAGGCCCGTCACCAGGCAGATCGTCGAGACGACTGCCGAGCAGATCATGACGGAACGGAAAGTGATGCATGTCCGCATGCTGGTCACAGCCGGGAATACGACAAGGCTCGAGATCAGGAGCGACCCCATCATCCGCATTCCGACAACTATGATCAGCGCTGTCAAAACAGCGATCACCGTATTGTAAAGCTTCGCGTTCAGTCCCGTCGCCCGGGCGAAGGTCTCGTCAAAAGTCACCGCAAAGATCCTGTTGTAGAAGAAAACGAACATGACCAGGATCACCGCGGATACTGTTCCGGTCAGCACCACATCTCCATGTGACATGCTCAGAATACTGCCAAACAGGTAATTATAAACATCCGTATTCATGCCTGTGGTCATCGACACCACCATGACGCCGATAGCCAGTGCACCGGTGGAGATCAGGGCGACGGCGGCGTCTCCCTTGATCTTGCTGTTCTCCGTCAGACGAAGAAGCAGAAAGGCTGCCGCGATGACCACCGGAATAGCTACCGCCAAAGGCGCGGCGTTCATTGCCGTCGCAATAGCAAGGGCACCGAATCCCACATGGGAAAGACCGTCTCCGATCATGGAGTATCTCTTGAGGACCAGCGTCACGCCTAAAAGCGCTGAGCAGACTGCCACCAGGACGCCCATGCAGAGAGCCCGCACCATAAACGAGTAGGTAAACATCTCTAATATTAAGCCGAACATTACTGCTGTACCTCTTTCTCTTGTTCTTCTCTCTTTGTCTCCGGTTCAGGGTTCGCGGCCCGCGGCTTTTTCTCTTTGCCGGCGGCCTTCTTCCAGATGTGGACGGCTTTCTCCCCGTCCATAAAAGTATGGAACGCGGCAGTGTGTCTGTATTCCTCACAGGTTCCGAAGAAGAGCTGCCTGTCTTCTCCCAGATGCAGAATGTGAGAGGCGTACTTTGTCGCCGCCTGCATGTCATGGGAGACCATTATGACAGTGATCCCCATCTCTTTGTTGATCCTCTCGATCAGCCTGTACATATTGATCGTCACAAGCGGATCCAGCCCCGCCACAGGCTCGTCAAGAAGGATCACCTTCCCCGTGGCGCACAGCGCTCTCGCCAGCAGGACTCTCTGCTGCTGCCCTCCGGAGAGGTCCCTGTAGCATCGGTCCTTCAGGTCCGTGATCTCGAGAGCCTCCATGTTGCGGTCCGCCCTGGCCTTTTCCTCTTTTCCGTAAAACGGGCGCATACCCATTCCGGACAGGCAGCCCGACAGGACCACTTCCTGCACGCTGGCGGGGAAATCTTTCTGAACCGGCGTCTGCTGGGGAAGGTATCCGATCTCCTTCGCCCGGAGATCGTCTCCGAAAGTAACGGTGCCCGCCGAAGGTTTCTTGAGGCCCAGAAGTCCCTTCATAAGTGTACTCTTGCCCGCTCCGTTTTCTCCCAGAATGCAGAGATAGTCGCCCTGCTCTATTTTGAAAGTGAGATGCCGCAGCACTGTCACGCCGTCATAGGCGAATGCGAGATCTTCACATGTGATCAGACTCATTTTTTTACTCCTTCTCCGAGTGCTTCCCGAATCGTCTCCAGGTTCCCGCTCATCAGCGATACATAAGTTTCGCCGTTTTCCATCTGCTCCTTTGTCACGTTATGGCAGGAATGGTATGTGCGCTGCACAGCTCCCGTGCTCTCGCAGATCGCCCGTGCAATGTTCCCGTTGGAAAACTCGATGGAGAACACCACCGGGATCTGTTCCTCCCGGACCTTGTCGATCAGGAAGGCCAGCGTCGACGCGCTGGGCTCCGATTCCGACGAGCAGCCCGGAAACGCGGCAAAATAGTCCAGCCCGTACTCCTCGGCAAAATACCGGATCGGAAACCTGTCTCCGAACACCAGGACCTTCCGCTCCGCGTTCGCCGCGATCTCCCTGAACTGAGCGTCCAGTTCCAGGATCTTCGCCTCGTAATCCCGCGCATTGGCAAGGTAACCGTCCGCGTTCGCCGGATCGATCTCCGCCATCTTCTGCGCGATCGCTTCTGTGATCTCCGCCGCTTTCACAGGGGATGTCCACACATGTTCATCCGCCTCTTCGTGCTCTTCATGGGAAGAATCGCCGCCGTGAGCGTGTTCCTCCCCGGCTTCGTGATTGTGATCTTCCTCTTCTTCATGGGCTTCTTCGTGATCGTGGCCCTTTTCTTCCATCATGCCTTCCACGGATTCCTCAGCCACTGTCTCTGTAAGATCTACCAGACGCAGTGTTTCCGGTCTTTTGTCTCCCATATTCTCGAGGATCCGGTCCACCCACACATCGTTCTCACTGCCTGTATAGATGAAAAGATCGCAATTCTGTATTTCCTTGATATCCAGCGGAGTCGGTTCGTAGGAGTGCACTTCTTCTCCGGGCGAGAGAAGCATCCTGGCACTGACGGTCCCCGTGTCACCCGCGATCGCTCTGACAAAGTCGTACTGCGGGAAGATCGTCGTCACGATCTTCAGTCTCCCGTCATCCGGCTCCTCCTGCTTCACCGCGCAGCCCGTGGCTGCGGCCGCCGCAATGCCCGCTGCCAGAACCATCGCCATCAGCCGGGCACCGAACCGCCTTTTCCGGTTCTTCACTTCGGTCCCTCTTTCTTTCACTTCGTCCTCCTGCAGTCCTCGCAGATTCCGTAAAACAGCGTGCGCGTGCAGTCCAGTTCAAATCCGCCGCCTGAAAAGCCTTGCATCGCGGTTTCCACTGCTTTCCTCTCAATGTGGACCACTTTCCCGCACTTCTCGCATTTTCCGTGCACATAAGCGGATTTTTCTTCGTGTCCGTCCCTGAACTCATAGCAGGCTCCGGTCACTGCATCCACCATATACTTGTTGACGGCGCCTTCTTCAACCAGCCGGTCCAGCTGCCGGTAGATCGTCGCTACTCCTATAGACACCCCTCGCGCTTTGAGTTCGTCCAGGATCTGCCCCGCCGTCATGTGTTCTCTTTCGTTTTCCTGAAGGATCTCCAGGATCTCGTCTCTATGTTTTGTCTTATAAGATGTTCTTGCGCCCACCGGTTAAATGCCCCCTGCTCAACACAAAATCGAAAATGATTCTCATTTTTATTTTCAGAATTCTAATTATAGTGAAAACCCTTCCGCTGTCAATACTATTTTCTCCTTGTCATTTTCTTTTGAACGCAATAACATATGACTGAGTTTAAGAAAAAGGAGATCATCATGGCACGGACAATCAACGGAAAGACCACTACCCTCGCTCTGATCGGCGACCCGGTAGGCCACTCCCTCTCGCCCCAGATGCACAACTACGCCTGTGAGCTTCTGGGCCTGAATTACGTATATGTAGCTTACACAGTCAAAGAGGAAGACGTTCCCGCCGCTTTTGACGCGATGCGCGCGCTCGGCATCCGGGGCTTTAATGTAACCATGCCCTGTAAGATCGCCGCTTTTGAAAACGTCGACAAGCGCTCGGAAGCCGCCGAGATCATGGGCGCCTGCAACACCGTCATCAACGACGGCGGCGTACTCACAGGACACATTACAGATGGTGAAGGCTATGTCAACATGCTCCGCGACAAGGGCATAGAGGTCGCGGGCAAAAAAGTGATCGTCTGCGGCGCAGGCGGCGCAGGGACGGCGATCGATGTCCAGTGCGCTTTGGACGGCGCGCGGGCTGTTTCCATCTTCAACCGCAGGTCCCGGTCCTGGGACAGGGCTCTCGAGACGGCTGAAAAGATCAGAAAAGTCCGTCCCGGCTGCGCGGTCAAGGTCTGTGACCTCGCGGATCAGGCCCTGCTCGCCGAAGAGATCGCGGATGGCGATATTTTGGCAAACGGTACAAGTCTCGGTATGAAGCCTCACGAAGACCTGATGGTAGTGGAAGACCCTTCTGTTTTCCGCCCCGGTCTGGTTGTTACGGACGCGGTCTACAACCCGGTGGAGACCAGAATGCTCAGACTTGCAAAGGAAGCCGGGTGCGTCACCTTCGGGGGCAAAGGAATGCTGCTGTGGCAGGGCGTGGCCGCTTTCAAGCTGTTCACGGGCCGGGATATGCCGGTGGAAGAAGTGAAAGCCAGGTTTTTCGCAGACTGAATGATCAAAACCGATATAAAAAGAGGGACAGTGAAATCATGTCTTCACTGTCCCTCTTCTATGTTTTGATATGTATTTCCTTTACGCGATGGAAACCACCTTGTAATCGCGGTCCTCAACGGCCTCTTTGAGCTTCTCGTCAGCGACATCTGCGCTCAGCGTGACAACAGCCGTGCCTTCCTTGTGGCTTACGTCTGCGGATGCGACGCCGTCGATCTTCTCGAGAACCTTCTTCACGGTCGCCTCACAGTGCTCGCACATCATACCTTCGATCTTCATTGTCTTTGTCATAGTAGCTTCCTTTCTGCTGCGCTCCGCAGCTTCCCTTTCTTTGGTATATTCCGATAAAAGCTTTCCGTCCGCATCCGTCTGCACCGGA
>ODAI010712257.1_pt1 | contig 18813 bp, 16 predicted proteins | sample 1539321 | NCBI WGS metagenome assembly ODAI01 (sample SAMN02144231, study PRJEB22623) | gut metagenome | biome: sheep rumen | host: Ovis aries | place: New Zealand
AACCGAATCCCTGCGCATCCTCGCGGAGCGTTTATCTCAGTGGGGGATTGTGACCCGCCACTGAGACGAGCAGGATATTGATTTACCCACCGCTTATAGAAGCGGGGGGCTTCCCCACTGAGATAAAAAAGGATGATTTTATGTTTACTTATAATCTGCCCGATAAATATCTGAAAATAAACGCGTCGACCCTCAAGTGGATCGCCTGCATCACAATGCTCATCGATCATACTGCGGTGGCCATACTCTATAATGCGATTTTGATCCCGAACGCCCCGATTGCCTATGGAACAGAACTCTACACGATCTACAGAATCTACAGACTGATGCGCGGAATCGGCCGTACGGCCTTTCCAATCTACTGTTTCTTCATCGTTCAGGGATATCTCCACACAAGAAATGTGAAAAAATACGCTTTGCGCCTCCTCGCGTTCGGAATAGTGTCGGAAATTCCGTTCAATTACCTTGTCACGACCACGGCGAGAAGTCTCGAATATCAGAACGTGTACTTCACTCTTCTCATCGGCCTGCTTCTCATCTGGGGATGGGACTACCTGAGCAGGAAGAAAATGGAGATCGTACAGATCGGTCTGGCTGTCGTACTGTGCTTTGTCGCGGAATTTCTGAACACTGATTACGGCTGGCAGGGACCCGCTCTAATTCTGTTCTTCTTTTTAATGAACAAATGGCGCGTCCCGCAGTGTGTGCTGGGAAGCGCCATCCTCTACAACGAGTATCCCTGGGTGTTATTGGGATACTTTCCTATGCTGTTTTATAACGGTGAACGCGGAAGACAGTGGAAATACTTCTTCTATGCCTTTTACCCGGTCCATTTAATCCTTCTCCACTTTATCGCAATGAACATTCACTATAGTGCATGATGGGTCTTGTTTTACAGACCGCTCCTGACTTTATCGGCACAGGAGACAATCCAGCTATGGAGCAGAGATTTCTCATTCTCGGAGAGTGACCATACCCACTTGTCGTACTCAAGTTCCGGTTTCCAGTCAACGAAATCTTCGAACTCAGGGAAATCCTCGCTGAGGCATGCGTCATTTATGGGCTTCGCGTTCCACTGGGAGGCGAAGCTTTTATATCTCTTGACTCGCTCTTTCACGCACTCTTCAATAGTTTCCAGCGCTCCGGCATAGACAAGCGATAACTCTTCGTTGCCGCTAAGAGCGCTGCGTTTAAGTCTTATACATGAATACCATGCTTTAAGCGCGTAAAGCTGGGCAAGGTACTCGATGTTGCGCTCACGTATCAGGCGAATATGCTTATCCGACGGTGCCGTATTGTTATAGGAGAAAGATTTCTCAAAGCTCACTCTTTCACCGGAATACATGGTCGCGTCGGGAATTGACTTGCGAACGACCTGCCCGGCAACTGTCATTGAACCGAAACCGATTTCTTTGGGTCCTACGATACCGCTCATTCCGCCCAGAAAGATGGGCGGCTTGTCGAGAAAAACGCCCTCGGTGACAGAACCGATCAGGGACGGTGTCGCCTTGTCGCCGAATTCACCCCAGGGTGTAAAGTTAAAGTGAATAAAGCCGCTGCCCACCTCAGTGTGTACCTTGCGTGAAAGTCCGCCGGAAAGCAGGGCATCACAGAAGTTGATGAGAGAGCCCATGGTCACGCCGTACATCATGATTGTCTGCTTGAGACCTACAGCGTGGGCTGTGTTGGCTTCCTCCTCAAGAAGTGTGCCGCCGCGCAGATGGCAGCTGCCGCCCGTCTTGGCGCGCGGAAGAAGTGTGGACTCAGTGACGTAGCCGCTTGCTATGGCAGCACCTGCGCCGATCACAGAATCATTTACCGTGACCGGACCTTCGGTCCCGATTTTTGCGCCTGTGCCTATGAGAGTGCGGCTTCCTGTGATACGCGTGCCGGGGAATAAGATACTGCCCGGATAGATTCTCTCAAGGTCAACGTCGGGGGAGACGTAGACCTGTCTCGGATCAATAATTTTTACTCCCTTGTCCTCAAGGGCTTTTAGAGTGTTTTCAATACTGTAATTCATAGAATGCTCCATTTCGTACACAATAGTTTTCGTGAGCAGCACGGATAAGGACTCCGTGCATACATAAAGTCCGGTTGCAATATTTAGTAGTATTGTCTAGGAAAAGCCATGCAGTGTCAACAAATAATCCTGATGTCACTCTGTTTTTTTGTTTCCGGAGGCTTTCTTTTGTCGCCTTACAGCCGTGCTTCCGCTGCTCTTCGTCCCGGCTCCGGATGAACGTCTTCGGTTCGTCTTATAAAACTGAGCCGCATAATCATAGCACTTTTTGAGCTCTGCCTGATTTCGCAGGCTCTTCACCGCATTGGTCCTTCTTGCGACAAATCCGTTAAGCTTCTCCATATACTCTTCTTCGGTGATCGTCCCCTCGGCCACTCCGGTCAGGCCCTTTTCCCAGCTCGCAGTGAGTTCGGCGTTCAGAAGCGGCCGGATCGAGGCGTTCACGGTATCGTAGACCATCTCTCCCAGAAGCTCCGGTGTGATGACCTGCGTCTTTTTATTGAGGGCAAGATACTCGATCGTCACAAGTTTTTTGAGAATCTCCGCTCTTGTCGCGGATGTGCCTATGCCCGATCCCTTGATCTGCTCCCTGAGACTTTCGTCCTCTATGAGCTGGCCGGCATTTTCCATCGCGAGGATCATTGATCCGGACGTATATCTCTTGGGCGGAGACGTCTCTCCCTCCTTGATCGTCAGCGAGTCAACGGGCAAATGCGAGCCCTTCTTCAGCTTAGAGATATCCACGCCCGGTGCTATAAGCGTGTTTTCACCGGAATCATCGGATGCTTTTCCACCTTTTGCGGCGTTCTTGTCTCCGCCTGTGACTTTCAACCAGCCTTCCTTCACCAGCACTCTGGAGTTGGCAAAGAAACTCTCGCGGCCGAGCATGATCGTTATAGCGGTCTTGTCATATTCGGCAGGCGGATAAAAGATCGCAAGGAAACGCCTGCATATGGTCTCATACACGCGCCGTGCGGTCTGAGAAAGTGAATTCAGGTTCATAAGACCTTGTCCGGTCGGTATGATCGCGTAGTGGTCCGTGATTGCCTTATCGTTGGTGTAGCGCGTGTTCCCGATTTTCTTCCAGGATTCGCCGGCCAGCACTTCGGCCGCGAAATCACCTACAGTGGGGGAACTGCCCTGTCCTGTGCCCAGTTTTGTGAGACCTGTGAGATTCCTGCTGATCTCTTTGGCGACAGCGCTCGAGAGAACGCGGGCATCGGTCCTCGGATACGTTGTGAGTTTCTTTTCGTACAGCTCCTGCGCGATCTGCAGTGTCTGGTCAGGTGAGATCTTGAACATGCGCGAGCAGTCATTCTGAAGCTCAGCCAGGTTGTAGAGCATCGGCGGATTCTTCTTTTCCCTGCGGCGTGTGATGCCTGACACTATTCCCTCATAGGGCAGGGTCTCTTTCAGCTTCGCGATGAGCGCTTCCGCATCCTCCCTCTTTCGGAAACCGTTCTCCTTGTAAAGAAGGGGGGACAGATTGAACATAGCAGCCTCTTCCGCCTTCTCCCTGTTTTTGTCAGATGCCTCGCTCTCTGTCTGAGATTCCTTTTGCACTGCGGAAGACCCGGGACTTAAAGTACCGGAAGAGGTCTTTCCGATGTAATACTCGCTCGGAGGCACCGCTCTCCACTCGGCCTCAATGCCGCCGAACACACCGATGACACGGTAGAAGGGGGTCTTGACGAAGCTGCGGATCTCCCTCTCACGGCGAACGACCATGCCGAGCACGCAGGTCATGACCCGACCGACAGCAACGGCTTTCCATTTCCCGCCGAGATAATCTGTGATTCCGCTCCCATACTTAAGGGTGAGCACCCGGGAGAAATTGATGCCCATGAGGTAGTCTTCCTTCGCTCTCAGGTATGCCGAGTCACTGAGGTTGTTGTAGGCATCAAGCGGTTTCGCCTCGCGGATCCCGCGTGATATCTCCTCGTCTGTGAACGAATCGATCCAGACGCGCCGCCTGTCCTTACTCTTTACCGCAGGAGGTGACATCATCTCGACAAGCCGGTAAATATACTCACCCTCGCGCCCGGAGTCGGTGCAGACATAGATCGTTCCCACATCATCTCGGGATAAAAGTCCGCTCACAGTGTTGAACTGCTTGCTCACGGAGGGGATGATCTCATACTTGAATTTCTCCGGGAGGAAAGGAAGATTTTCAAGGCTCCATTTTTTGTACTTCATATCGTATTTTTCCGGGTAGCTCATCGTCACCAGATGACCGACGCACCAGGTGACCACATATTCATCGGACTCGATATAACCGTCGCGCCGGGGACCGTTCACTTTGAGAGCCCTGGCAAATTCCTGAGCGACGCTCGGTTTCTCCGCGATAAAAAGTGATTTCAATTGGATTCATCTCCTTAATTGTAAAGAGGGCTTTTGCCGCCGTCTGGCAGCATAAGCCCTGTGTTCTACATAGTTCCGGAAAAAGAATATTACTTTGCCTTGATATAGCCGAGCGCAGTGAGCATCTCAGCGCTCTCGACAGCACCGCCGGCAGCGCCGCGCAGTGTGTTATGGGAAAGGCCGACGAATTTAAAATCGAAGATATTGTCTTCGCGCAGGCGGCCTATTGTTACGCCCATGCCGCCCTCGTAGTTCACGTCCTCGAGTACCTGCGGACGATTGTCTTCCTCGCGGTACTGGACGAACTGCTTCGGAGCGTGCGGAAGCTCGTATTTCTGCGGCAGACCCTTGAAGTTCACGATCCGGTCGATGAGTTCTTCCTTTGTCGGCTTCTTCGCAAAGCTGATTGAGACGGTCGCTGTGTGACCGTTGAGAACAGGAACACGGATACACTGTGCGGAAATCACCGGGCTCTCTGCTTTGACGATCTCGCCGCCCTCGATGTGACCGAGAACCTTCAGCGGCTCCTGCTCAGACTTCTCTTCCTCACCGCCGATATACGGGATGATGTTGCCGATCATTTCCGGCCAGTCCTTAAACGTTTTGCCCGCTCCGGAAATTGCCTGATATGTGGAGACGACGACCTTAGTCGGCTCGAACTCTTTCCATGCGGCAAGGCACGGAATGTAGCTCTGGATCGAACAGTTCGGCTTTACGGCAATAAAACCACGTGTCGTGCCGAGGCGCTTCTTCTGGGCTTCAATTATTTCGTAGTGCTGTGGGTTGATTTCCGGGATGACCATCGGGACATCCGGTGTCCAGCGGTGCGCGCTGTTGTTGGAGACGACAGGTGTCTCTGTCTTTGCGTATTTTTCCTCGATCTCGCGGATCTCGTCCTTTTTCATATTGACAGCAGAGAACACAAAATCAACCTGGGATGTCACATCCTCGATCTCATCGATGTTCTTTACGATCATGTCTTTAACGAATTCCGGCATCGGAGTGTCCATCTTCCACTTGTCGCCTACCGCTTCCGCGTAAGTCTTGCCTGCGCTCCGGCTGCTGGCCGCAAGGACTTTTATATCATACCACGGATGGTCAGCGAGAAGTGTGATGAAGCGCTGGCCGACCATGCCTGTTGCCCCGAGAATGCCTACTCTAAGTTTTTCTGCCATAATAAATATCCTCCTCGTCGATTTCGACATACATTACACTTTAATCTTATAAAGCCCTGAAGTCAAGTGTCATTTGCCAATTAACGAGTTTCGTGAATCTTCTATGAAGCGCTGTGACGCGGCAATTTCTTCCGACACTGCACCGGGAGCGCCTTTCGTCATTCTCTGCTCGACACAGGTCCCGAGGGAAATCGCCTCGTAGATGTCATTGTCAAAGACATCGCACTCTGCTTTCCACTCATCGAGAGTGAGGTCATCCATCGCGATGTCTTTTTCGATGCAGGTGAGGACAAGCCGTCCGATGATGCTGTGGGCATCGCGGAACGGCACACCCTTCTTGACAAGATAATCTGCCGCGTCCGTTGCGTTCGTGAAACCACCGCGCGCGGATCTCGCCATGCGGTCTTTGTTGAAGGTCGTGGATGCAAGCATGCCTGCCATGAGGTGAATGCAGCTCTTGGTAGTGTCGATGGCGTCAAACGTCATCTCCTTGTCCTCCTGCATATCTTTGTTATAGGCAAGCGGAATCCCCTTCATGACAGTCAGCATGGTCATGAGAGCTCCATATACTCTGCCTGTCTTGCCCCTTATGAGCTCGGCGATATCCGGATTCTTTTTCTGCGGCATGATACTGCTTCCGGTCGCGTATGTGTCATCGAGTTCGATAAATCTGTACTCGTTGCTGTTCCAGATGATCATCTCCTCGCTCAGTCTCGAAAGATGCATCATGACGGTCGCGAGCGCACTCAAAAATTCAATTACGTAATCTCGGTCGGAGACACCGTCCATCGAGTTGTCGCAGGCTCTGTCAAAGCCGAGAAGCTCTGCTGTGTACTCGCGGTCCAGCGGATAGGTCGTTCCGGCGAGAGCGCCGCTCCCGAGCGGACAGACATTCATGCGCTGTCGGATCGAGCGGATCCTATCGAAGTCCCTGCGGAACATCTCAAAATAAGCGCCGAAATGATGCGCGAGCGTGACAGGCTGTGCTTTCTGCAAATGCGTAAAGCCCGGCATGAATGTGTGCTCATTCTCCCTCATGATGCCGCAGATCACATCGAGCAGGGCAAGAATCAGCTCTGACGTTTCGTCGATCTCATCTCTCACGTAGAGTCTCATGTCGAGTGCGACCTGATCGTTTCGGCTGCGGCCGGTGTGAAGTTTTTTTCCCGCTTCGCCGATGCGCTCCGTCAGGACCGCTTCAACGAAAGAGTGAATATCTTCGTAAGTGCTTCCGATTTCCAGCGTTCCGTTATCTACGTCCCGCAAAATACTGTCAAGCCCTGTGAGAATCTGATCTCTCTCGTCAGCCGTGAGAATTCCCTGCTTTGCCAGCATGCGCACGTGGGCGCGACTTCCGCGCACATCCTGATGAAAAAATTTCCGGTCGAATCCGATCGACTGGTTGAAGTTGTAGACAAGCTGGTCTGTCTGCTTTGTGAAACGTCCGCCCCATAATTGTGCCATAATGATCCTCCTCGTGAGTTTTTCTGATATGCGGTCCTGCGGCATGTTGGAAATTACTGCATTCTAATAGCTGCCCCTCCGCCTTAGCAGTATTACTGCCGCTTCTGCGCATCTCTCTTCGAGAACACGCATCCGCAGTAATTCTGCCTGTATAAGCCATATTCCGCGGAAAGTTGGGTAGATCTCAGGAAACCGCCTTTTTTCTTAAAGTCCGACGGCAGCCAGACGGTTCCCGTCTCTCCGGCTACCCGATATCCTATCTCGTTGAGCTTCTCTGCATTTTTCAGAGGACTGATCGTGAGAGTCGTGGTAAAAAAATCGAACCCTCCGCGTCTCGCGTATTCGGCAGCCTCCCGGATACGAAGCTCATAACACTTAAAGCATCTTTCTCCGCCCTCGGGGCACATTTCAAGTCCCCTCGATATCTCCCGGAATTTCTCCGGCTCGTACGCACCTGCGAGAAAAGTGACAGGGTGCAGATGCGGCTGCATGGAAATCAGCCTCGAAAGCTCCTTTTCGCGGAGCCTGTATTCAGTCTCGTCTGTGATATTCGGATTGTAATAAAGATCCGTTATCGAAAAATACTGAGACAGATACTCAAGGCAGTAGCTGCTGCAGGGTGCGCAGCAGCTGTGCAGCAGAAGGGTCGGGACCCGCTGCTCTTTTATGTTCTGTTCGATTATTCTTTCCAGTTCACGCTGATAGTTTTTTCTGTTCATGATATGCTTCTGCCCGGCTTGGAATATGCATCCCAGGGCTGTCATTAAGTGTATGCGATCACAGCTTTCTGTAACCCGTCTCAAAATCCACCTGATTGATCAGCTCCCCGCCGCCAAGGAAGGCAGAGAGATTTCTGCAGGCGATTTCTATGATTCTGTCATAGGTGTGTCTCAGGTGATAGGAGCCGCTGATATGGGGAGTCAGAATCAGATTCGGACAATCCCACAGAATACTGTCCGCCGGGAGCGGCTCTGGATCTGTGACATCGATGCAGGCTCCTGCTATGACACGGTTATTGAGAGCTTCTGCGAGGACTTCGGTCTCGATGAGATTGCCGCGCCCGATGTTGGCGAGGATCGCGGTTCTCTTCATGCGTCCCACTCTTTCCCTGTCGAACAGGTGGTACGTCTCCCTGGTTGCCGGCAGAGCGCAGGCGACAAAATCCGCCTCCGGGAGAAAACGGTCGATATCCTCCATTGTGCCGGATGCAGCCATATAATCGGCCGGTTCTACCTTATGCCTGCGAATCCCGATGACCCGGCTTCCCAGGGCGGCCATTCGTCTTCCGAATTCTGTCCCTATATCACCTGCCCCTATAATCAGAGTTGTAGATCCGTAGATTCCGGTGACCTCCCCCTCATCGCGCCAGATGTGATTTTTCTGGTTATCCTCGTACTTGTCGAGCTTCTTTATGAGCATGAGGATCTGAGCCAGCATGTGCTCGGCAAGGGCTACTCCGTAAGCTCCGGTCGCGTTGCACAGGACCGTCTCCGGTGCGAGAACGCCGGGGACGCAGAATTCATTTGCACCCGCGGAATTCAGCTGGAGCAGTTTTAATCCGGGCGCCGCCTTGATCTTGCTCGTCGGCACATTTCCGATAATGACCGTAGACGAGGCGATCATTTCTTCTGTGACGTTGGGATTCTGCACGCAGATGAACTCTGCTTCCGGTGCGGCCGAGTGAAATTTGGCCATCTCTTTCTCAGTGACAGGCATTGTGATCAGGATCTGCATGAAATGCTCCTTCCAAATATATAAAAACTTTGATAAAATATGGAATGCATGTAAATGTACAAGGGATTATAACACATTGCAATTATATTTGGAAAGGCGGAACAACAAATGAATTATCTTGAGCGTGCCCGTGAATTCTTCAGAAACGACCATTATGCGACAGACGCGACCGGAATTGTCATTGAAAAGGCTGAGGAAGGCTATTCGGAAATCTCCCTCGAGATCGATACGAGACACCGTAACGGGATCGGACAGGTGATGGGGGCTGTGTATTCGACAATGGTCGATTTTTCATTTGCAATAGCATCCAACTTCGACAGACCTATGACTGTCACTCTTCAGTCATCCATCAGCTTTATGAACGCATGCCGGGGAGACCGGCTCTATGCGTGCTGCAGGCGCACTGATGAGGGCGGCCGAACCTGTTTCTACAGCGTCCTTGTATCTGACAATGTTGGCACAGAGATCGTTCGCGCGACCGTGACCGGCTATAAACTCGCTCCCAATTTTGCCCATCCCATGAGCGAGGGAGAAGACCCGTACCGTGAGCAGCAGCTGCTTTTTGACCGTGCGATGAGTGCGGTCAAAGGGTAAGGCTGCGCATTGCTATACGCTGTCCGTACTGGAGTATATCGATAATCATATAGAGGCTGCCGCCTAAGTTTGTCTTCTCTATACAGCAGATGTCATACGCATTAAACTGCTCTATAGAGGGATGTCTTTAGGCGACAGCCTCTTTTCGCGAAGTATCAGTATTCAATTATTTCCAGCATGTAACGTCCGGATCGTCAATGCCGATGTTTTTGGCGTGGAATACAGGATTCTTTCCTGCCGCCCTCTGCTTCTCATAGTCCCTCAAAGCATCGATTGCAAAATGACCGAGGATCACGCAGGCAGGAAGGTTGATGATCGTCATGCCGCCCATAGTGATATCGGCGATCGCCCACACGGCTTCCATCTTGAGCAGCGCACCGACAAAGATGACAACGACGCAGCCTGCATAAAAGATCTTCATGAACATCTCACTCGGCATATTTTTATTGTTCAGGAACGCAAGAGCGTTGTCGCAGTAATAAAGGTTGCCGAGCAGCGTTGTGAACGCGAAGAGGACCATCGCAACAGTGATGAAGATCGGCCCGATTCCTCCGAACACAGAGGAGATCGCGTTCTGAACATACGGAGCGCCTGCCACTTCCGGCGTGTGCGCGACACCCGTGCTGAGGCACATGAGCGCTGTGGCCGTGCACAGGAGCATTGTGTCGATATAGACGGAAATGGTCTGGACCAGACCCTGCTTGGACGGATGAGAGACGTCTGCGGCTGCGGAGGCATTCGGCGCTGAACCTACGCCTGCCTCATTGGAGAAAAGACCCCTCTTGATGCCGAAGACCATGCAGGAACCGGAGATGCCGCCGAAGATTGCTTTGAAATTGAAAGCGTCCGCCAGGATCTCAGCGAACATGGCCGGAATATGTGTGATATTCAGGAAAAGCACGATGAGAGATACGATCACATAGAAAAGTCCCATGACCGGAACGATGATCTCTGTGATATGGACAATTCTCTTGCCGCCTCCGAACAGGCAGTAGCCGGTGAGCGCTGCCAGAATACCGCCGACGATGGCCGGAGTCATGCTGTTGTACCAGCTGTATGCCGCAAATGTCGACTGCAGATTATATGAGCACAGAAGGTTAAATCCAAACGCGTAGGTGAGGATCAGAAATACCGAGAACAGGCATGCGGGGATGCGTGAGTGCATGGCCTTTTCAATATAATACGCAGGTCCGCCGTAAAAGCCGCCGTTCGTGTCATGCTTCTTGAAAATCTGTGCGAGCGTACTCTCCATATAGGCGGAGGCCGCACCGATGATGCACATCACCCACATCCAGAAAACAGCTCCGGCTCCGCCGAGACAGATCGCGGTCGATACGCCGACAATATTGCCCGTTCCGACGCGGGATGCGGTGGAGACCATCAGGGCCTGGAAGGATGAGACACTCTTGCCGTCCTCATTCTTCGGCGGCTCCATGACGAGACCGCAGGCGTGCTTAAAAAGTCGAATCTGTACGAAGTTTGTTCTGATCGTGAAATAGAGACCTGCCGCTGCCATGACGATGATCAGAATCGGCGCGTACATGATGTCATCGATTTTGTTGAGTATGTCAGTAATTGTCATTTTAATCCCCTCTCTTTTGGATTATGGCTTTTCGTTCTATTAAGAATCTCATGTTATACTAGCATAGTTTAGTTTTTTATGTCAATTTATTATCACTGTAAAACAGTAAAGTGATAAACAAAAAACAGCGGGGGAAGCAAAGGCTTCCCCCGAACAATCCTTGAGCTTTTAGTATTTTTATTTCTTTCTTGCGGTACGACGTCTCTGCAGCTCGGAGACGATGATGGCGCATGAGGAGTCGCCGGTGATATTGACGACCGTGCGGCCCATATCGAAGATACGGTCGACACCTGCGACGAGCGCGATACCTTCGACCGGAAGACCGACAGACTGAAGAACCATAGCAAGCATGACCATACCTGCGCCCGGGACGCCTGCTGTTCCGATGGACGCGAGGGTCGCTGTGAGGACGATAGTCAGCATCTGAGAGAATGTCATGTTGATTCCGTAGCAGGACGCGATGAACACCGCGCAGACACCCTGGTAGATCGCTGTTCCGTCCATGTTGATCGTGGCACCGAGCGGCAGGACGAAGGAAGTGACTTCTTTGTCAGCTCCGAGCTTCTGAGCACATTCCATATTGAGCGGCAGAGTTCCTACCGACGATGCGGATGAGAATGCAAAAATGATAGCCGGCATCATTCCCTTAAAGAACTCGATCGGGCTCTTTTTGGCAAGTGTCGAGACAGTGAGCGAGTAGACGACGACTGCATGCACAATGTAGCACAGGTAAGCGACAAGGAGGACCTTGGCGAGAGATCCGAGAACAGCGGGGCCGTTCTCTGCTACTACCGGGCAAAGGAGGCAGAAGACACCGATCGGAGAAAGCTTCAGGATCATTTCCATTGCTTTCATGCAGATGTCATTTGCAACATTTACAAATGTGAACTCAAGCTCATCGTTATTCTCTGAAATCAGGATGAGCGCAAAGCCGACGATCAGAGAAGCGACAATGATCTGCAGCATGTTCGCGTCGACGAACGGGGCTACGAAGTTGGACGGGAATATACCGACCAGTGTGTCCATAAAATTGACGGATGTTGCCGACGGCTCATAGGAAAGATCCGCTGTGGAAAGGATCGGGAAGATTCCCTTAAGCATGTTCGCGAAGAAAAGACCGATGGCTACCGCAAAGGCGGTCGTGCACATATAATAGACGACCGTGGTTCCGCCGATCGCGCCGACCTTCTTGATATCTTTCATGGATACGACACCTGCCATGATGGAGAAGAATACCAGCGGGCAGACGACCCATTTGATCAGATTGAGGAAGATCGTACCAAAGGGCTTGATGTAGCCGGTTGCAAATTGCGGTGCGTTTGTCAGAGCGATGCCTGCGATAATCGCAAGTACAAGCGCAATAAAAATCTGGGTGGACAGTGCCATTTTTTTCTTTTCTTTCATAATCTCCCTCCATTCTCTATCATTGCTAATTTGGCGAAATGGATATTTTCTAAGTGATTATAGCATATTTTTTAGTGAAATTCACCTATATATCCAGATGCTTTTAATATTTACTTCCGGCGTATCGCAGACGCGCAACGATAAAGGTGTTTCAGACTTTGCGCGGCGCGGAGAGAATGCCGAGGTGTTCTTGATTATGTGATCGAAAATGGGCAGCGGTGGTCAGGATTGAGCCTGCACCGCTGTCATGGCTGCGGTGTGAACGATATCTTCGACCGTACATCCGCGCGACAGATCGTTGCAGGGCTTGTTAAGACCCTGAAGAACAGCGAAGCAGTTAGCTTTGCCTATGCGCTGCGTGATTTTGTAGCCGATGTTGCCCGCCTGAAGATCCGGGAAGATCAGGACATTGGCCCGCCCCGCGACAGGGCTGCCCTTGGCCTTGCTTGCTCCGATCTCGGGGACGATCGCTGCATCAAACTGCATCTCGCCGTCAAGCAGAAGTTCCGGCGCAAGCTTGTGGGCGATCTGTACCGCTTCCTGTACTTTTGACACTGACTCGTGCTTTGCGCTTCCTTTGGTGGAGAAAGACAGCATGGCAACGCGGGGCTCCTCAAAGCCACAGAGCCTTCTTGCAGTATCAGCCGAAGCTATCGCGATATAGGCAAGCTCCTCCGCTGTCGGGTTCGGCATGACGACACAGTCGGCGTAGACGAGAAGTCCATCCTCGCCGAGATTCTTGTCCGGACAGTCCATGAGGAAGCTCGATGAGACGATCTTCATCTCCGGTTTGGTCTTTATGATCTGCAGAGCAGGACGAAGCATGTCGCCGGTCGTGCGGACAGCACCCGATACAAGGCCGTCAGCATGGCCGAGCTTGACCATCATGATACCGTAATACATCGTATCAAGGAGCAGCTTCTCGGCATCCGTTTTGGTAAGACCCTTGTTCCTGCGGATCTCACAGAGTGCATCTACATACTCTTCGGTCCATGCGCACGTTTCCGGATCGACAATCGCAATTTCCGCGATGTCCACATCAAGCTGCGCAGCCAGAGTCTTGATCTGTTCAGGATCGCCCAGAAGAATCGGCTTTGCGATACCTTCTTTCATGAGGATTGCTGCGGCGCGGACCGTGCGCTCCTCATTTCCTTCCGGAAAAACAATCGTCTTAATGTCCGATTTTGCTCTCTCTATAACTCTCTCAATCATACTCATAAGAATTTACCTCGTACCGGATTCGGTTATATTTGCTGATACTGCCGTATATCTTTGCGGAAGCCTTGGTGGGTGTCAGACCAGATCCGTGCCGGGAAAGCCGTTCCAGACATTTTTTCCGGAATACGTATGAGGGACAAGCTCACCTCGCAGCGCTTTCAGAGTGGGATAAGCCATCGCTTCCTGTTCCATTTCGCCCGGATAAATGCTGACCGGGGCGATAAAGCCGCAGCGTCTTTCAATCTCTTCGTAAATATCGGCAAATCTGAGAAGTCCGCCGGTCAGCAGTATGCCATCTACCTTTCCGCAGAGCACAGTACTCATCTCGCCGATCATCTTACAGATCTGGTAGATCATTGTGTTCCACACAAGGCACGCCTTTTTATCTCCCTGCTCTACAAGCCGGTGGATATCATCAGAATTGGAAGTGCCGAAATACTGGACAAATCCTCCGGATCTCGTACAGGCAAGGCGGACATCCGAAAGCGTATGCGTCTCGAGATAATCGAGCAGTGAAAGAACAGGCAGGGATCCGATTCTGGTCGGCGTGAATGCTCCCTCTCCGTCAGCCCCCATGTTTCCGTCGACCATGCGGCCGTGATCATGTGCGCTTACAGTGATACCTCCGTCAATGTGGGCTACGATAAAATTGCAGTCCTCGTATGCCCTGCCCATCTTTCCCGCATGGTACTGGGCAACAGCTTTCTGATTGAGGACGTGTGAGTGAGATACTCTGTATATTCCTCTGATGCCGGTAAGCCTTGCATAATCGCAGTATTCATCGACGTTCGTCGGGTTCAGCGTGTAGGCTGGCTTGCCGTACTTGCGCGCGAATTTCCAGGCCAGCATAACGCCGAGTTTTGCGGGATGTTCGGAACCTCCGACGGCAGCTTCTGTGTCGTCGTAAAGCCTCTGATCGATGATCGTGAGTCCGCCGGGCTGAGTGCAGGCACTGCCGCCCCGGCCTGCAAATGCGTCAATATCTGCCGGATCAACATTTTCGTCCGCGAGCATGCGCATGATAACATCATATCGGAACGGAAGCTGTTTATTAACATGAGGATATTTCAGGAGTTCCGGCGCATCGTGAAAAATATTCTTTTCGAACAGCAGGTCTTCGTCGAGAAAGAGACTCACTTTTGTCGATGTCGACCCCGGATTGATGACTAATATCTTCTTCTTATCAGGCATGATAATTACCTCGCTTATTACTTTATGAATCATTATTAAACAGTTTTCACCTGATTTTGTCAACAGAAAAAGGACGACCTTTCGGCCGTCCCTTAATACTCATATATCATTCCCGGGCAACTGCGCGGGTTTGTATCCCATGTCAGAGACGAGTTTCATTTTGCACATTCATCGTAGACTTGCGTCACGAGAATTCTGCGTCAGCGATTAATATTCAGTCGGAAGATCGGACGTGATATCGTAGATTTCTTTAAAGAGCTCTTTGTCCGCCTCGTTTTTTATCAGCATGATCTCTTCGAACCTGCCCGTCCGTTTGTCCTTGAAGCCGGCTACTGTCTCACCGGTACAGATACTGGCGTGCAGAATAGGCTTCATATTTTCCCTGTCATATGATTTCTTTTCAATCCTCTTCTTCTTCAGGCCAAACATCATTTACCCCCAGTTCCGCGACGCCCTCATCGATAAAATCCTGATCCACCTCGCATACAGATTGTCCGGCTGCATCTTCTGCAGACCCTTCGTCAATTTTTCTTTTATCATCTGCGGACTCTTCGTCAATTTCTCTTTTATCATCTGCGTTAATGTAGCCCATATCATTGAGAAATGCCTGATAGTCCGGTGTGTCATAGCGGCTCTCATGTTCGATAAAATTACGGTCCGGCTCGTCGACAGGCTGAATCTGGATGATTTCGTCTTCATCGCCTGTTTTCTTTTTCGAGAACAGACCCGTAACAAAATTTTTAATTTTTCCCATGATCGTCACCTCCGAATTACTTTAACTAATTATAACATACTTTTTGCAAAATCTCAGAATATTTGACATATTTGACAACTTTAGTTTCCTACACTAAAATAACATATGCTCGTCTCCGACGGGTCTTAGTTATGAATTAGAATACTGGAAAGGATATCACCATGAACACAGTACTTTTCGGAATGACTCTGTATCAGATCCTGTGGTATTTTGTGATTTACTCATTCGCAGGCTGGTGCGTCGAGGTCATTTTTCACGCCATGAAAGCGCACCGCCTGGTCAACCGTGGTTTTCTGAACGGACCTGTATGTCCGGTATATGGTTTCGGAGTCGTACTTGTATTCGCGGCTGTTCATCTTATTGTAGACGGAAGCGGAGGCTCACTGCAGGATGTGAGTATTATTATGCTGTATCCCATCGGCGTTTTCCTCACCACAATGGTTGAACTACTCGGCGGCTATATGCTCGATAAGACGTTTCACGCCCGGTGGTGGAACTACAGCAGCGAAAGATTCAATTTTCGCGGGTACATCTGCCTCAAGTTTTCACTTATATGGGGTCTTGGAGTCGTATTTCTTGTCAAGCTTGCTCATCCGATCATTGACAGAGCGACAGTGGGATTCCTGCCGGCAGCAATCGGAATATGGATCGTACTTGTTCTATGCATAGCTTATTTTGCGGATTTTGTTGTGAGCGTGCTTATTATGCTGAAACTAAACCGCTCTCTCGAGGAACTTGATCAGATACAGAAAGACATGCGGATCGTCAGCGATCAGATCACAAAACTGCTGGCGGGAGGATCGATTGCCGCGGAAGTCCTGGTGGATGCCGGGCTGACCAAGGCCGGACTCGTCAAAGAAGACACCATGTATGCCGTTCTGGATCAGGCATTTGGCGCCGGAGATGTGATTGATAACAAGGAGTACAATAAATACCGGGCAGCCGGGATTCCTGAGCCGGCCAGTGTCCAGGTAGAGGCAGATATCAAAGAAGCTATCGCCGAGCGCAGAGAGGAGGCAATGGCAGCTATCAATGAGACAAAAAAGGCTGCTTTCAGCGCTTACGCCGAGCACAGAGATGACGCGGCTTATGCGATCGGGGAGACGAAGATCGCCGCCCAGGATAATATCCAGCAGACAAAAGAGGCACTTGAGAAAAAGCTTGATGAACTCCGCGAACGCTCATCTGAGATTTACTCGTCAGCCCTCAGGCACAGAATATTCGGTCCTCTCCGCATACTGCGAGCCTTTCCGCTGCTCTACCATGAAATGTACAGTGACGCTCTTCAGAGTCTTCGCCAGCATGCTTCCGATCTTCTGAAATCGGAAGACACGGACCGGAAAGAAGATCACGCTTAAAACGTACATTTAGCATAATGACCGCTCCGCCAACATCGTTTGGGAAGTTATAGTTGTTTAAATCTGTAGCGGATGCTATAATATCGTGAGTCAGAAATAAAGACACCAATGCAGCTTATATCGTGAAACTTAAGTACAAAAATAATGTCATCCGACAGGATGAAACGTATCAGGGGGAATTCAATTGAAAAGAGTTATCACTTACGGAACATTTGACCTGCTTCATTACGGTCATATAAACCTTTTGAGACGAGCAAAGGCTCTCGGAGACTATTTGGTCGTCGCCCTGTCGACAGATGAGTTCAACTGGAACATGAAACAGAAGAAGTGCTACTTCCCTTACGAGCAGAGAAAAGAACTTCTTGAGGCAATTCGCTATGTCGACCTTGTCATTCCGGAGGAAAACTGGGAACAGAAAGTCACTGATGTTAAGGAGTACCATATTGATACATTCGTGATTGGCGATGACTGGGAAGGTAAGTTCGATTTCCTGAAAGACGAAGGCGTCGAGGTAGTATATCTTCCGAGGACACCGGAGATCTCAACGACACAGATAAAAAATGATCTGAACAGACAGTAAAAAGCGGCTCTGCACAGCGGAAATTATCCGTCTTGCAGAGCCGTTTTTCATTTCAGGTATTCAGACTGTAGTAGACACGGTCTGTCGCGACCTTTACTCTCAGGGTAATAATCGAATTCGGACCGCAGGAATAAGTCACATTATAGAAGCCGGGTGTATTCGTATCCACCTGGTTGTCTATTTCCAGCAGACCCATCATGTTCTTCCCGTCCTCATCGAGCACACTATCGACATAATCATACGGATCAAAACGGCTTCCTTTGAGAATAGTGACGCCCTGATCGTTCAGTATGATCTCCGGTCCGTCAATTCTCACATTGAAAGTTCTGTTTACGGAAAGACCGTAGAGAGTATTGTGAATAAATTTGACAGTCAGCTGCTGACTTGCATATCTGTCCCATTTACTCTGGAATGTAATGTCCTCATTGCCGTCTCCGCCAAAACCGTTGTTGGACGTAATGCCAAGATAATTGGCAAAGGCGGTATACTTCTCGTTAAGTTCACGCTTTGACGAAGCCTTGAATTTAACCATATCGCGGGTAACGGGCGGCATAGTTTCCGGGACCATCATTGAAGGAAGGTGACACCCTTCAAGCCTGAGCTTTCGCGTCGCCTGAAGTCGATAGCCGGAATATGTTGTGTAATAATAATAAATAAAGCGGTCTCTGAAGTTGCCTGTCCCTGCGGTTGCCACCGTGATCCTAAGCAGCTCCCTGAGGACATCTCCGCTCAATGTGAACGTCGAATCGAGGGCATTTGAGGTTTCCAGGATGTTTTGCCGCTCTTCCGCGCTCATGACTGTCTCGAAAGCGGAGAGGTCGGCTTCCGACCCTGCCGGCGAGCTCTCCATCACTTCGACCTTTGTCAGTCCGTTTATGACTTTTTCACCGGTTACTGCCTCGATTTCCTCATCTGTCAGCGTGTAGTATCTGTCTCCGATAACCTGCCTCAGGAAGTCGACCGACTTGTCTCTGAAGCTGATATCTCTCAGTCTGGCGTTCTTAAGCAGAATATCCTCAGTATACGGATCGAACTCTCCGCCTCTGAAAATCATCGTCTCCGGGTTTACACTGATAGAAGCCCCCTGCCTGACAGTCGAGGGGAAGAACATATTCTGGATTTTCGCGCGATTTCTGATACCCAGCACACCGATGCAGAACACTCCTAAAATCGCGGCGATCATGACAAGTCTCTGCACGGCGTTCAATCTGTTCAAAAATACGTTATTCTTCCAGAACGATACGAACTTGTCGCGGAAAGGCTGATCGTCTTCGGCTTCCGCAGCCTCCTTAACAATCGGAAGCAAAGAACAGACAAGTGCGCTCATTAACATGGCTTTCGTCCCCGCCAAAAAAGCGGAAGAAACGGTGCTTGA
>ODAI010316621.1_pt1 | contig 18812 bp, 6 predicted proteins | sample 1539321 | NCBI WGS metagenome assembly ODAI01 (sample SAMN02144231, study PRJEB22623) | gut metagenome | biome: sheep rumen | host: Ovis aries | place: New Zealand
GACCCGCTGTTACGTCTTTGCCTATTGCAGAAAAATGAATTCGGACCCGTCAGGAAGCACGATGGATACACCGTTCAGAACTTCCGGCTGTCTACCGTCAACGGTCATACCGTCTGCGGAAGCATCTATTCGCCTGTCGCCTTGTCATGGAAAAAAGGTAAGATTGATACGGATGGAAAACGGAAAACCGGTAAGTATCCGCTGATTGTCTGTCCCAACGGCCATTTCAACGGCGGTCGTTACAATGCAGACCTGCAGAAACGCTATGCCACGCTGGCCCGCATGGGTGCCGTCTGCGTTAGCTACGACCTGTGGGGATGGGGCGAGAGCGAGGATGAAGTGGGGGCCGAAGCGCACCATACCAGTGAGGCGCACGTGATGCAGGCATACAACGGCCTACGCATTCTCAACCTGCTTTACACCCATAAAGACATCGACCCGAAGCGCATCGGCGTGAACGGCGGGTCAGGCGGAGGCACACAAACCGTGCTGCTCACCGTGCTCGACGACCGGTTCACGGCCTCCTGTCCTGTTGTCAGCATGTCGGCATGGTTCGACGGGGGCTGTCCTTGCGAAAGCGGCAAGCCCATCCAACTGGCAGGCGGAGGCACCTGCAATGGCGAATTGGCCGCCATGTTCGCCCCGAAACCCATGATGGTGGTCAGCGACGGCGGCGACTGGACGAGCACCACCCCGGAAGTTGAATTCCCCTATCTGCAGCGCATCTACGGTTTCTACGGCCAATCACCGAAGGTAATGAACATTCATCTGCCCAAGGAGCGCCACGATTTCGGCCCCAACAAGCGCAATGCCGTCTATGAGTTTTTTATCCAGGCTTTTTCTCTCAACCGCGACTGTCTCGATGAAGACAAAGTAACCATTGAAGAAGAAAACACATTAAGATTCACACCCAAGCAATAATAAAGATATGAAAGCACATTCATCCGCACCATCTGATTCAGCATTCTCGCAACTATTCACAAAAAAGGCCGATGCATGGCAGTCGCTGCTGGTCATCCTCATCCTGCTCGTTGCCTTAGGTTCCCAACCCGCAAAGGCCGCCAATGAGCACAAACTGTGGTACGACCGCCCCGCCCAGACATGGACAGAGGCGCTGCCCATCGGCAATGGACGGTTAGGAGCCATGGTCTTCGGAAACGTCTTTGCCGACCGGCTGCAGTTGAACGAGGAAACCATCTGGGCCGGACAGCCCAACAACAATGCCAACCCCGAGGCTAAAGAATACCTGCCTAAGATTCAGCAGTTGGTCTGGGAAGGCAGATACCAGGAAGCACAAGAGATGGGAACGGCTCATGTTCAGAGCCGAACCAACCACGGCATGCCCTATCAGCCGTTTGGCAACCTATCCATCAACTTCCCCGGACATACCAATTACACGAACTATATCCGCGAACTCTCGCTCGACTCCGCCCGCGCCGTCACACAATATACTGTTGACGGAACCGCTTTCCGACGGGAATACATCGCCTCGTTCACGGGAAACGTCATCACCGTACATCTCACCGCCAGCAAAAAGGGAGCCGTTACCTTTGTTGCCTCGCTCACCTCTCCGCATTCCGACGTGACGATAGCCAGCGAAGGCGACGAGATAACGCTGAGCGGCATCAGCGGCAACCACGAGGGACTGAAGGGAAAAGTAACTTTCACCGGACGCGTAACTGCCCGCTGCAAGGGCGGAACCATGAGGAGCCGCGAGGGTGCGCTGAGCATTGAGGGGGCCGACGAGGCCACGCTCTACATCTCCATTGCCACCAATTTCAAGCACTACGACGACATCAGCGGCAACGACGTGGAGAAATCGGAACGGATTCTGAAACAGGCACTCCAAACCAGTTATCAGGAAATGAAGCAGAGCCATGTGGCCTTTTATCAGAAACAGTTCAACCGTGTCAACCTGAACCTGGGCAGCGACCGCTTCGCCCACCTCACCACCGACCGCCGTGTGGAACAATTCAAGGACAACAACGACCTGCACCTCGTGGAAACCTATTTCCAGTTCGGGCGCTACCTGCTCATCTGCACATCGCAGCCAGGCAACCAGCCGCCCACGCTGCAGGGCATTTGGAACGACTCCCTCTACCCCGCATGGGACTCTAAATACACCACCAACATCAATCTGGAGATGAACTACTGGCCCGCCGAGGTGGGCAACCTCTCCGATCTCACCGAGCCGCTGCTCTCGCTCATCAAAGACATCAGCGAGACAGGCCACCAGAGCGCACGGATTATGTACGATGCCGACGGCTGGGTGCTCCACCACAACACCGACATCTGGCGCGTCACCGGTGCCATCGACAGGGCAACGAGCGGCATGTGGCCCACCGGTGCAGCATGGATGTGCCAGCATCTGTGGGAGCATTGGCTATACACGGCCGACAAAAACTTCCTGCGCGAGGCCTTCCCCATCATGGTGGGAGCCGCCCGCTTCCTGAACCAGATTATGGTGAAGCACCCCGAAAAGGGATACTGGGTGGTTTGTCCCAGCCTCTCGCCGGAGAACGAACACAAGCACCGGGCAACCACCGCGGCCGGTGTCACCATGGACAACGAACTGGTGAGCGACCTTTTCACCCACGTGATACAGGCCAGCAACATCCTCGGCCAGAACCTTGCGCTCACCGACAGCCTGAAAGAAAAACTCGCCCAACTGCCGCCGCTGCAGATTGGCCGCTACGGACAGTTGCAGGAGTGGCTCGACGACTGGGATAATCCCGACGACACCCATCGCCACGTGAGCCATCTCTATGCCCTCTATCCCAGCAACCAGATTTCGCCCATCAACACCCCCGAACTGGCCGAAGCCGCCAAAACGGTGCTCATCCATCGCGGCGACCCCTCCACAGGATGGTCAATGGGCTGGAAAGTATGCCTCTGGGCGCGCCTCCTCGACGGTAACCACGCCGCAAAACTCATCAGCGACCAACTCTCGCTGGTGCGCAACGAGAAGAAAAAGGGCGGCACCTACCCCAACCTCTTCGATGCCCACCCGCCATTCCAGATTGACGGAAACTTCGGCTGTGCTGCCGGCATCGCCGAGATGCTCCTGCAAAGTCAGGAAACAGTCGTCTCGAAACGAGGCAATTACCAGGTCATCCACCTGCTGCCGGCCCTGCCCGACGCATGGAGCGAAGGCGAAGTCAGCGGTCTGAAGGCGCGCGGCAACCACGACGTGGCCATGCGCTGGCAAAACCATCGGTTGCAGTCGGCCACCATCAAGGCCACCCAAGGCGGCACCCTGCTTGTCCGCTCGGCCACTCCTCTCAAGGGGAAGGGACTGAAAAAAGTGGCCAGCAAATACGAAAACCTCTATCAAGTGTCAGTCAAAGCCGGGCAGGCGCTGACCGTCACCGCATCAAAATAACATCACAACAAAAGAATCATACAACATCATGAAGAGAACAATTATTTTAGCCGCCCTGATTGCCATGTTTGTCTCGGGCGCAAACGCACAGCGCAGAAGACCATCCATCTATCTGCCTTGGGATAACGGAAAACTCAAAGTGAGCGACAACAAGCGGTTCCTCGTACACGAGAACGGCACCCCCTTCTTCTGGCTGGGCAACACCTCTTGGCTGCTCCCCGAGAGGCTCAACCGCGAAGAGGTGAGTTACTATCTGGGCAAGGAACGCCAGCAGGGCTACAATGTGGAGCAAATCCAGGTGATCAACTCCATTCCCACCTTTAATATATTCGGATTCCAGGCCAACGACGAGAGTTTCGACTGCTCCAAGTTCTCAAAGCCCGGTGTCTACGGCTATTGGGAACACCTCGACTACATCGTCGACGTGGCCGCCCGCAACGGCATCTACATCGCCATGGACTGCGTGTGGGGCTCGCAAATCCAGCGCATGGACGACAAGAAGGCAGCCACCTACGGCAAATTCCTGGCCGAGCGCTACAAAGACAAGCCCAACATCATCTGGATGATTGGAGGCGACGTGCTCGGCGACAGGGGCACAGCACAGTGGGACGTGCTCGCCAGAACCATCCGCAAATACGACCCTAACCACGTGATGACCTTCCATCCGCGCGGCAGAACCACCTCTGCCCGATGGTTCAACGACCGTGAATGGCTCGACTTCAACATGTTCCAGAGCGGACACCGACGCTACGGACAGCGCAACGGCGACGGCGACTACACCATCAAAGAAAACACCGAGGAAGACAACTGGCGCTACGTGGACATGAGTTGGGAGAAACAGCCCATGAAGCCAGTGCTTGACGGCGAACCCTCATACGAGGACATTCCCCAGGGGCTACACAGCAACGACGAACCCCGCTGGCAAGACTACGACGTGCGCCGCTATGCCTATTGGGCCGTGTTCGCAGGCTGCTTCGGCCATACCTACGGCCACAACAGCATCATGCAGTTCCACCGCCCCGGCACCGGAGCCTCGTTCTTTGCCACGAAGACATGGTGGGACGCTCTTGAAGACCCCGGACTCAAGCAGATGAAATACGTGAAATGGCTCATCCTTGCCTTCCCCTTCACCGAGCGCATTCCCGACCAGAGCGTCATTGCCGGGCAGAACGGCGAGCGCTACGACCGCGTGATTGCCACCCGCGGCAACGACTACCTGCTTGTTTACAACTACAGCGGCAAGCCCATGCAGGTGGACCTCACCAAGATTTCGGGCACGAAGAAAAACGTGTGGCAGATGAACCCCATCGACGGCTCACTGAAATACCTGGGCGAGTATGACAACAAAGTAACTGAATTTGTCTACGACGGTGCCTATCTCAACAACAGCGACCGCGTGATTATCGCCGTTGACAGCGCCAAGGACTATATCAAGAAGGATGCCACCGCGCTCACCGAGCGCTGGTAAGTCGGCACCCCAAACCCGTAAGAGTGCCGCTTTCTGAGAGCCAGGCCGCTGGTCTTGAGCCTCGAGAGCGGCACTTTTCATGCTCCGAACTGTCACTTTGGTCGCCGCAAGTCGTCACATCGCTTCGGTAAATCAATTTAATTTGCTGAGTAAATTAATTTGATTTGAAAAGTAAATCAATTAAATTTGCACGGTAAATCAATATGATTTACTTTTCCATAGTGGCGCGCTTGGCGCTCCATTCTGTTGCTTTCAGGGCTCGGAAACATTGGTTTTCACCATGTTTTTCAGCGTGTTAACAGCACCGCTTTACCGCCACCGGCAGTCAATCATTCTGTCGCAAGAAAAACCTTCATGCACAATCCTGCCAGCCACATTCACCGCACACAAGAAAAAATTCGGCGGTTATGAGCCATGGCCTGCTGATTTATTGAAAAAAATTACTATCTTTGCCATCGCAGACCATTGGAAAGGAATGAGGTTGTAACTGGAAACAGGATTACAAACACCAACATGGAACGTCATTATAATAAGGTGGCGGCGGGAAAAGAATGCGCTACGCCGGCACCAGAACCGTGAACAAGGAAAAAACAACTGCTAAAATATGAGAAAAAACTTCCTGATCATGCTGCTCTGCTTTGCGGCGATTTCCGCAACGGCAGCCAAGAAAAAAGTGAACGTGACGACGCTGAAAGTGGAACACCTGCGCACGGAACGCCTGACCAACCCCATGAGCGTGGACACGCAGACACCACGGCTGGGCTGGCAAATTGCTTCTAACCAGAACGACGTGATGCAGACATCGGCCCGCATCATCGTGGCCTCGTCGCGAGAGAAGGCGGAGGCGCTGGAGGGCGACTTGTGGGACTACACCCTGAACACGTCCGACTCGCAGTGGATTCCGTACGCCGGAAAGCGGCTGCGCAGCAACACTCGCTGCTACTGGCGCGTGAAAGTGAACACCACCAAGGGCGAATCGGCTTGGAGCGACATTGCCATGTGGAACGTGGGACTGCTCACCGAGAGCGACTGGCAGGGACAATGGATTGGTCTGGACCGAGCCATGCCGTGGGACAAGGAGGTGGAACACAGCCAACTGTCGGCCCGCTACCTGCGCACGGAGTTTGAGAAGGGTGACAAGGAGGTGAAACAGGCCACGCTCTATATCAGCGGACTGGGCATGTATGAGGCCTTTATCAACGGCAAGAAGGTGGGCGACCAAGTGCTGGCACCGGCTCCCACCGACTACCGCAAGACCGTGCTCTACAACGCTTTCGACGTGACCGACCTGCTCAGCGAGCGGAATGCCATCGGCGTGGCACTGGGCAACGGCCGCTACTATACCATGCAGCAGAAGAAAAAGCCCTACAAGATTGCCAACTTCGGCTATCCGAAACTGCGCCTGAACCTGATTATCGAATATACCGACGGCAGCAAAAAGACCATTTCATCGACCGAAAGATGGAAACTGAACGCCAACGGTGCCATCCGCAGCAACAACGAATACGACGGCGAAATATATGATGCCCGCATGGAACTCACAGGATGGGACATGCCGGGATATGACGACAGCAAGTGGCGGCCTGCCGAGCGCGTGGCCATTCCCACGGGAACGCTTCGCGGAGCCATGGCTCCCAACATGAAGGTGGTGGAGCAGATCAAGCCCGCCGGCATTCAGAAGATTGGCAGCAAATACGTGGTTGACCTGGGCCAGAACATGGCGGGATGGCTGAAAGTGCGCATCAACAACGCCAAGAGCGGCGACACGGTGAAGATTGTGTTTGCCGAGAAGGTGGACAGCACGGGGAATCTGTGGCGCGCCAACTTCCGTCACGCCAACTCAACCGACTACTATATCGCCAACGGCAAGGAGCAGGGCAGTTGGTGGAACCCCACCTTCGTGTACCACGGATTCCGCTTTGCCGAGATTTCCGGCATCGAAAACATGAAAATCGACGATTTCATCGGGGAAGTAATCAACGATGAAATGGAAGAAACGGGCAGCCTTGTCACCGGCAACGAGGTGCTCAACAAGGTGTATCGCAACGCGGTGTGGGGCATCCGCAGCAACTACAAGGGCATGCCTGTTGACTGTCCGCAGCGCGACGAGCGCCAGCCGTGGCTGGGCGATCGCACACGCGGCTGCTTTGGCGAGGCTTTCGTCTTCGACAACAACGCGCTCTATGCCAAGTGGGTGCGCGACATCACAGAGGCAGAACGCGAAGACGGCTGCATTCCCGATGTGGCTCCAGCCTTCTGGAACTATTATAGTGACAACGTCACCTGGCCGGCAGCCCTGCCGTTCTCATTAGAGATGATGGTGAATCAATATGGCGACGACGCGCCCATGAAGAAGTTCTACCCCGACGTGAAGCGCTGGATGATGCACCTGAAAGACCAGTATCAGGAGGACGGACTGATGCCGCGCGACAAATACGGCGACTGGTGCGTGCCGCCAGAGAGCGAGGAACTGATTCACAGCAAGGATCCGCGGCGCGTTACCGACGGCACCCTCATCGGCACGGCCTATTACTACCGCTGCTGCAAACTGATGGCTCAGTTTGCCAACATGCAGGGTCTTACGGGCGATGCCGACTTCTTTGAGCAGGAAGCCAAGATGGTGAAGGAGGCTTTCAACAAGAAATTCCTGCACGTAAACAAGGGAACGACCACCGTGCCTGGCCATCTGCTCTATCCCGATGACACCTACTACGGCAACAATACCGTCACCGCCAACATCCTGCCGCTCGCCTTCGGAATGATTGACGACGACTATGTGCGCGGCGAGGTGGAGAAGAACATCATCAAGAACATCATCACGCTGAACGGAGGAAAGGTGTCGTGCGGCGTGATTGGCATCGGATGGCTCATGCATGCGCTCACCGACATGGGCAGAAGCGACATGGCCTGGCAACTGGCCACCAACAAGAGTTACCCCAGTTGGGGGTATATGGCAGCCAAAGGTGCCACCACCATCTGGGAACTGTGGAACGGCGACACCGCCAACCCGAGCATGAACAGCGGCAACCACGTGATGTTGCTGGGCGACTTGCTCTCATGGCTCTATGAGGATGTGGCGGGAATCCGCAGCGGCAAGCCGGGATTCAAGCACATTATCCTGAAGCCCGACTTCACTGTTGACGAGATGGATCAGGCCGATGCGTCCTATCAGTCGGTCTATGGCAAGATTGTGAGCAAATGGAAGAAGGCCGGCGGCATGGTGGTATGGGACATTGAGATACCTGCTAACACCACTGCCGACGTTTATCTTGCCGACGGAACAATGAAGAGTATCGGTTCTGGCAAGTATCATTTCGAGGTGAAGGAAAACACGGGCAGCAGTGCCGTGCTGGTGGATGAGTTCCTCTACAAAGAGGCTTCGTTCCCGCAGTGCCACTCTGCCAGCATTGCTGAGACGACCAAGGGCGACCTGGTGGCCTGCTATTTCGGCGGAACCCACGAGCGGCACCCTGACGTTTGCATCTGGGTAAGCCGCAAACCAAAGGGAGCCAAGGAATGGACGGCACCGCAGATGGTGGCCGACGGCGTGTTCCGTCCCGACTATCGCGAAGCCTGCTGGAACCCCGTGGTATATCAAGTTCCCAACGGCGAACTGCGCATTTATTTCAAAATCGGTGTGAACGTGGCCGGATGGAAGGGATGGATGATACGCAGCAAGGACGGCGGCAAGACATGGAGCAAGCGCGAACCGCTGCCCGACGACCTGTATGGTCCCATCAAGAACAAACCCATCCTGAACAAGGGTCGTCTCATCTCGCCCACCAGTGACGAGCGCCACGGCTGGAAATGCTATTTCGAATACAGCGACGACATGGGAAAGACGTGGAAACGCACCGACTTCGTGGAGGCTGACAGCGGCTTGCTGGCCATCCAGCCGAGCATCCTCGTGCTGCCCGACGGTCGTCTGGAAGCACTCTGCCGCACACGCAGCCGCCACATCGGCGTTACCTTCAGCAGCGACAACGGCGAGACGTGGAGCAAACTGCAACTCATTGACGTTCCCAACAACAACAGCGGACTGGATGCCGTCAACCTGAAAGACGGGCGCTACGCGCTGATATGTAACGACTGGCCCATCGAACCCGACAAGCAGAAGGGTGCCCGCACGCCGCTGTCGGTGCTGCTCAGCGATGACGGAATGAACTGGAAACACTGGGTGACGCTCGAAGAAAGCCCCATCAACCAGTATTCTTATCCGTCAATCATCCAGACGAGCGATGGCAAGTTGCACGCCGTTTACACATGGAGACGTCTGCGCGTGAAACATGTGGAACTTCAACCCTAATGAAATCGCAATTCTATGAAAAGAACCATCGCCTTTCTATCCCTGCTCCTGGGCATCATCACTGTGAGTGCCCAGGAGACATCTGTAGCCGGATTGTTCCCGCTGGAGAATTCCGGTCGCATCATATATAACTTCAATCAAGGCTGGCGCTTCCTGCTCGGCGATGCCAAAGGTGCCGAGGCCGTGGACTTTGATGACTCAAAATGGGACGTGGTATGCGCCCCGCACACTTCACGGCTGGAACCCAGCGAAGCCAGTGGATGCCGCAACTATCAGGGCATTTCATGGTATCGCAAGCAGTTCACCGTGCCCGTCGACCTGCGCGACAAGGACATCACCATACACTTCGAGGCCATCATGGGCAAACAACTCATCTATGTGAACGGAAGAATGGTGAAAAAACATCTCGGCGGCTATCAGCCCATCACCGTCAACCTGACACAAGCGGGAGTGAAAGCAGGAGACAAATGCCTGATTGCAGTACAGGCTGACAACAGCGACGACAAGAATTACCCGCCGGGAAAAAAGCAGTCGGCGCTCGACTTTGCCTATCATGGCGGCATGTACCGCGACGTATGGCTCATCGGCAAGTCTTCGGTAGCCATCACCGATGCCATTGAGCGGAACAAGGTTGCCGGCGGCGGTGTGTTCCTGCATTACGACCATATCTCGGAAAAAAGTGCCGATGTGTTCATCAACGTGGAAGTGGGCAGCAGACTGAACCGCAAGTGCTCTCCCACCATTGTTGCCCGAATCAAAGATGCTGACGGGCGACTCGTGAAGACAATCAAGGGGAATGTGACCGTCCCCGGCCCTGTACGCCCGTCGGGCGATTACCTTTCTGAGCAGGAAATCCCCGCAGTCACCGCCACGCTCAAGACCTCTCTGCCCAGCCCTCACCTCTGGTCGCCAGAATCTCCTTATTTATATAAGGTGGAAATACAGGTGATGAACGGCAAGCAACGGCTCGACGGCGGCTGTGTGCGCATGGGTATCCGCAAGGCAGAGTTCCGCGGAAAAGACGGTTTCTGGCTCAACGGCAAGCCCTATCGCCAGTTAGTGGGAGGCAATCGCCATCAGGATTTTGCCTATGTGGGCAATGCGTTGCCCAATTCGCAGCAATGGAGAGACGCCCGGCGACTGAAAGATGCGGGCATGAACATCATCCGCGCCGCCCACTATCCGCAGGATCCTTCGTTCATGGATGCCTGCGACGAACTGGGAATCTTCATCATCGTACCCACGCCGGGCTGGCAATACTGGAACAAAGAAGAGGGATGGGCAGCACTTGTCCACCAGAACACGCGCGAGATTATCCGCCGCGACCGCAACCATCCGTGTGTGCTGATGTGGGAACCCATCCTCAATGAAACCAGATATCCTGAGGACTTTGCCCTGGAGGCACTGCAAATCACTCGCGAGGAATTCCCGTATGAGGGTCGCCCCGTGGCTGCCGCCGACATGCATTCGGCAGGTGTGAAAGACAATTATGACGTGCTCTACGGATGGCCCGAGGACATGGACAATCCGGAACTCGGCACTGAGAAGTGCATCTTTACCCGCGAATTCGGCGAGATGGTGGACGACTGGTATGCACATAACTGCATCAACCGCGCCGCCCGCTTTTGGGGAGAGAAGCCCATGCTCACCGCTGCGCTCTCGCTGGCAGACACCTATGGAACGATGTTCCACGGCCAGCGCCAGTTCATTGGCGGTTGCCAGTGGCATCCTTTCGACCACCAGCGCGGCTACCATCCAGATCCTTACCTCGGCGGTATCTACGATGCTTTCCGCCAGAAGAAATATGCCTGCGAGATGTTTGCTTCCCAGGCAATTCCCAATGAGGGCAAAACATCGCTGACAAGCGATGTCATCACAAAGCCCATGCTGTTCATTGCCAACGAAATGACCCAGTTCTCCGACAACGATGTGGTTATCTTCTCCAACTGCGACAGCGTCCGCCTCACCCAGTTTGAGGGCGACAAGCAGCAGACACTCCCCGTTGTCCACCGTGCCGACGGTCTGCCCAACGCCCCCGTAGTCTTCAAAGACTTCTGGGATTTCTGGAAGGCCCGCGACTACAGTTACAAGCAACGCAACTGGCAGAAGGTTTCCCTGCTGGCCGAAGGTATCAAGGACGGCAAGGTGGTTTGCACGGAGAAGAAGATGCCAGCCCGCCGCAGCACCAAGTTACGTCTGTATGCCGACGAGATGGGTAAGCCACTGGTGGCCGACGGCAGCGACTTCATCGTCGTTGTGGCCGAGGTGACTGACGACAACGGAAATGTGCGCCGTCTGGCAAAAGACAATATTTTCTTCACCGTAGAGGGCGAAGGTGTATTGATCGGCGATGCCTCTATTCTGGCCAATCCACGCGTCGTGGAATGGGGAAGTGCGCCCATTCTGGTGCATAGCACCAACAAAGCAGGAAAGATTACCATCACGGCCCGCTCTGCTTTCGAAGGCAACTATGCGCCTGCTGCCGACACGCTGACCATCGAGAGCGTGCCTTACGAGGGAAAGATGTGCTATGAGATGCTGCCCGAAACAAAGTCAAGGCATTCCATGAACACTTTCCAGCCGGGCTCGCGCAACACGCCTAAACAGGGTATGACCGACGAAGAGCGACGCAAAACGCTCAACGAAGTGGAAGAGCAGCAAAAAGAATTTGGCGTAAAATAATAAGAACCAAACAAAAGAAACCCGATGATGAAAGGAGGAAGAACAGCGCTCGTGATTCTCTGGCTGCTGCTGCCATGGCGCGGCAGTGCACAGCCGAGCATGATTATCGAGCACTATTCACAAGACGAAGGGCTGCCCAGCAACATTGTTTACGATGCACAGAAAGACCGCAACGGATTCGTTTGGATAGGCACCTGGCACGGACTGTGCTCTTTCGACGGTGCCGTGTTCTCCTCTTTTTCCACCCGTTCCAACAGGCAGTCGGACGTTCCGCCGCAGAAGGTAATCAGCATTGTCGACGACGACAAGGGCCATCTCTGGCTGCGCAACGTGGACAACCGCCTCTACATCTTCAACAAGCGCACGGAACGCTACCACGAAGTGTATGACGAACTGAAGCAGATTTCGCAGAACATGCAGGTAATCAAGATCAGGTACATGGGCGGCAACCGTGTGCTTCTGCTCACCCGCAACAAGAACCTGTATGAAGGCACTGCCGACGAGGAAGGCCATGTGAAACTGACACTGCTGCACAATGCTGCCTACGACATCGATCCCATCACCTTGCGCCTGCTCCATGACGTGGAGGGGGAAACCAGTGAACGGCGCTATTGGATTGGAACAGACTATTCCATCGATGCCATTGACAAGAAGAATCCGCGAAAACTGCGCAAGGGGTACACAACTTTCACAGACCATTTGAAAAACGTATGGAGATTCGAGAACGACCAACTGCTCACCTGCTACCACCCAAACGACGGAACCACCCGGCGCTTCACTTTTCCGAAGCACGACCGGCTGCGCGACCCGTCGTTCAAGGATGCCGGCGAAAACGGACTGTTCATCCTGATGCCAGACGGTGAACTCCTGCACTATAACCACCACAGCGGGCTGATGAGCAATCTCAGTGAGTCTGAATTCAACGGGAAATGGGTGCGTTTCTATGATATTTTCCTTGACAACGATGGTCAGTTATGGCTCTCTTCCACCGTCAACGGACTATATAAAATCTGTTTCCCACCTTCCCATTTCAACTTCGTTTCCCTGCATTTTCCGCAGACCTCCACCATGAGTTTTGCAGGAAACGGCGTGCGCGCACTGCTCCAGCAACGCAACGGCAACCTGTGGATAGGCACGCGAAACAACGAACTGCTCTGCGTAAATCCCCACACATTTGCCGTCATCCATGCCTTCAAGGGCGACATTGGCAGCATCTTCCACATCATGGAAGACCGGCAAGGATGCCTGTGGCTGTCGACAAAAGGTGCCGGACTGGTGAAGGCGACACCCGACAAGCAGGCTCCCGAAGGCTATTCGTTCACACGTTTCACCAACGACTACACCGATAAATACTCCATTAGCAGCGACCGCGTGTACTACACATTCCAAGACAGCAAGGACAGAATCTGGGTTTGCACCTTCGGCGGCGGCCTCAACCTGCTGGCGCAGCAAGGCAACCAGACGCGCTTCTACCACAAGAACAACTTGCTCTCCCAGTATCCGCAATACGACCAGTATATGAGCGTGCGCACGATTACAGAGGATAAGGACGGCCGACTGTGGGTGGGAACGACCGACGGACTGATGTCTTTCGCCGGGAACTTCAAGAAACCAGAAAGCATTGCTTTTGAGACCTACCGTGAAACGGGCGAATCAGAAGCCATCGACAGCGACATCTGCACCCTGTATAAAGACCATCAGGGTTCGGTATGGATGGGTGTCTTCGGCGGAGGACTGTATCTGCTGGAACGCTATGACGGCAAAAAGCACAAGCCAGCGCTCAAGCAGTATCCTTTCTCCGAGAACAACCTCGGCGTGGTGAGTTCCATTTCCGAAGATGCCAACTACCATCTGTGGCTGTGCACCGAGAACTCCCTGGCAACGCTGGACCCGCATACAGGCTACATCCGCCACTATGACCGATATGCAGGATTCCCCCATGTGAATATCGAAGACAACACATCCATTAGCCTGAGCAACGGCACCATGCTCATAGGATGCCGACAGGGACTGCTCACCTTCAACCCGTCGGCGGTAGAAAAAACGAGTAAGAACACTTCTCCGCTCTACATCGTCGACTTCAAAGTGCAGAACCGCGCACTGAGCGACTTCGACCCGCCCATCTACGAAGGAAGCATACGCTACACCGAAACACTCACCCTGACACACCGCCAGAACATGTTCACCATTGAGTTCGCATCGTTGAACTACACCACGCAAAGGCAAGTGGCCTACAACTACATTCTCGACGGATATGAAAAGCAATGGCACATGAGCGGCAGCAACCGCATTGCATCGTATGCCAACGTGCCACCGGGCAAATACACGTTCCGCGTGAGAACGATGGACAACGCCAGCGAGGAGCGCACACTGACCATACGCATCCTGCCGCCGTGGTGGGCCACGTGGTGGGCCTATTGCCTTTATGCCCTGTTAGCGGTGGCCTTACTCTATGCCGTGGCGCGGCTGGCCATCTACATGATACGCATGCGCAACGAGGTTTACATCAACGACCGGCTGGCAGAACTCAAAATACGCTTCTTTACCAACATCAGTCACGAACTGCGCACACCGCTCACACTCATCAAAGGCCCCATTGAAGAACTGAAGAAAAACCAGCAACTGGGTGCCGCCGACAAGGAATACCTGAACCTCATTGACAACAACGCCCGGAAGATGCTGCAGTTGGTGAACCAGATTCTTGACTTCCGCAAAGTGCAGAACGGCAAGATGAGACTGCATGCCTCGCTCACCGACGTGAACAACATGCTGGAGGCTCTGCACCAGGAATACCGCATGATGGCACAGGAACGCGACATCGCCTTCCGCTTTGAACTGCCCAGCGAGCATGTGCTCATCTGGTGCGACGCACAGAAAATAGCCATCGTGATGAACAACCTCGTCAGCAATGCCTTCAAATTCACGCCCGAAGGCGGCACCATCTGCGTGGCACTGGAACACGACAGCACGGCCAAGAGTTGCACCATCCGCGTGGAAGACAATGGCGCCAGCATACCCCACACCCAGTTGGAAGAAATCTTCGAGCGATTCTCACAGGCCAACAACCATGCCGACGACACCAGCCAGACCGGCACCGGCATCGGCCTTTCGCTCTCACGCGAATACGTCAATATGCACCAAGGGCGCATCTGGGCCGAGAACATGGAAGAAGGCGGCGTTACCTTCATCGTGGAACTGCCCACAACCAAGGAGCAACTGGATCCGGAAACTACCGACATCTACCTCTCCGACATCCCCTCGCCCGTCACAGCCACGCCAACTGACAGCCCGGAGACGGCAGAAACCGAAGCCGACACCGCAGAGCAGACCGACACCGCCAGCACAACGGAACTGCCCACCATCCTCCTCATAGAAGACAACTTAGAACTTTGCCGCATGCTCAGCCTGCAACTGAAAGACAAATACACCATACACACAGCCTACAACGGAGAAGAAGGACTGCGCAAAGTTTACCAATATTCGCCCGACATCATCGTGTCAGACCTGATGATGCCCGGCATCGACGGCATGGAACTGCTGCGGCGCGTGCGCAAAGACTTCACCATCAGCCACATTCCTGTGATTATCCTCACCGCCAAACAGGGCGAAGACATCCACATGGAGGCCATCAGTGCCGGTGCCAACGCCTACATCACCAAGCCCTTCAGCAGCCATTTGCTCGTGGCGCGCATCAACCAGTTGCTTGAAGAGCAGCACCGTTTCCAGCGGCATATCCTGCAAGACGTGGCCCAAACGCCCGCCCCGTCAGAAAGAGGAGTGCAGCCAACCGCCCGGCCGGCAGCAGGCCAGAACGCCAAGACCGCTGCCGAGGCAGGCCCCTACTCCGCTCATCTGGAACAGAAAGACCTAGACTTCATCAAGCGCATACACAACATCATCGAGGAGAACCTGCAAAACGAAGACTTCCGCATTGAAGCCATCGCCATGGAGATGGGCATCAGCCGTTCCGTGTTCTTCAAGAAACTGAAGAGCCTCACAGGCTTTGCGCCCGTCGACCTGGTCAAAGAGATACGTCTCACCAAGGCAGAACAGATGGTTACCGGCACATCTCAGAGCATCGCAGAGATTGCCTATGCCGTGGGATTCCGCGATCCGGGCTACTTCATCAAGTGTTTCCGCCAGAAATACGGCTCCACCCCCAAGGAGTATCGCACCACTCAGCAGAAGCAATAGTCACACACAAAAAAGTCAGCCGCGCTCCCCTTCAGGAACGCGGCTGATTCTTTTTCCGCCTGCCGGTGGTGCCACCAAACAGGCTATCGGTCAGCGAAGATTACTTCACCACCACTTTCTTTCCGTTGTGGATGTAAACGCCCTTAGCCGGCTGAGCCACGCGCACACCCTGCATGTTATACCATGCACCGTCGGCCTTCTCAGCCTCTGCGCCAGCGTTCTCAATGCCCGTTGAAGGATGGTAAGTGATCTTGATTTCAGAGATAATCATACCCTTCTTCACTTTCACGGCGATGTAGCCGTCTTCAGTGTAAGGAACTTCGATAACATCACCCGAACTGATGGTTGTCTCGCCAGGAACAGCACTTGCATAGTTCACCTGTGCCTGGGTCTTCGACTCAATGCCCAGCACATAGAGCAGTTCCTTGTCAGCAGCATTCTCAGCATCATAGGTAATGGTCACGGTGCTGTGGTTCTCCAGACCGTCTATTACCATTTCCTTGTCACTCGGGCAGTTCAAACCGCCAGCCACGATGTTGTTGTTGATATTATCGCTGCGGCGCCATACATGGCACACCTCGGGCAGGGCAAGACCCTCTGTCCACTTGTAGCCTCTGTAGTCCTGACGCAGGCTGTTGGCCTTTTCGGGCTTCTCCCAGATATAGAACTCCTGGCCATTCTTCACGCTTCCGTTCTGCTTCTCCGGCTGGATGGGAACAATCTGTCCGGCAGCAGCGAAGTCGTTCACCACGTTCTCGGCTTCCACAGAAGGATTAACCACCTCAACGCTGGTAATCACCATTCCCTTGAACACCTTGAAACCGAAGTAGCCGCCCTCGGTGCTCACAATCTTGATTTCAGCGCCCGACGGGATGGCAGTGGCACCCGAAACAGCCGCTACGCCGTTCACCGTGGCCTCTGTTCCTGCCGAAGCACCCGTAGCCCAGAGCATTTCCTTGGTGCTGGCGTTGGTGGCATCATAGTTGATCTTCACCATGTCGCCGGCCTTCAGTTCGTTAATCACCATCTCGCGGTTGTTCGGACAGTTCAGTCCACCGTTGATCAGAGAGTTGTCCTGATCGTAGCGGTCGCTGCGACGCCATACCTGGCAGGTGGCAGGCAGGTTCGCGCCGACATAGTTCTGATAGCCCTTGAAGTCCTGACGGCGGCTGTCGGCCTTGTCTGCTTTCTCCCAAACATAGAAGTAAGAAGAATAATTCTTGGTCTCCAGTCTGCTCTTCAGTAGGGTAAAGTTGTATGTGAGCGTCTCAGCGGCATTCTTCACCTCAATCTTTGAAATCACCATGTTCTTGAACACCTTCACGGCGATGTATCCGTCAGCGGTGGAAACCACGTTGATGGCCTTGCCCGAAGGGATGGTAGTCTCGCCGATAACAGGCTTCTTGCCGTCGATGGTAGCCTCGAGAGCCACCTCCACGCCGGGAACCCACAGCAGTTCCTTGGTGCTGGCATTGGTGGCATCGAAGGTGATGGTCACCTCAGAGCCCGGCTCCAGACCGTCGATCACCATTTCCTTGTCGTTGGGACAAAGCAGACCACCGGCACCAATATTGTTGTTGATGTTGTCACCACGGCGCCACACATGGCACACCTCGGGCAGTTTCAGGCCTTCTTCCCACTTATAGCCGCGGTAGTCCTGGCGCAGGCTATGTGTCTTCTCGGGTTTCTCCCAGATATAGAACACCTGACCGTTGCTCACGCTTCCGTTCTGCTTGGCGGGCTGTCTGTACACTTTATCCTCGGCGGCAAAGTCGCTCTTCACGGTGGTGCCGGCCTCGTAGTTGTACACTACGTTGCTCACCTCTACAGACTTGATCACCATGCCCTTCTTCACCTTGAAGGCAATATACTGGCCGTCGAGCACCTTGATTTCGGCACCCGAGGCAATTGTGGTTTGTCCGACAACGGGAGCAGCGCCGTCAATCTCCACCTGAGTTTTGGCAGACGCGCCAGTAATGTAAACCACCATCTTGGCATCGCCCTCGCCCTCAACGGCACTGTTGTCGTAGTTGATCTTCACCACTGAGCCACGACCCAGTCCGTCGACCACCATCTCGCGGTCTTTCGGGCACAGCAGACCCTCCGGTGAGAGGTATCCGTCCAAACTATCACCATAACGCCACACGTGGCACTCTTTGCTCAGCGCCTCTCCCTCATAGTTTTGATAACCGCGGAAGTTGTAGCGCAACATGTCGGGCTGTGACTCGCTGTAATAAACATAATAGTCACCGCCATTCAGGAACTGCAGGTTGTTTTCAGCCTTCAGCCCGGCGAAGTTGTAAACCAGTGATGCACCTGACTGTGCCTGCGCGCTCTGCGGAGCGATGAGCATGGCAGCCAAGGCCACTACAGAAAGTAAAATTTTCCTCATAATCCTTTGTTTGTTTAAATTAGTTTGTATAAATTGTTTGTAGAAAATTCGCTTATGCGACAAGAGGGTAACGTGTTGAATTTTCTGCAAAAATAAGAAAAAATGTACAACCAAGCAAATATTTTTGTCAAAAGCATAACTTTTTATCACATTTTCTGCCACTTTCTGCCTTCCGTGGCAATGCTTTTCAGCACTGGGGGTGCCGAAATGGGTCAGCAAATTAATGTAATTTACCGCGCAAATTAATACCTAAGTTCAATATAGAAGTGCAAAATCCGTAGTGTGGCGTAAGCTTTAAAATCATGAAAAACACTGCGGAGGTTTGCCTGAGCGGCAGGAGGCGCAAAGCCTCCTGAGAGCGGACCTGAGGAAGAGAATCCGACAAGCA
>ODAI014436369.1_pt1 | contig 18812 bp, 16 predicted proteins | sample 1539321 | NCBI WGS metagenome assembly ODAI01 (sample SAMN02144231, study PRJEB22623) | gut metagenome | biome: sheep rumen | host: Ovis aries | place: New Zealand
ACAAGCTTCCGGACCGTAGGTCTGGATGAGAATGTAGACCATCTGTATGCTTCCGGCAGACGTTAAAATGCGGACCCGGCAAAAGTCTGTTCCGAAAAGGTACCACGAGTGGATTATTTTTAACGGCCGAGAAATATCGGTCGTGTCTGGATTAGTTCCAGTGGATTGAAACAAAGTGACACGGCTGTACATGGCTGTGCCTGGATGCCGCAGGATCTGAAGTTGACGAGCTCCCGCTGTATGAGTAGTAACAGGTGTTCAGTATTTGTCAAAAAATGATAAAAACAAGAAAGGCGGCCTCCGATTGGAGGCTGCTTTTTTGTATGCGCAAAAACCGGGAATGCGCTTTTTTATATTTTTCCTTTTTTGGCAGTTGATATACAGTACCTGAACACTTTGGAGAAAAAATAAGAAAGGAGGAACGAAGGATGCCAGAAAGCTGGATGTATGAAGTCAGGGATAACGGGTCAGACAGGTTGTTGTTTTCCCATGGAAAATTTGAGGCCGAAGCTGACGCAAGACTTCAGGCACAGATGGAGATCAATGCTGACAACGTCAAAGGATGCTACATAAAGACGCTGCCGGAAAACAAAGGAGGAAAGTAAGACAATGGCAAACAACACTGATATTTTACGTGCTCTTGCACAGGAAGCAACAACAATTAAAACGAACGACGGGCCTGATCCTGCAGAAAAAAAGACCGGATTTTTTATTTCTCTTTACGAATATCCGGATATTATCATTACAAGGGAGACCCCGAAGATCAAAAGGCAGCTGGTACTGATGCCTTCGGCAGAAGCGGCGTTTATCAAGACCGAAAAAAACGGAAAGGACATGGGTTCGGAGGCCCTGACAGCAGCCAATTATGCAGCTTTCGCGACAGGTATCAACCTTAAGATGCCGGATGGTTTTTGGATGGATCAGCTTACCGGCGGAACAAGAGTCGGAAGCAGGCTCTGTGAGGTTTTCCGCGATAAACTGCTGATGGAAATCCTGAAGAAAGGCGTTCTGCCGAAAGACGTCAATCTGATGGACCCGTATTCACGCCAGGAAGGACCGATAGTTAACGCTTATAAGGCATACCCCAAGCTGATCATTGAGTTCAACGAACATGAAAAGGTAATGCAGCTCCTGCTGACAGCGAATGTTTTCTGTTCTGAGATCGTAAAGAGGTTCGGGCTCAATAATGCCCGCGATTTTTTCAATGAGTATGACAGGTCTCTTTCAAGGTTTAATACGCGTGCCCGTTACAACGGCGTATACGACATTACGTGTGACGATTTCCTTGAAAGGCACAATGTAAACAACTGGGAGATGGCTGAAAACGGAGGAGTGTACGAATCCGTATCGAATCGTCATTACGGACATTCGTGCTACAGCGAGATCCCCGGATGCAACATGAAATACAGTTCATTCAAGGATTATGTGATCTACGAATCTTTCAGAATGGGCTTTGGCCTGAATATTGAAGCGTTTTTCGAAGAATGGATCGACACGCTCAACCTTCAGTATGAGATCTACGGGAAGATCCGTGAAAAATATCCGGATGATCTCCCGACGATGCATAATCAGCTGCTCTATAAGAGAACGGTTATGAAAGAAGAGATCGATGAAAAGAAGTTCGCAGCACATGCAGAAGAGGCAAAAAAATATGAAGGAAAGTATAAAGGTTTTTCCTTTATCGCTCCGACATGCAGACAGGATTTCATCGACGAGGCAACAATGCAGAATAATTGCCTTGCGGGATATATCAACAGGTTCATCGACGGACTCTGCATTATCATCTTTATGAGAAAAAAAGATGATCCGGCACGCTCCTATATTACTGTGGAGCTTGTAAATGGAAAGATCAACCAGGCAAAATATGCCCGTAACAGAGAGTTGTCCAATCGTGATCTTGAGATCCTGACCGAATGGATCGACAGGTGCAACAAGTCATAAGTGTAAAGAATATCACGTGCCCCTGTATTTAACAGCGGGCACGTGATACAAGGAGGAGAATAAGATGAGCACGTATGCAGGATATGGTTTTGATGTCAGGAATATCAGCGAAGAAAATCTGTTCAGGTTTTTCATGAAATACGACAGTACAGATCGTATTGAAGAAATGATCACTGAAACACTCGGAGTATCGAAGAGCCCTGAGCAGCTGACCGAAGATGATGCAAAAAAGCTTGCGGGAGCGGTCCGCAAATATATAGAGGACGGATGTGAAACTGTAGCTGGTTATGTTGCTGACATTATTAACTATGGCGAAAGAGAAGCAAGGCACATGCACCGGCAGGATGTAGTGACAGTGTGTGATGAATACGTCGTATTTCCAGCTGTAATGTTTCCTGATGATGGAGATGAGAGGTTGAAAAGGATCAGGAACAGAAAAGATTTTGTTTCCATGATCAGGGATTATATCCCGGATAAAGACCTTGTTTTCGGGCCGGTATACGACGGACCTGAATTCGTCAATCATGATTACTGGATGGGCACATCAGACAAGCAATAAAGACATAAGGAAAGGAAGACAATTATGAAAGCGAATATTTAGTAACAGTGACGGGCGGAGCAGAAAGCGGTATCCCACACTGGCGAGACAGGCTTATTGACCACAAGGTCAATATGAGGACACCACACGACCTCATAGAAAAAGACGTGGCGTCCCACACACGACGTTAAAGGGTCTTGCTCCGTTAATTTTACCGCAAGTGGATTGAAATATACTTTTTCGCAATGAGTGAAGACTCGTTTGAGTCAAGAAAAAAGGCTCATAGAAGAATACTCTGGACACTAAGAAACAAACATTCCCCCGGACGGCACATTGTGCCGTCCGGGGTTTTGTCGTTTTCGCAGGCGTAACACATGCTGTTAAAACAGACGTCTGTAATACACAGAAACGGGTGCATTTCTTGAATAAAAGTATATAATATGATATAATATATTCATAAAGAACAGCAAAACAGCCGCTTGGAAAAGGAGAAAAAAGAGTGAAAGATTTTACGAAAATAAAAGAAAAAGGAGTCCCTGATTGCGACAGGCAGCAACAGCCGGTCCACCTGCTGGAGCTTTTCGGAGGGATCGGAGCCCCGAGAAGGGCCCTTGAAAACACACTGGAAAAGATGATAAGGGAACAGAACCCGAAGGCTTCTAAAAAAGACCTCAGAAAAATGTCTTCTGACTGCATCAAATCCATCGATTATGTAGAAGTACTGCCGTATGCGGTGAGGGCGTACAACACCATGTTTGACCTCAGCAACAGGCCGCAGGATATCAGGCTGTGGAACCTGAGTGTGGACATCCTGGTGCACGGCTCGCCCTGTCAGGATTACTCGAGGGAAGGCAAAAATGATATCAACAGCGGCCGTTCCATTCTGTATGAGCGTACGCTGCAGATACTCGATCCAAACCCGGAGGACGGATTCAGGGAGCTTACAAGGCAGCCGAAGATATGCATCTGGGAAAACGTCCCTAATATGGTCTACAGCCATCCGCACGTGCTTGAACATTACCTTAAGACGATGGAGGGTTATGGATATACCAACACCTTCTGCGGATCCGGGAAATATCTTGCAAAGGGCGGATACATATCAGACAGGAGCATAATGGTCAGTCATATGCTTAACGCGGCTGATTACGGTATCCCGCAGGCAAGGGAAAGATTTTTCTGTGTATCTGTTCTCAACGAACTCGCGGATGTATACGACCCCTTCGTCATGCCGGCACCGGTGCCGGAAAAAGACAGGTGCACACTGAAGGAGTACCTGGATATGTCGGCGGACATTAATGCCAAAGAAAACCAGTTCACTCCAACGGAACTTTCGATCACAAAGAAGGTCGGAGATCAGTGGTATGTAAGGCAGGCAGTCAAAAGTGACGCCGGAGCGGGCGCAGGATATGTGCCTGTAAACGAATATCAGAGAGTGGACCTTGCGTTTCCGAATTCGCAGAACAGAAGAGGGAGAGTGGGCGATTATGCGTCCACGCTGACAACATCGCCGAGACAGGGTGTCCTGATCGGAGACAAATTCAGGATGTTCACGGCAAAAGAAAAGCTTCGCCTTATGGGATTCCGGGACCAGGACTATGAGAACATGATTAGGGCGGGCCTTACAGACAAACAGATCTCGCTGCTGGCCGGCAATTCGATCTGCGTGCCTGTGCTGGAACACATCTTCGAGGCCGCGCTCATACAGTATCCGGATTTATATGCGGTAACAAAAACAGACTGCTGATCCAGACTGCCGAACATTGCAGTAAAACTGCTTGAAACCGGTTCCCATAACAGGAACCGGTTTGTTCTGTCCGGTGTTTTATATTTTTCATTCCCGTTCATAAACAGGATATGAACCTGAAAAACAGGAGTTTATTAAAAAGGAGGAACATATGGAAAAATTAAAAAGACTAGCTGACGGATCAAGAGTTCTCTTGTTGACACACACAGATATGGACGGGGCCGGCCCGGCCATTCTGCTCAGGAGCATTTTTGAACATGTTGACGTATTCCACTGCTCAAACGGCGAAATGTCAAAGATGATCAGAAATATGGCAACAGACCCTGAAACGGTAAAAAAATACGATTTTATGATCATTACAGACATTTCCTGCAGTGAGGAAGACGCTGAGATCATTAACCGGTTTAAGACCGTAGATCTGGTGCTTCTGGATCACCACCCCACGGCAACAGGCCTGAACCGGTTCCCGTGGGCTTACATCCAGCCTATGCTGAAAGAGGGCAGTTTCCGTGATGCGATCCTTTATGGAACAGATAGAAAGTCAGTGCATTCAAGCGGAACGTCGCTTATGTATGACTATCTGGAATATTGCGGCCTGGCTGATCAGATTCCGAACAGGGAACTGGCAAAATACCTGGTATTCCTTATTGCGGGATACGATACATGGGATTGGAACGATGTATTTAAAAAAGACATGCGTTTCCGTGATCTTCAGACCGTTTTTGCGCAATACGGGATCAGCGAGTTTGAAGATGCGTTTACAAAAAAGCTTTCGGATCCAGGAATAAAAGACCTTTTTGACGACACAGACATGCTTCTTCTTCGAATTGCAGAAAAAAAGAAGAAATACTTTCTTGAGGAGGTGGTCGCGCACAGGATCAGCACCGGTAATGTCAAACTGGGCGAAAAGTATTATTCCTTTACATATTGCAGCGTAAGCGAAAATATGGCAGATGTATTCGAGTATATGAGGGCTAATTATGATGTAGACCTTCATATAGTCGACTACGGAACCGGAATATCCATCAGGACGAACAGGTCCGATATCAACGTCGGCGAAATTGCAAAAAGAGCCGGCGGCGGAGGTCATCCCGGCGCAGGCGGCGTAAAGGTCCCCTTCGAAAAGAGGCAGGCACTGTTGGAGGATGTGCTTGGCGCAACGTTTTATTTCGATTAAAAATGAAAAATTCAGAAAGTGACTTACGCGATTGGCAAAGCCAATGGCCATGAGACACGTGCGTTCTGCGTCTGAACACAAAAAATAAAAACGCCTTTGTACAGTTTATGTTCTGTACAAAGGCGTTTTTTAAGTATCCATATTACATTACGGCGTCGTTGTGGCAATACCATAAAGCATTATGATGCCGCCCAGCACAACAGGGCCAAAACACAGCACGACCTCAATGACATAACAAAGTGCATCATACAATTTATCTGATAATTTCATCCTTTTCCTCCTTTTTATAAGCTCCTACGTTATCAATAACTGTTATAACTATAAAAGGAAATAGAAAAAATAAAAAAGATTTCCCGACAGTTACGTTTTGTCATCTTTCCGATTTCTATTCTTTTCGATCTCTAAATTCTTATCTTAGTGATGTACCCACGGACGACGTTGTCGGCCGGGGCTTTACGCGCCGAATCGATAGCATTGCCTGACGAGAGGTACCTTTTTAGATTCCCAGAAAAAACAATATGAAAGGTTTTCCAACATACTGGTATTGTAGAAGAATCGTAAACTGCTTAGGCACAGTTCTTGAAACATGAGAGGAGAGAAAAAATGAAAAAGAACATCGAGAAACGAGTCAAAGCAAAACTGACAGCAACAGTCGCTGCGGCAGTTATAGTACTGTCTGTCTCGGCGTGCAGCGGAGCAAAAAAGGAAGTCACGGATATACAGCCTGCAGGAACTTCCGCGACACAGGCCGAGACTGAAGAGGCTGCTGCTGCCGATACCGGCAGTAAAGAAGATCCCGCAGAAGTTGACACGGGAAAGACCGGCGAAAACACCGAAACCCCTGAAACCGAAACTTCCACTCTGTACAAACTCAAAGCGATCGAAGGCGGAGAAAGCGCAGCCACCGAAGAAGAAGTGAAGATGCTGGAGAGCTTCGGCGTCCTGTTCTATATGGAATTCAAAAATGACGGGACAGTCCTGGCTGACGCTTTTGGGCAGAAATACAGTGGGACCTGGAACGAGTCGTCTGTTGCGCTCGATAACAGCACGCCGCTTTCTTATACAAAAAATGGGGACGAGATCATCTTTAAAGAGGGTGAAATATCCATGATATTCCAAAAGACAACCCAGGATGAGATCGATGACATCATGAAGAACGTTCCCGAGGCCGATGGATCTGTTTACCAAAACACTGACGAAGCGCAGGCAGCTGAGGAAATGCCGGCCGAAACACAGGCAGAACCTGTGAATTGATTATAGTATCATGACCTGTGCCGACGGCGGGGTCATGATTTTTTTTTAAAAAATGGCTGTTTTTGCATCTTCGTGTAAGAAGAAATATTGAAAAATAGTATTTTATATATTATTATATACTTATAAAAGGAACCCGTTATCAAACGGAAAAGATAAGGAGTCTTATGTCATATACAAAAGAAAAATCAAGAGACGGACCAATTTTTGAGAAGGAGGTAAAAAGAAATGACAGAGAAGAAAATGAGAGAAAGGATGCGCATGGTTTTCACACAGGATCAGCTGAAAAGGATCAGTCTTAAGGATGAAGACGGCCGCATCAACATGATCACAGATGTACATGGAATGACATGCAGCGAAGCAATGGTGTTCATCAGGAACCTGGTCGCCCTGTTCAGGGGATCTTTTAAGTTAACAGTTATCCACGGATATAATCACGGGACAGCAATACGCGATATGATCCGTCAGGAGACTATAAGCAAAAAGGTCGCGGGCATCCATTGGACCATGCGAAATGACGGGATCACTGAATTCAACATCCGTTCGCTGTGCGCATAAAGGAGATAATATGGAATGGAACAGACAAAACGGCAGGCTTCTCCAGTCGGCAAGAGATGAAAAAGGCCTGACACAGTATGCCCTTGCCAGGCGCGCCAATATCCAGCCGCCTACGTTTATACAGGAGATCGAAAGCGGAAACAAAAAGCCGGATGAAACGGAGCTTTACAATATTGCTGCCGTTCTGAGGGTCAGTATGGACTGGCTGCTTGGGAAAGAGGGCGCAAAAAAATATCTTACGGATGAAGATCTCGCGCTGATGCTGAAACTGCACGATGACCCGGATGAACCGTATGAACCGTATGAAGAGATCCGCGTGGAAGATAAGGCCGCCACTCCGAATAAAACAGAAAAAACCATCCCGGCAGAAGAAACCGAAAATAAAACATGCCCCGATGTGGCTGCTGTAAAAAACGGTGAAGAACAGGATGAAAAGAAGCCTGATGTTGATGGGGAGACAAAAAATGTCCCGGATATGATAATGGGCAGGACACTTGGAGAACGGCTCACATATGCAAGAGAGAACAAGGGGATGCTTCAAAGAGATGTGATGAGCGCTCTCCCGAAATACATATGGTCTATATCTGTGCTCTCCGGATATGAAAATGATCGGGCGACCCCGCCATACAATACGCTGCTGGCATTATGTGTTCTTTACGGCGTACGTCCGGAACAGCTCGCTGACAAAGAAGAGCTCGAAGAAATATCAAAGAAAAGGGCTCCGGAAAATTTCCGGATGATCATGGGGAACAGTATTGGGGAACGTCTCAGGAACAGAAGGGAAGCCCTGTCAATGACGGCAAAACAGGCCTCTGCAAAATTCCCGGGATATATGAACGATAAGTCTACGCTGACAAGATATGAGAACGGGAACCGGGTGATCCCATATGACACGCTGCTTGCGATATGCGTTGAATATGAAGTATATCCTGATCAGCTCGGGACAGAAGATGAATTGAATGAATCCAGGAAGAAAAAGAAAATCGGCGGGTACAGGCGCAGGAGAAGAGCGGCCGCACAAAAAGCGCACACGGAGGAAAGGCCTGCGGAAGATGAAGCTGTATCAATAAGCGAAAGAAAGACCGTCGATGATCCTAATATACAGTTTATCGGAGAAGCTCTGCAAAAAGCGCGCAGTGCAGCAGATCTGACCGTCGGGCAGGCCGCCCAGAAGGCCGGGATCGCAGAAAGCAGATATACCGAAATTGAGAGCGGCATGTATGAGATAAATCTGTCAGAACTGATCGCGGTTTCAGAAGCGGTAATGCTTGACGTAACAGATGTGTTCTCATCCATCTGTCCACGAAAATGGTTTGCTTATAATATCAGTGAAAAAAGAGATTATTACTGCCTCAGGGGGATCAGCTGCGAGCTCGGGGTCCCGTTCAGGGATTCAGAAGATCTTTCCGAAGTATCCATATGGGCTACCGGAAAGCAGAACGAGGAATTTGTGAAAAAAGCGGAAGAAATCGGGATCCAGCCTGTGCAGCAGACATATGCGTAAGATATCTTTCAGACATACAGCCCGCGGGGATTCCTGCGGGCTGTATGTTTGCCCAAAATGATGCCTGTCGGGTTTTTCGCAGAAAACAGACGATTTCTGTCACACTAAACGAAAATAATACCTGGAGGAAAACGCAATGGCTGAAAATTCGAGATACGACAGGATATATGCTGTTATAGCAAAATATCACAGAAAGTCATTCCCGGATATGAGGGTGGGACAGCTGTTCGACAATCTGCGGGGTTATGTACGCTCAAGGTACGGAGAAGACATTTATTATGTTGAAAACGGAAAGTTCATCAAATATCTTGAAGAATTCGCAGAAGAACAGAAAACCCTCAGGGACAAAAAAGATTATTTCTGACATTCCGCATGCTCTTTGTCATACTGCTGAAGAAAGCTTCCGAACATCTCTTTTTCAGCTTCCTTCCTTGCTTCTACAGCTTCGTCAAAAGTATCATATGTGCCTATGTAATGGATCTTTTTCTTAAATCCAATGCTTGCGGAATATCTGCCGTTCTTTCTTTTGAACACGCCGGGATAGCCAGTGCGGTTATCGCGGCGTGTTTTTCTGCCGCGGAGCCATTCCACGCATGTCCCGTCGACCACATGAAGCCTGTCCCTCACGCGTTTCTGTGCTTCTTTTTTCAAACATCCGCAGCTTTTCGTATTCCCTTTGTTGAGGCTGTTTACAGGAACATCTGTTTCATTCCCGCAGTCGCACCGGCATCTCCAGACAATGCATCCTTTTACCCTTTTTTCAAGAGGATACAGCGCTACAAGTCTTCCAAATCTTTTTCCCTTTATATCTATCGCTTTTTTTGGCATGTCAGTTTTCCTTTCTTTTTTACAAATATGAAAGAAATCCTGAAATGTCTGAACACCGGCAGCAAAAATATCAGGAAAAAACAATGAATCGCTTTTTTCATTATCATCATTGTAGAAATCAGAATTCGGGAGAAGAATAATGAGGATAAATGTATTAAGCAAGCTTCCGCAGGACTTTTTTAAAGGTCTTGCATCAAAAAATGCGGAGATCTATATAGACTGCCTGGATATCATCAGCACAATGAACGGCAGTCTTTCATTCAAGGAAAAATACGAAGATGTCAAAGAAAGGATCCGTGTCTATCTCGAGGATGCGAAGGTCACAGTGAACAATGAGGAAGACTTTTCTTTCTCCGCCAACCTTGACAGGCGCCCGGGTGAGATAATCTCACAGATGATCCGGTACGGGTGGCTCGAGACCGATACGAAAGAGGGGACATTTGAAAAAGAGATATACGTGACAAAATACGCGCATCTTCTCTATACGGTTTTCCTGAAACAGATAGACAGTCCGAAAAAGATCGAATTTTCAAATTATATCATCAGCATATACAACCTTGTCCGCAACCGTGACACCTGGGAGGATAACCCTTATTACAGCTTTCTTAAGCCGGTATATCAGGCTACGGAAGAGCTGAGCAACGCACTTACAGAGATGAATACGTATGCCAAGGATATGATCGCGGAAATGACGATATACGACAACTATTACGATATCACTGAGGCCCTCATCAGGAATTCCGTTGACGATTTTTCGGAAGAATTCTCAAGACTTTCTTCCAAAAACATTCACTGGTTCAGAACAGGCCGCCCCGGGAGCCCCGGAATCGTCGACGGGCTTGAGGGAATACTTGAGGATACAGAACTTATCGAAAGAATGGCCGCAGAATATGGCCGGGAAAACAATGTAAATCAGATAGAGGCCAGGAACGAAGTCCTCGATATGATCTACGGCGTGATCGAATTTATGTCAGATAAGTACGACAGGCTGTATGACGACATCAGGATGAAGATCGAAAGATATGTAGATACGATGATCGGACGGCTGCGTTTTATCAGGCGCCTGCATGAAAGTGACGACAGGGAAAACCTCACAAAATTTCTTGAAGCAGCCAGGATCAAACTGGAACTGGGAGAAGACCTGTCCGATACGGACACTGTATTCGACCTTTACAGGCAGGAGATCATATATCCCGAACAGGTATGCCGCAAGCGCGAATTCTATACCGTAAAGAAACAGATCGTCAAAAACGTAAAAAGGCTCGACGCAAAAGACCGCGACAGAGCTATTGAGAATCTGCGGAAAAAGGCGGATAACCCGTTTACGATAGAAAAAGTACAGAGATTTATTGAAGAAAATTCAAAAGACGGGGTCATGGATTCGAGGGATATCGCCTTGGAAGACAAGATGAAGTTTCTCCTTACTCTTGCCGGAGCGATGTATTCCTCAGGCCTCGGATACAGATACAGCGGAGAGGATAGTCATCACGAATCCGGAGATTACCGTATGAAGGATTTTGTATTGAGAAAGGAAGAAACACATGACTGAAGAAGGGATGAAGATCTATAGCAGTATGCTCTCAAGGGAAAAAGAAAGGTTTCGCACAATATCGAGAAAGCTCATGTCACAGTGCATGATCGTCCGCGACAAAAGTGTATCATTGAGGGATGACTATATCTTTATCAGTCAGCCGGATACATTCCGCCTCCTCCGCGAGACCATGGAAATGCATGGATATGATGTCGTAATCGACAGAGATGCAGGAGTGATCAGGTACTATGTGCCGGGCGAAGATGCTGCCAACAGATACAACCTTTCCATAAGGGCAAAGATCATCCTGTGTGTGCTCCTTATGCTTTATATGGAAAAGATAGACAGCAAAAGCGTCATGGATAAATATATCGAAGTGAGGGTATCTGACGTGATCAACGTTCTTGAAAAATACAGGCTCAAGGAACGTATCGGTTCCGATACGGGTATCAGGGAATGTCTTCCTGCCCTTATGCGCTTTAACCTGATCGATATCGGGTGTTCGGTAAAAGATATCAGCGGCTCGACTCCGATACGGATATACGCATCGATTCAGTTCTGCCTTGACGAGATCGCCCTCAAGGAATTTGTTAAAGAATCAGAAGATCTGATAAAGAGCGAAGCGGAAAGGGAAAAGGCTTCCGCAGTAGAGGGCCTGAAAAAGGCCATAAAGGAGAGTACCGATGACACAGACGAATAACCATGCAGGAAATGCAGCGAACAGAAAAATGACAAGAATGGCTCTTGTAAACTGGGGCCCTTATGAGCAGCCGGATATCATAGAGCTGTCAGATTTTACGATCTTTACCGGCATGAACGGTACCGGGAAGACTATGTCCATGGACGCTGTGGCTTTTGCCCTGTATGGGATCAAAGACTTTAATGCGGCGGCGAAAAACGACGGAGAGACCCGCATGAACAGAAGAAACCTGATTAAGATCGTACACGGAAGCACAAAAAGCGCGGATTGTCCTTACCTGCGTCCGGAAGCCGTGATCTCGTGGTGCATTATTGAATTCTATGACAGTAAAAGAGAAAAATATTTCCTCTGCGGGCAGGTGACGGAGTCGCGCGACCTCAGCAGCTGCAAGACATGGAGGTTCGTGATCGACGACTGCAGGATCGAAGATTTTAAATTCCGTTCGGATGACGGGACAGAGATCTATTCACGCGGAGAGTGCATGTATAAAGGGGGCCCTGTAAGGCTCGATACCTTCCAGGAAAAAGGAAATGGCCTGAAGCAGATCGCAAAAGCCATGGGGATCCCGGGCAATTTCTCAAAAGTTGCAGGAGTGATAAAGAAGACAATGGCTCTTCGTCCTGATGCGGACATCAATCGCTTTATCGCTGACAGCATCCTTGATGAAAAGGAAGGATCCAACGAGGTCCTGACAAGCCTCAGAGGCATGCAGAACAACTACACAGAGGCGACCGCCGAGCTTGAACGCGTAGAAAGAGAACGGGACATCCTGAAAAAGACAAATGAAGCAGCGGACGAATACCTGTTGGCAGAAAGGAAACTGATCATGAGCAGGATCAGGAATGCCTGCAAGAAGGTCTACGATGCAGACGCTGATATCACCGAAAAGAAAAAAGAAGTATCAGAAAAAGAGTCTGACCTGAAAAGGATAGAGCTCGAGACTGCCGCCCTTGAAAAAATGCAGGAAACCGCTCATTCGGAGATGATGCAGATCTACAATGCCAGTGGGCTGGCAGCGGTCGACGCTATAAATGCCAGCAGGGAAAACGCACTCAAACAGCTTGAAAGAGATGAAAGAGACCTCGTTTCAAAAGAGACCGATGTCATGCGTTTCAAACAGGGGGCAAAGGACGCCCTTCGGGTATTTGGGAAAGACCCCGAGGCAGCAGAGATCATCAAGCTGCTGGACAGCGCGTCCCCGGAGAACCTCCGCAGGGCATTTGGCCTGCTGGAAGCTTTTAAAAACAAACGCGTCGAGATCCTTCGCAGGAGACAGTATGACGCAGAAAAAGACCGCGATGAGCTTTATGAGCAGATCCGCAGTGCGAACGATGAACTGCGGGCTCTTTCTTCTGACATCCCGGTCTATCCGAAAATATATGCGGATGCAAAAAGACGTCTCGAAGATCATTTTGTCAGAAACGGTAAAAGCGTGCCGGTAAAATTTGCCGTAGAGCTTATCCGCGGGATAAAAGACGAAAAATGGCAGACTACCATAGAAACCCTCCTCGGCAAGAGGCGGTTCAGTATCATTGTCCCCGCGGAGTATGAAGATGAGGCCTACGCCTTTATCAAATCAGAAAAGATATACGGCATCGAGATCGTAATGACGAGCATACTCAGAGATGAAGAAGTGAAGGAAGGAACCGCCGCGGCGATCCTTGACATCGTCAACAATGACGCGAAGAAATACTTCAACAGGATCATAGGGAACATCTGGCTTGCAGATTCTGAACAGCAGGTAAAGGAATTCGCAAAAGAGAAAAAAGCGTCAATCACCAGGGAAGGGACAAGGTCCTCGGGATATTCAAGATCCGTATCCCGTCCGGAAAAGATACTGTATATAGGCGAAAACGCGGTGCGTATACAGACAGCAGCGGTAAAACAGAGGATCCGAAACCTGAACAGCAAGCATGCCGAAAGCCTTAAGCACATCAAAGAGTTCGGGGAAAAGTCACATTCACTTGACGGCCTTTATTTCGAATATGACCGGTATGATTTCGAAGCATCTTTAAAGCTTGATAATACAAGGGATAAGGTCGCTTCGATCAAAAAAGAGATCGAAAACTTCAAAAAAGAAACAGCCGATATCCGCGCAGAATACAGCAGGAAAGAAGAAGAGTACAACGCTGTCAGAAGACAGGTGCTCGAAAAGGTGGGTATGAGCGGAGCCGTCAACAACAAGATAGAAGAGATCAACGGAAAGATATCAAACCTGGAACAGATCCGGAAAGACGCAAAGGCTAATTACGATGCGCTGTGTGAAAAATATCCGGACTATGAGTTTGAAGTCGTCGAAGAGATAGCAAAAGCAGCAAAGGCAGGGAAATTCCCAGAAGGATCCTCAGACAAAGCAGTGTCCGATAACACACTGGATGCGGATCAGAAAAAAACTGAAATGGAGCGATGTCAGGAGGAATGCTGCAGGATGCGCGGCGAAAAGAACATAAACCTCCTGGTCGGCCCGGACAGGATACCTGTATTCAGGAAAATGTTCGCAGACCTTGACAATGTCCGTTTTGAAGAGTGCCGTGAGGCTGTAAGGACACAAAGAGACAGGCTGCGGCATAGTCTCATACAGAACTTTATCGCAAGGCTTTCAGAACAGATCGATAACGCGAACAAAGAAAAGAACAGGAAGAACCGTATCCTGAGCAAGATGCGGTTTGGGCAGCAGAGATACCAGTTCAAGATCGAACCATGCCGGGACGGTGCTATGAAGCTCTTTTACCGGATCAAGGAAGAACTTGACGGAGCTATGAGCCCGGAAGCGCTTACGGCGATGCTGGATATTGATACAGGCCTCAACAACACAGTTCTTGAATTCCTCGACGTGATACTGAAAGATATTGATTCTACAAGATATACCGATTACCGCAACTACCTTAAGTGCGACATGCGCATAGAAGAAGACAACAACATGTCGTATGACCTGTCTTCAAAAGCGGGAGAATCCTCAAACGGCGAAAAGCAGACGCCTTATCTTATCATACTGGCGGTCAGCCTGTGCACGTTATACCCGGACAGCAGCGATGTAGCGAAAATATGCCTTATGGACGAAGCCTTTGCTGCGTGGTCGGATGACCGTATCGGACAGATGATCTCTTACTTTAGGGAAAACGGGTTCCAGGTGATATTCGCGGCGCCGGACAGCATGTACAACTCTGTGAGCAAGTACATGGATACCGTCGTGACATGTGTAAAATCAAGCGACAGTCCCTACGCATTCTACTGCGACGGGACAGTCCTCCGTTGAGGGAACAGCTATGACCGAAACGCTTGCTGATATTGAAAAAGATATTCTGGGAAAGATCGTAGAAAGATACGAGAAGAAGGGCGGCGGGGAAACCTCCGTCGCCGTCACCACCGTTTACAGGAAATACAACGATATATCCGAACCGGTACAGAAGACAGAATGGTTCGAAAACGCAGTCGCCTCCCTGGAAAAGAAGGGCCTGGTCAAGGCGTCGAGAAAAAACGAACAGATCACGAGGATAAGGCTCAATACATCAGAGCTTGAAAAGGTGTCTTCGGTACTTGGGAGGAATATAACGGTAAAAAAAGATGGAAGGAAGTTTCTTTCTGAAGACGGCCTGTGCAGCGAGATAAATAGAGATTATTATACAAAGCATCCGTCCGACTATCTGAAAGAAAGAGAATATGTCATCCAGCTCTCCGATTATCTGTCTGAACATGCCGCCGGCAGCGAAGAGCCTGTTGCGGAACGGGAAAGATGCTTCCAGATATGGCAGGAAGAAAAGATGCTGACGGAAGATATAGGAGAGAATGTACTGAGACACTGTTCAATCCCGGGATCCAGGCTTGGCACATATAAAACTTATGAACCGATACCGTACAGATCTTTTACGGATTCTGTCCCGCAAAACATACTGTTTGTGGAAAACAGCGCCACCTACTGTACGATCGTAAAAATGAAAAAAGAAGGGGACAGAAGCGTAAGGGCATTCGGAAAAGAATTCGGTACGGTCGTATACGGCGCCGGGCAGCGTATCCTCGGGCAGATCGAAGGATGGGAAGAACCTTACATAGAACCTTACCTGACGGATAAAAGGAACCGGTTTTACTACTTCGGCGACCTTGACCGAAGCGGCATACAGATATTCCTGGTGCTTGAAAGCATGTTCGCTTTTCCCATTATCCCTTTAAAAGAAGCTTATGTAAAAATGGCCGAAATGATGCTGGCCTGTCTGGACGAAAAGAAAAACGGCAAGAAAATGCCAGAAAAACAGATCAGGACTTCAATAGCCGGTTTTGAGAGATATTTTTCAGATGAAGAGTGGAGTATGATCGTCGGGCTGTTAAAGGACGGATATCTTATACCGCAGGAGATACTGACGAAAAATGAGATCAGTGATGGCAGTACATGAATAATCATTAAATCAGCGTGTAAAGCTGATTAGATCGTTCGTGGGTGCGTCATCTGTCAAATAAAAGGAGGACAATATGGATTTTTACAATTGCGCAGTAAGTATTATCGAAGGCGCCGGAGGATATGAAAATATCATATCTATTGACCATATCAATTCCGGGATTGCGATCAAGGTCAAAAACAATAAAAAGATCAGGTGCAAGGTTTTCGAAAAGAATAAGATGATCAAAAAAATAATATCTGTGTCGTATGCAGAGGATGTCGGGGAACATATGATCACGCTGCATCTTGTCTTCGGGCCCAAAAACGCGCCTCAGGTTTACAATGAACTCTGCGTTCTTTATAAAGATTATGAAACAATGAAAGAAGATACAGAATCCGGCAAAAAAACCGAAGATCGTGATGACTGCGGGCCGGATGCTGAAAACAAAACGCAGACAAAAAGACGATATACCGCGGAATACTTTATAAATATCGCAGAAGAAGCAGTAAAAAACCTTCCGCTCCAGTATATGGAAAAAAGTACTGTATTGGGATTTGTTTTCATGATCGCAGAGGAAGCGGCAAGATTCGCAAACGAAAAAGGGCTTGAGGATGAATTCGTATTCGTTCCGGAATTTGCCGAAGATCTTGTGAACGTAAAAAATGAAAACGGCCGCATGGAAGCCGGCGGAAATATTTTCATCAGCGCAGACAAAAGCGCGTGTATCTCTGTAAGGTATCAGAAAGACGGGAACGAAGAGGTTTACAACCTGCTTGTAACAGATATTGAAGAGAAAAATCGGATCAGTTATGCAGGAGCGATCAATAGCCACGCAGACAGGGATGCTGTGCCTGACGCGGCTGAACATGATAAACCGAAAGAAGAACCCGAAGCAGATACAAAAAAGCCTGCAGAAATACTCTTGCATCTCATGCTGGCAATCCAGTTTGCCATAGTTATAATACTGCTTATTGTTTCCCCAATAATGAATGACGACCATGCTGTTGCAGATCACAATTCCGGAAAAGAAAGCGTACAGCAAAGTTCATATCGTCAGGAAGAAACAGGATCAAAGAAAGAAAATGAATCCGAAGCAGCTGAAGAAAAAACACCGGAAGAGCTTCAGTCGGAGCCGGCACGAGAAGCGGTATTAAATCTGATGTCATTCGTAATAGTAATGATAAAAGGACTGGGAATACTAATGACCGTAATAGGAGCGATAAGGATTTCTTTCGCGGTCTGCACAGAAGACGAGATAGAAAAAAGTAAGTCGGCCTCACTGATTGCTATGGGTATAGCTCTCTTAATAACAACGATGATCATACCCAACATTGTAGCTTCGCTTGCAGTCGTTCCATAAACAAAATGCAGGCCGGATATTCCGGCCTGTGCGCATATATCAATTCCCCGCTTTTTTGATGAACAGCCGCCGCACACTCGTGTATTTATACATGAGTAAGGCGGCCGTTATATTTTCCTCCCGATGATGATAACGAAAGTTCTTTACCTGTAAAAAAATCATAAAACGTATCGTTTCCTGCATACTCCTTATGTAGGATTACAACTAACACAAACGCCTTACAGGAAGGGTCTGCGATGGAACTTACGATCATGGACAACGGCGACTACGCCTTTTCAGGCAGAGCCGTAAACATAACGAAAGAGAAGAACAAGGCCTGTGCTGAGTACGGGAAACAGGTACTGAACTACGGCTGTGTCTTTGAGGCCCTGCCTGATAAAGGACAGAAGGTCTTCTTTGCGAAGTCCTTCGGCTGTAAGAGGGTCGTCGAGAACCATTACCTGAAGACCCGGCAGAGCGTTTATGTGTCTGAGAAGCGTACGCTCACTTCATCCGAGTATAAAAAGACGTATCTCCCGGCTTTAAAGAAAAAGAAACCATACCTTCGCGAGCCTGATAAGTTCGTTTACGACGCAGCGCTGGATGCCGCCGACGCCGCTTACAAGAACTTCTTTGAGGGAAGGGCCGGTTTCCCGAAGCCCGTCTCGAAAAACAGGCCGAACGGGAATTCATACACTACCCGTTACACCAATAACAATATCCGTATCTTCAAAGGGAAGGACGGCCTCCCTTACATAAAGCTCCCGAAAGCCGGGGCGGTACGGTTCATCCTGCCGAAGGGGATGACGATCGAGGATCTTACAAGGCCCGGGCTCCATATCCTCAAAGCCACGGTAAAGAAGACAGGTGAAAGGTACACAATATCCGTAGGCTTTGAGACTATTATCGACAAGATAAAGCCTATAAACAATGTATCTGTACGAGAAGTTATCGGTATCGACGTAGGGCTCAAGGACTTCTGCCACTACGGCACGACGGATGAGAAGGTATCGGTTCCGAACCCACGCTGGATAAAACTGCATGAGAAGCGCCTGCGGAGGCTACAGCAGTCACTGTCCAGGAAACGATACGACAGGAAGAAACACCGTGGTTCAAAGAACTATTACAAAGCCCTCACGAAAGTACAGAAGGAACACCGTAAAACGGCAAACCAGCGGAAGGACTTCCAGCATAAACTCTCACGTAAGATAGCGGACTCCTGCACTATAGCCGTCTGTGAAGACCTCAACATCAGGGGTATGATGAAGAACCGTCACTTATCAAAGGCTATAGCTTCCGTCGGATGGGGAAGGTTCCTTACTTTCCTC
>ODAI012756326.1_pt1 | contig 18811 bp, 16 predicted proteins | sample 1539321 | NCBI WGS metagenome assembly ODAI01 (sample SAMN02144231, study PRJEB22623) | gut metagenome | biome: sheep rumen | host: Ovis aries | place: New Zealand
CGCGGGTTCAATTCCCATCAGCAGCTCAAAGGATAAAATAATACAACGATAATCTTTTAACAAATAAACATTTATAACTATGGCAAAAGAAAAATTTGACCGCTCGAAACCGCACGTTAACATCGGTACCATCGGTCACGTTGACCACGGCAAAACTACTCTGACAGCAGCTATCACTACGGTGCTCGCCAAAAAAGGTCTTTCAGAAGTTAAATCTTTCGACCAGATCGATAACGCACCCGAAGAGAAAGAACGTGGTATAACAATCAATACTGCTCACGTTGAATATCAAACAGCAACACGTCACTACGCTCACGTTGACTGCCCGGGACACGCTGACTACGTTAAAAACATGGTAACTGGTGCCGCTCAAATGGATGGTGCTATCATAGTGGTTGCCGCTACTGACGGTCCTATGCCCCAGACACGCGAACACATCCTGCTCGCTCGCCAAGTAAACGTTCCTCGTCTCGTGGTGTTCATGAACAAATGCGACGCTGTGGACGACCCCGAAATGCTTGACCTCGTTGAAATGGAAATGCGTGAACTGCTCTCATTCTATGATTTCGACGGCGAAAATACTCCTATCATTCGCGGTTCTGCACTCGGCGCTCTTAACGGAGTACCCGAATGGGAAGAGAAAATAATGGAACTTATGGATGCCGTTGACAACTGGATCCAACTGCCTCAACGCGCTATTGATAAACCCTTCCTGATGCCCGTTGAGGACGTGTTCTCAATCACAGGTCGTGGTACAGTAGCTACAGGACGTATCGAAACAGGTGTTGTAAAAGTTGGTGACGAAGTACAAATCCTCGGTCTCGGTGAAGATAAGAAATCAGTAGTTACCGGCGTGGAAATGTTCCGCAAACTCCTCGATCAAGGTGAAGCTGGTGATAACGTAGGTCTTCTGCTCCGCGGTATTGACAAAAACGAAGTTCGTCGTGGTATGGTAATCACTCACCCGGGTGTAACAAAAACATATAGCGAATTCAAGGCTTCTGTTTATATCCTTAAGAAAGAAGAAGGTGGACGTCACACTCCATTCCACAACAAATATCGTCCGCAATTCTATATCCGTACCATGGACGTAACCGGTGAGATTACTCTTCCCGAAGGAACAGAAATGGTAATGCCTGGCGATAACCTCGAAATCACCGTTAAGTTGATTTATCCGGTTGCCTGCTCACAAGGTCTCCGCTTCGCTATCCGTGAAGGTGGACGCACAGTAGGTTCAGGTCAGATAACACAACTTATCGACTAATAACAGGTTTAATAAGCAGTAACTAAAGCGAGTTCTGCGCAATTTAACGCAGAACCGCTTTTTCTACGGAAGTAGCTCAGTTGGTAGAGCACTGGTCTCCAAAACCAGGTGTCGGGAGTTCGAGCCTCTCCTTCCGTGCTAAAAATCTACTTACAATGAGTATTATTAACAGCATCAAAGAATCCTACAACGAATTAGTCCACAAAGTGACTTGGCCTACGACTTCCGAACTCGTTAATAGCGCGGTAGTAGTGCTGATAGCTTCGCTGATCATCGCACTTATAGTATGGCTTATGGACCTCTCATTCGAGGCGCTTATGAAGTTTATTTACGGACTATTCTAAAAAAACTTATCTTCAACTTTTCAGTTAAGGTACTATGGCAGATCCTAAATTCCAATGGTATGTAATCCGAGCTATCGGAGGTAAAGAAAACAAGGTCAAAGAATATATCGATGCCCTGATTAATAACCCCGCCGACAGACTCGGACAGTATGTATCACAGGTTCTCATACCCACAGAAAAAGTTGTGACGATGAGAAATGGTAAACGTGTCACTAAGGACAGAAACAACCTGCCCGGATACGTACTCGTAGAATGTAATATGGTAGATGACTGCTACCCCAGACTGCGAAACGTGCCCAACGTGCTCGGATTCCTCGGTGAACGTGATGCGAAAAAACCAACACCAATCAGACAAAGCGACATTAACCGCTTCCTCGGCACTATTGACGAAGAACAAGCTAACGCCGACGCCAATTTCGTGCCATATAATGTCGCTGACAAAGTCAAGGTCATTGAAGGTCCTTTCAAAGGCTTTGATGGTGAAGTGGTAGAAGTACTCGCAGATAAAAAGAAAGTGAAAGTGATGGTGCTCATCTTCGGAAGAAAAACACCACTCGAACTCGACTATGCGCAAGTAGATAAGCAGAACGGATAAATTTGGCTTGTGTTACGGCTCGCTGACAAAACCGTTCCAGATAAACAAAAAACAAGTAAAATTTTAAATCATGGCTAAAGAGATTGCTGGACTTATTAAGTTGCAAATCCAGGGAGGCAAAGCTAACCCCTCCCCACCGGTAGGACCCGCTCTGGGCTCTAAAGGTATCAACATTATGGAGTTTTGCAAACAATTTAATGCCAGAACCCAAGACCAAGCCGGAAAAGTACTGCCGGTAGTAATAACTTACTACACCGATAAATCTTTCGACTTTGTCGTTAAGACACCTCCAGTGGCTATTCAGTTGCTCGAAGCGGCTAAAATCAAATCAGGTTCTGCTGAACCTAACAGAAAAAAAGTGGCTGAAGTAACTAAAGCACAAATCGAGGAAATAGCGAAAGAAAAAATGGCTGACCTCAACTGCTTCGAACTCGAAGCCGCTATGAGGCTCGTGGCAGGTACAGCTCGCAGTATGGGTATCACCGTAAAAGACTAAAAAACTTCAATTATTATGAGTAAACTGACAAAAAACCAAAAGTTGGCCGCCTCTAAAATTGAAGAAGGTAGAGCCTATACTATAGAAGAAGCTGCCGCGCTCGTCAAAGAAATTACTACTACCAAATTCGACGCATCTGTAGATATCGATGTTAGACTCGGTGTTGACCCGCGTAAAGCCAACCAAATGGTGCGCGGCGTAGTATCATTGCCTAACGGAACCGGTAAAGTAATTCGCGTTCTAGCATTATGCACTCCCGACCAAGAAGCCGCCGCTAAAGAAGCAGGCGCTGACTACGTGGGACTCGACGAATATATTGACAAAATTAAGGGCGGATGGACAGATATCGATGTTATCATCACTATGCCTTCCATCATGGGTAAAATAGGTGCCCTAGGTCGTATTCTCGGTCCACGCGGACTTATGCCTAACCCCAAAAGCGGTACGGTTACTATGGACGTTGCGAAAGCCGTTAAAGAAGTTAAACAAGGTAAAATTGACTTCAAAGTTGACAAAACCGGTATAGTTCACACTTCTATCGGTAAGGTCTCATTTGAGGCTGACAAACTTGCCCAAAACGTACGAGCTTTCATGCAAACTATTATCAAACTGAAACCTCAAACTGCTAAAGGTACCTATGTCAAGAGCATATACCTCTCAAGCACAATGAGTATGGGTGTCAAAGTCGATCCCAAATCGATTGAATAAAAAACAAAACAATTATGAAGAAGGAAGATAAAAGCACCGTCATTGAGCAAATAAAGGAACTGCTGCAGCAATACCCTCACTTCTACATCATGGACATCGGTGGACTTAACGCTGAACAAACATCAGCTCTGCGCCGCAAATGTTTCCAGAGTCAAGTGAAACTCGTTGTTGTTAAAAACAAACTCTTGCACAAAGTACTCGAAGAAGCAGAGATTGACTACTCACCTTTGTATGCCGCGCTCAAAGGCAACTCGGCTCTCATGCTTACCGAAGTAGGTAACGCACCCGCCAAACTCGCCAAAGACTTCACAAAAGGCAACAAAGACCCTGAAGCAAAACCGCTGCTCAAAGCCGCGTATGTGGAAGAAACAATATTTGTCGGAGCTAACCAGCTCGACGTATTGGCTAGCCTCAAGTCCAAAAACGAACTTATCGCCGATATCGTCGCTCTGCTGCAGTCACCCGCCAAAAATGTCATCTCAGCTCTGCAGTCTGGTGCTAATACTCTGCATGGAGTTCTACAAACACTCAGTGAAAGACCCGAATAATAAGGGCGATAAATAAAATAGAATAATAATAAATAACAATAAAAAAATTACAATTATGGCAGATTTGAAAGCATTTGCTGAACAACTGGTAAACCTCACCGTTAAAGAAGTTAACGAGCTGGCAACCATCCTTAAAGAAGAGTACGGTATTGAACCCGCAGCCGCAGCCGTAGCTGTAGCAGGTCCCGTAGCCGGAGCAGCACCCGCAGCTGAAGAGAAAACTGACTTCGACGTAGTCCTCAAATCAGCAGGAGCAGCTAAACTCGCTATCGTTAAACTTGTCAAAGAACTCACAGGTCTCGGACTTAAAGAGGCTAAAGAACTCGTTGACGGAGCTCCTTCAGTAATTAAGGAAGCACTTCCTAAAGCTGAAGCCGAAGCACTCAAAAAATCCCTTGAAGAGGGTGGTGCTGAAGTTGAACTGAAATAAGCCTAATCAACACTATTCATAGGTGTAGAATCCTCTATGGGGATTCTATGCCTTTTTGTCTGTAAAATTTAACACTGTGAAAAACAGTGAATAAATGGGCTCATAATAGGATACTTAGTAACCCCAATTATGGCTGCAATATTACCAACGACTAAGGTAAATAAAAATTAATAACCTCAAAGCCCAATGATTAAAAATTTAGAAAGAGTTAACTTCTCGTCAATCAAAAACCAGATGCCGTATCCCGACTTCTTGGAAATTCAACTTAAGTCTTTCCATGATTTCTTCCAACTTGATACGGCACCGGAACAGAGGAAAAATGAAGGACTTTACAAGGTCTTCTCCGAAAATTTCCCCATTGACGACGCAAGGCATAATTTTGTCCTCGAATTTCTCGACTACTTTATCGAACCACCACGTTACACAATTGACGAATGTATCGAAAGAGGACTCACATATAGCATATTGCTTAAAGCCAAACTAAAACTGTCATGCACCGATGCTGACCATGAGGATTTTGATACGGTAATACAAGACGTATTCCTCGGCACAATTCCTTACATGACTCCAAAAGGAACCTTCGTCATTAACGGTGCCGAGCGTGTTGTTGTTTCGCAACTTCACCGCTCACCGGGCGTATTTTTCGGCTCAAGCCTTCATGCCAACGGAACAAAACTCTATTCTGCACGTATTATACCTTTCAGGGGATCGTGGATCGAATTCGCTACGGACATCAATAACGTCATGTATGCCTATATCGACCGTAAGAAAAAATTGCCGGTAACAACCTTATTGAGAGCAATAGGCTTTGAATCTGACAGGGATATACTTTCATGCTTTGAATTAGCGGAAGAGGTTAAAGTCACCAAATCCGGTATCAAGAAGTTTGAAGGACGCAGACTCGCGGCACGTGTGCTAAGAGTTTGGGTCGAAGATTTCGTTGATGAGGATACCGGAGAAGTATCGAGCATGGAGCGTACCGAACTCGTTATAGAACGTGAGACAGTACTCACCAAAGACGACCTGAACAAAATCCTCGAAACTCCTGGTATCAACACCATTCTGCTGCATAAAGAGGATAATAACGCTTCAGACTTCTCGATTATCTACAACACATTACAGAAAGACCCCACCAACTCCGAGAAAGAGGCGGTGCTATACATATATCGTCAACTCAGAAACGCAGAACCTGCTGATGATGCCTCGGCAAGAGAAGTTATCAATAATCTGTTCTTCTCCGAGAAACGCTATGACCTGGGTGATGTGGGACGCTATCGTATCAATAGAAAACTCAACCTCGATACGGACCCCAACGTGCGTGTTCTGACTAAAGACGACATCATACAGATTATCAAATATCTCATCCAACTTATTAACTCCAAGGCTGAGGTAGATGATATAGACCACCTGTCGAACCGTAGAGTTCGCACCGTGGGTGAACAACTCTACAACCAATTCGGTATCGGATTGGCACGTATGGCGCGTACAATACGCGAACGCATGAATGTACGCGACAATGAGGTGTTTACACCTATTGACCTGATTAATGCCAAAAGCATATCGTCTGTCATAAACTCATACTTCGGTACCAATGCCCTGTCGCAGTTTATGGACCAGCAAAACCCGCTTGCTGAAATTACCCATAAACGCCGTATGTCGGCCCTCGGCCCCGGAGGCTTAAGCCGAGACAGAGCAGGCTTTGAAGTACGTGACGTTCACTATACTCACTATGGCAGACTTTGTCCGATTGAGACTCCAGAAGGACCGAACATCGGACTGATATCTTCACTCTGTATATACGCCAAGATCAATAACCTTGGATTTATCGAAACACCATATCGTAAGGTGGAAAACGCTACCGTGGACCTGTCCGATAACGGCATAGTGTACTATACGGCTGAAGACGAGGAAGACAAAATCGTGGCTCAGGGTAACGCTCCGCTTGACGATAACGGCCACTTCATCCGCAAGAAAGTTAAGGCACGCCTTGAAGCTGACTTCCCGGTGGTAGCTCCCGAACAGGTAAATCTTATGGACGTGGCTCCGTCACAGATAGCATCAATAGCCGCCGCACTCATACCATTCCTCGAACATGACGACGCTAACCGTGCTTTGATGGGCTCTAACATGATGCGTCAGGCGGTTCCACTCATGAGAACAGAAGCTCCTATCGTTGGAACAGGCATTGAACGCCAGCTTGCGCGTGACTCAAGAACGCAACTTGTGGCTGAAGGGAACGGAGAAGTGGTGTATGTCGATGCTGACGTAATACGTATTAAATACGAACGCACCGACGAAGAAGATTTCGTAAGTTTCGAGTCGGCAACAAAAGACTATGTTCTGCCAAAGTTCAAACGTACAAACCAAAACACCACCATAGACCTGCACCCACTGGTAAGAAAAGGCGATAAAGTAGTTGCCGGACAAATTCTTACTGAAGGTTACTCAACGGCAGGCGGTGAACTGGCTATCGGTAAAAACCTCAAAGTGGCATACATTCCATGGAAAGGTTATAACTACGAGGACGCCATAGTACTCAACGAACGCATGGTTAGAGAAGATATATTCACATCAGTGCATGTTGTTGAGCAACTTCTCGAAGTGCGTGAAACGAAACGAGGACTCGAAGAATTCACATCGGACATACCAAACGTCAGCGAAGACGCAACTCGCAACCTTGACGAAAATGGTATAGTACGCATCGGAGCTCATATCGAACCCGGAGATATAATCATCGGTAAAATAACACCTAAAGGCGAATCAGACCCCTCACCGGAAGAAAAACTGTTACGAGCCATATTCGGTGATAAGGCGGGAGATGTTAAAGACGCTTCACTTAAAGCTACACCATCACTCTCAGGTGTCGTAATTGACAAACGTCTCTATAAGAAAGCCATTAAGGACCGCAAAGAGAAACTTGCCGACAAAGAAAAACTTGAGAAACTTGATGAACAGTTCGAAGCGCAAGTTGCTGAACTTAAGAAAATTCTTATCAGCAAGATTATTGCTGTGGCTGACGGAAAACCATCGGCAGGGGTAAAAGACTTTATGGGGTCTGAGGTAATCACCAAAGGCGTTAAATTCAATGAGGAAAGACTGCGCCAGATAGACTTCATGAGCGTACAACTGACCCATTGGACCAACGACGACCACAAGAATGAACTTATTAGAACGCTCATTCTGAACTATATCAAAGTCGTTAAAAATCTTGACGCCAAAATTAAGCGCGAGAAATTTAATATCACCATCGGTGATGAACTGCCCAACGGCATCATTCAAATGGCTAAAGTCTATATCGCCAAGAAACGTAAGATACGCGTAGGTGATAAGATGGCAGGTCGTCACGGCAACAAAGGTATCGTCTCAAAGATTGTTCGCGAAGAGGATATGCCATTCCTCGCTGACGGAACTCCGGTAGATATATGCCTTAACCCGCTTGGCGTGCCTTCACGAATGAACATAGGGCAGATATTCGAGGCAGTACTCGGATGGGCAGGACGTGAGTTAGGTGTCAAATTCGCCACACCAATCTTTGACGGATGCTCACTCGAAGAACTCAACAAATGGACTGACAAAGCAGGCGTGCCGCAATACGGTAAGACATACCTCTACGATGGTGAAACCGGAGAGCAATTCGACCAACCGGCTACCGTAGGTGTCACTTACTTCCTAAAACTCGGACACATGGTGGACGACAAGATGCACGCACGTTCTATAGGTCCATACTCACTGATTACCCAACAGCCTCTCGGTGGTAAAGCACAATTCGGCGGCCAGCGTTTCGGTGAGATGGAAGTCTGGGCCCTCGAAGCTTTCGGAGCAGCGCATATCCTACAGGAAATACTTACCGTCAAGTCTGACGACGTGATGGGACGCGCAAAGACTTACGAAGCTATCGTCAAAGGCGATAATATGCCAGAACCGGGAATACCAGAGTCTCTGAACGTTTTGCTTCACGAGCTTAGAGGCCTATGCCTGAGCGTCAACCTCGAATAATAACAACACCCCATCATTACCATTAAAATAAAAAAGTTATGGCTTTTAATAACGATAAAAACAAAAAAGGTAACAGCAGCAATTTCACCAAAATATCTATTGGTCTGGCATCGCCCGAAGAAATCCTGCGTATGTCGTATGGTGAGGTGCTTAAACCTGAAACCATCAACTACCGTACCTACAAACCGGAGCGTGACGGACTGTTCTGCGAAAGAATATTCGGCCCTACACGCGATTATGAATGCGGATGCGGAAAGTATAAACGTATTAGATATAAAGGTGTAACGTGTGACAGATGTGGCGTGCAGGTTACCGAGAAAAAAGTGCGCCGCGAGAGAATGGGACACATACAACTCGTAGTGCCGGTAGCCCATATTTGGTATTTCCGCTCACTGCCCAACAAAATGGGATACCTGCTCGGAATGCCTACCAAGAAACTTGACGCCATTATCTATTATGAGAAATTCGTTATCATACAACCCGGTGTACTCGAAGGTGAGGTAATAGAAACAACGGGAGCTACCGTAGAGGCAGGAGAATTGCTCACCGAAGACGAATACTTCGCTCTGCTTGACAAATTACCTGCTGATAACCAAAAACTTGACGATAAAGACCCGCAGAAATTCATAGCCAAGATGGGCGCGGAAGCTATCTATGATATGCTTGTGCGTCTCGACCTTGATACTCTCTCCTATGAACTACGCGAAAAGGCTAATAGTGACTCATCACAACAACGCAAGAATGAAGCACTTAAACGCCTGCAGGTGGTTGAAAGTTTCCGTGCTTCGGCACAACGTAATAGACCCGAATGGATGGTTATCAAAACAGTGCCCGTAACACCTCCCGACCTCCGGCCGTTAGTGCCACTCGACGGTGGACGTTTCGCGACATCAGACCTCAACGACCTCTATCGTAGAGTAATCATCCGTAACAATCGTCTGAAAAGACTGCTCGAAATTAAAGCTCCGGACGTGATTTTGCGTAACGAGAAACGTATGCTACAAGAAGCCGTGGACAGCCTGTTCGACAACTCGCGTAAAACATCGGCTGTGCGTTCCGAAGCCAACAGACCTCTCAAATCATTATCGGATAGTCTTAAAGGAAAACAAGGACGTTTCCGCCAAAACCTGCTGGGTAAACGTGTTGACTATTCTGCGCGTTCAGTTATCGTGGTAGGTCCCGAACTGCGTATGCACGAATGCGGTATTCCGAAAGATATGGCGCGGGAACTCTACAAACCATTTATTATCCGTAAGTTAATAGAGCGCGGAGTCGTCAAAACAGTAAAGAGCGCCAAGAAGGTCATCGACCGCAAGGACCCCGTTGTATGGGATATCCTGGAGCACGTAATGAAAGGTCACCCTGTACTTCTCAACCGTGCCCCGACGCTTCACAGACTCGGCATACAAGCCTTCCAACCCAAAATGATTGAGGGTAAGGCAATACAACTTCACCCATTGGCATGTACGGCATTTAACGCTGACTTCGACGGCGACCAAATGGCGGTACACCTCCCGTTAGGTTCAGCGGCTATTCTTGAGGCGCAGATGCTTATGTTGGCATCGCACAATATCCTCAACCCCGCTAACGGCTCACCAATCACTATCCCGTCACAGGATATGATCCTCGGTCTCTACTATATTACTAAGCAGAGAAAAGGATGTAAAGGTGAAGGACATAAATTCTATTCACCCGACGAAGCGGAGATAGCATATAACGAGAAACGCATCGACCTGCACTCAATTATAGAAGTGCGTGTCAATGATATTGACGAAAACGGTAACAGCGTACAAAGACTTGTCAAGACAACCGTCGGTCGAATACTCGTTAACCGCTATGTGCCTCAAGAAGTAGGATATGTCAATGAAGTACTTGGCAAATCAAAACTTAAAGATATCATAACCAAGGTGATACATACATGCGGAGTGGCTCGTACAGCGAACTTCCTCGATGATATCAAAAACCTCGGTTACTATATGGCATTCAAGGGAGGTCTGTCATTCAACCTCAACGACGTTATCATACCCGAAGAAAAACAAGAACTCATCGACAAAGGTAATGCCGAGGTCGAAGAAGTTATGAACGAGTATAACAACGCTGTAATCTCTGACTCGGAACGTTATAGCAAAGTCGTTGATATCTGGCAGCACGTCAATAACGACCTTTCGGATATCCTTTATGACCACATGAAGAATGCCGACCAAGGATTCAACTCAATATTTATGATGCTTGACTCCGGAGCCCGTGGTAGTAAAGCGCAGATATCACAGCTTGCCGGTATGCGCGGACTTATGGCTAAACCGCAAAAAGCAGGTGCTGAAGGTGGTCAAATTATCGAAAACCCCATTCTGTCGAACTTTAAGGAAGGTCTGTCAGTGCTCGAGTACTTTATATCAACTCACGGAGCACGTAAAGGTCTTGCTGATACTGCCCTGAAAACTGCTGACGCAGGATACCTCACTCGCCGTCTGGTGGATGTGTCACACGACGTGATTATCACTGAAGAAGACTGCGGAACACTACGCGGACTTGTGGCTACGGAAATAAAAGCCAATAACGTAGTCAAAGCATCGCTCTATGAACGTATCCTCGGACGTGTGTCAGTACACGATGTCATTGACCCGCATTCAGGAGATATCATTGTTCATGCCGGCGACGAAATCCGTGAAGAAGAAGCCGAGGCAATACAAAAAGCCGGTATTGAAAGCGTGGAAATTCGTTCCGTACTCACCTGTGAAGCGCGTAAAGGTGTTTGCGCAAAATGCTACGGCAGAAACCTCGCGACACGAAAGATGGTCAACAAGGGTGAAGCGGTAGGCGTCATAGCCGCACAGTCAATCGGTGAGCCAGGTACACAGCTCACACTGAGAACGTTCCACTCAGGTGGTATTGCAGGTGGTGGTGCACAAGTTCATACCATTGACCTTACGCAAGAAGGTATTGTTAAGTTCGAAGAACTCAGAACAGTTACAGCTACTGATGAACTGGGCGAGAAATATCCTCTGGTAGTAAGCCGTCAGACAGAGATGAAACTCATCGACAAAAACACAGGTCTTACTCTCACATCACAACTTGTGCCCTACGGCTCACGACTCTTCGTCAAGGACGGAGAACTCTGCCCCAAGGACACCAGAGTTTGCGAATGGGACCCCTATAACGCTGTCATTATCGCTGAAAATGAAGGTATCGTGAAATTCGATGACGTAATCGAAAATGTAACATACAAAGTACAAATCGACGAAAAGACAGGTATTCAAGAGAATATCATCATCGAATCAAAACAACATACTCACACGCCTTCTGCGCATATCGTGGACAAGAAGACTGGTGAAGAACTGCGAATGATAAACCTGCCTGTAGGCGCATACCTCGCTGTTAGCGATGGAGAAAAAGTCAAAGTAGGTCAGATACTTATCAAGATACCACGTGCATCTGCCAGCGTAGGCGATATTACCGGTGGTCTGCCGCGTGTTACGGAGCTCTTTGAAGCACGTAACCCGTCTAACCCGGCTATCGTCAGCGAAATAGATGGTGAAGTGGTATTCGGAAAAATCAAACGTGGTAACCGCGAATTGTCAATCGTTAGCCGTTCAGGAGAGGAAAAGAAATACCTCATACCTCTCTCAAAACAAATTCTTGTACAAGAGGGCGACTTCGTAAGAGCCGGAACACCTCTGTCCGATGGTGCGGTTACACCTTCCGACATACTCGCCATCAAAGGTCCAACGGCGGTACAAGACTATATCGTTAACGAAGTCCAAGATGTATATCGACTGCAAAACGTTAAGATTAACGACAAACACTTCGAAATCATCGTACGGCAGATGATGCGTAAGGTTGAAATCCTTGAACCCGGCGATACACGTTTCCTTGAACGTCAACTCGTTGATAAAAACGAATTTATGGACGAGAATGACCGTATCTGGGGACGTAAATATATCACCGACCCGGGTGATAGCCAGATTTTCCATGCCGGACAAATAGTGACAGCGCGCAAACTACGTGACGAAAACTCAAGCCTAAAACGCCGTGACTTGCGTCCCGTACAAGCTCGTGACACTGTGCCGGCAACGTCAGCACAAGTGCTGCAAGGTATCACTCGCGCAGCTTTGCAGACAAGCTCATTCATGTCTGCAGCATCATTCCAGGAAACAACAAAAGTACTTAACGATGCTGCCATCAACGGACGTGTTGATACACTCGAAGGTATGAAGGAAAATGTCATCTGCGGACACCTCATTCCCGCCGGAACAGGACTCAGAGAATTCAAGAAACTCATAGTCTATGGACAGGAAGAGTATCAACGCAAAATGGCTGAAGAGCAATTCGAGGAATTCAATGATGAAGCAGCAGGTGAATAACCTAATGCTTTAGAAAACTACTTTAATTCATGAGGGATACTATATGTGGTGTCCCTCATTTTTTATGTATATCAAATAGCGTTTGACATCATGAAATAATTTGTTTTTTCCTATTCACTGTTCCAAAAAAAATCATTACCTTTGCGGACTTGTTTACAAGTTATGGACAAAAAAATATATAGGTTATTGTCATGGCTGAACCATAGTCTTAGTGCCGGAAATACGCACGGGCATGGCATTCACTCTCCGAAGTTGTTCGACTTCGTACAGTATGTCATTGATAGCCCTTATCCCTACTATGACTATCGTTTGCTGGAACGTTATCGGCAAATACTTCTTGCCGACAATACAATACTCTCTATTACTGACTACGGCACAGGTGTTTCCGGCGATAGAAGTGTTAAAAGTATTGCTGCAACGAGCCTTGCCACAGCCAGACAGGCACAACTGGTTTATCGACTTGTGGACTACACTCATGCTGACAATATACTTGAGCTAGGAACTTCACTGGCACTTACTACGGCATATATGTCGCGAGCCCGTAAAAAGACACATATTACCACTATAGAAGGCTGTGAGCAAATAGCTGCAAGGGCAAACAAAACATTAAAAGACCTCAAATGCGATAATGTAAGTCTTAAAATCGGTAATATAAACGACATTCTTGAAGAAGTAGTACAAGAGATGCCAAAAATCGACATACTTTACATTGATGCCAATCATACATCACAAGCCATGCAGCGCTATTTTTCGCTATGTCTGCCAAAAATGCATGATGACACGGTAGTGATAGTGGATGATATATATTGGTCAGAGGATATGACTTATGGCTGGCGGCAAATATGCGAACATCAATCAGTGACTACAGCTTTCAATCTTTATCATTGCGGATGGCTATTCCTTGACAAACATCTGCCTAAAATACAATATAAACTGCGTATTCCGCATCGTTTCTACTAATTATGAAAATATATACCAAAACAGGTGATAACGGTACAACATCTTTAGTCGGTGGTGAGCGTGTGAGCAAGACAGACCCTCGATTAGAGGCGTATGGAACAGCCGATGAGCTAAATAGCTATATAGGTTGGCTGCGTAGTATGCCTACATCACGTAAAGATGTGATAGACCCTATGTTATATGACATACAACAAAAACTATTCGTTATAGGGGGAGCATTGGCCACACCACTTGAAAAACGCGAAAAATTTAAACTGATAATCACGGAAAGTGATGTACATCAGTTAGAAAACAATATAGATGAACTCAGCCAAGGCTTGCCACAAGAACACGCATTCATACTGCCCGGAGGCAATCAGACGATAGCGCTTTGCCATGTCTGCCGCACGGTATGCAGAAGACTCGAAAGACGCATTTTGGCGCTGCCTCAAGACCAGAAAACAGACCTTTTCCTGTTGCAATATGTTAATAGATTAAGCGATTTTATGTACATTTTGTCAAAAAATGTGCACTTTTATGATAAAATTAATGTTTTTTTGTGGAAATCTCAGTAAAGTGTTTGCTACACCAAAATTTTTTAATAATTTTGCAAAATAATTAACGATTAGGTCTAAAAGGCGGTAAGCCGAAAACAGCGCTTTGAGCCGCCGAAAACGTGCAATCATTATAATTTCTTTTACAGCGATTATGTATTGGACTTTAGAATTAGCCACTAATTTGGAAGATGCTCCGTGGCCGGCAACCAAAGACGAATTAATCGACTATGCTGTTCGTTCGGGAGCACCTATGGAAGTGATAGAAAACTTGCAAGAAATCGAAGATGACGGAGAAGTGTATGACACCATAGAAGATATATGGCCTGACTATCCTAGTAAAGACGATTTCTTCTTCGATGAAGACGAATATTAATCACTGATACGCCAAATCAGTGGGGCAGGACTTTGGCGAATGAGAAAATATCTGATAGTAATACTGTTGCTCTTGATGAGCATTGTCGTAAGGGCGCAGTTTGATGCCCAGTCGGCTTTCTACATGTTCTATCATTCTCATTACAACCCTGCAGCGATAGGTCAAACGGACTATATGCAGGCGTCAGGATCCTACAGACTTCAATGGCTAGGAATTGACAATGCACCCCAGACAGGATACTTTCAGTTCCAGTCGCCATTCAAAATTCTCAAAACACGTCACGGCGCGGGCGCGCGCTTTATGACAGATAAAATCGGACTGTTCAGTAACCAAACAGGAGCTGTACAATATGCTTATAAATACCCACTCGGAGGCGGCTTTATAAGCGCGGGAGTGGATCTCGGAATTATCAGCGTAACATTCAAGGGCTCAAAAGTTTTCATACCTGAGTATGAAACCAATGCAGATAATCCTGATGGAGGAAATCAGGCCACGGCAAATGCACCGTACCATAACGTCAGTGACCAAGCAATACCGCAAAGCGATAAATCGGACATCAAGTTCGACATGGCGGTAGGCGTTTATTACTCCAATCCTAAGTGGTATGCAGGAATAAGCTACTCACACGTAACAAGACCGGTGATGAAAATTGGTGATTACACGGATATTACCATCTTTGGGACCATGTACGCCATGGCAGGGTATAATTGGGTGCTCAGAAATAAAAAATTCACCCTCAAACCGGCATTTATGCTTAAGTCCGATTTTAGATCATGGACAATGGATTTAACTCTATTGCTCGACTATAATGAACGTATCAGAGGTGGATTATCATATCGATGGGGAGATGCCGTTGGGTTTATTTTCGGCGGTGACATAATCCCGGGATTGCAATTGGCTTATGCCTATGAGCTGCCGGCAAGCAAAATACTGCAGGCGTCATCAGGAAGCCACGAAGCCTGCCTCTCTTACAGTTTCAATATTCTTGGACGCAAGAAACACCATAAGTACAAGAGCATAAGAATTCTATAAAGCGCAATACGCTGATTAGATAAGCTCTCGATGCCGAAGGATAAAAAAGATTAGTAACAACAATTATGAATATGAGCATGAAAAAGCTTATGCAATTAGCCCTCGTGGCTATCTTACTCACTGCCTGCGGAAAACCCAAAGGCGAATTGGTCGGTGCTGGTGCCAAAGGATCATTCCATGAGGCTAACCCCTATGGTATGGTTTATATCAAACAAGGCGCCTTTATGATGGGTATCAATAATCAGACCACCATATTTTCTGTGCCCGACAAACAGGTTAAGGTTTCTGTATCAGCCTTTTGGATGGACGAGACAGAGGTGACCAATGATGAGTACAAACAATTCACCAATTGGGTGCGCGATAGTATCGCCCGTCTGCTGCTGTTCCAGCAAGCCGGTATGCAGGAGTTCGTTAAACCTGACCGCTTCGGTGAGATTGATGAGGAAAACCCTGTCCTCAACTGGAAGACAAAAATTCCTTGGGACTCGCAGGAAGAAGACGTACTACTCGCATTGGATCAGATGCGTGACTATGACGGCTCGATAGACCCCAACGTCATGCACTACCGCTACGAGTGGATTAACCTCGACCAAGCGGCTCTGCCCAAAAACAGATTCGATGCCAAACGCGGATGCTTCGGCCCGGACGCTGAATGCCGTGTTGATACATCATGGGTAGAATACTTCGGAGACGACCACCTGCGAGGAGAAATCAAAGACTCGACAATAGTTCGCAAACTCGTGCAAAAAAGCGACCTGTTAGCTAATAGAATAGTTAACGTATATCCTGACACTATCGTTTGGATTCGCGATTTCCAATTCGCGTATAACGAGCCTCTGCTTTCCATGTATTTCAACCATCCCGGTTATGCTCACTACCCCGTAGTAGGTGTTACTTGGGAACAGGCTGAGGCATTCTGCCACTGGCGTACTGAACTCTTCAACCAAAACCACGAAATACGCGGTCAGCGCTATCGTCTGCCAACAGAAGCTGAATGGGAGTATGCGGCACGCGGAGGACGTAAGATGGCTCTGTATCCTTGGGGAGGCAACTATGTGCGCGATAACCAAGGCTGCTATCTGGCTAACTTCAAACCCATGCGCGGTAGCTATACTGACGATACCGGTGCTGTAACCATGAAGGTCGCTTCATTCGCTCCTAACGACTTCGGATTGTTCGATATGGCAGGTAACGTGTCAGAATGGACATCAGACGCCTTTAACCCATCGTCAAACAAATGGATTCATGATATGAACCCAAGCTTCCAATATACCGCCAATGCCGAAGACCCGGCGATACTCAAACGCAAAGTCATCAAGGGCGGATCATGGAAAGACGTGGCATACTACCTGCAGTGCGGTACCAGAACCTATGAATATCAGTTTGAAGACAGAGCCTACATAGGATTCCGCTGCGTACGCTCTTTCATGGGAGAATAATTAATAAAATATAAGATAAAGCATAAGAAGAATACATGGCGGATAATAAGACCGCAGGAATTTGTGATAATAAAATAAAAATTAAAAAATAAACGTCTAAAAACATTTTAACATGTCAGGCAACAAATCAAAATTCGACGAATGGTGGGCGAGTCCCTCAACCAAACGTTTAGTTGGTGCAGTTTACAGTTTAGGTGCATCAGTCGTTATTATCGGCGCTATGTTTAAGATTCTTCACCTTCCCGGTGCATCAATCACATTGGGTCTGGGTATGGTAACAGAGGCTTTCTTGTTCTTCATCGGTGTGTTCGACAAACCAATGCCTGAATATCACTGGAATAACGTATTCCCTCAACTTATGAAGGAAGAAGGTGAAGGCGAACCCCTCGACCTTAGCAACGCAGGTATTCAAACCGGTAAAGGTGGCCGCAGCGGCAATGACCAAGGCCTCAACAACCTCTCACAGGCTCCTGCACTGACATCTCTTGAAATGGAGAACCTCAAATCAGGTATCCGCAATCTTGCGCAATCAGCCGACCAGCTTACAAGCCTTTCAAGCATTGCTTCTTCCTCATCACGCCTCGGACAGAGCATGGAAGCAGCCTCAAAAGCAGCCGAAAGCTATGTGGCTTCACAATCTAACCTGACATCGTCATACGCTGCCATCGCTGACCGCATGACAGCAGTGGCTGATGGTGCCGCGGCTTATGCTCGCAATATTGAGTCAACTAACGGTGTGCTCTCCAGCATCAATTCCGTATATGAACTTCAACTGCAAAATGTCAAGAAACAAACAGAACTCTTCGGACAACAAGGCCAGCAACTCGCAGCCGCTTCTGCCGGACTGGATAAAGTAAGTGCCGAAGTAGCAAAACTGCAGGAAGCTACTGCTCTCGCAGCCGCCGAAGGTGCTAAATATCAGGCCGGAGTGGCTCAATTGCAACAACAAATAGCAGACCTTAACAAGGTTTACGGCAATATGCTTAACGCTCTTAATTAAAAAGTAGCGTCGTACTTAACATATCTTCAACGTATTGTATAACGCTTAATACTTAAGACACATGAGTGGAGCAAAAAACTGTCCGGAAACCCCGAGACAAAAGATGATAGGCATGATGTACCTCGTGCTCACCGCCATGTTGGCGTTGAACGTGTCAGCTGACATTCTCAACGGCTTCAAGATGGTTGGAGACAGCCTCAAGGTGTCCATCGCGTCATCAAACAAAAGAACGGATATGCTTATGGAAGACTTCGACTTCGCTTATAAGCAGAATCCTGAGAAAACAAAAGAATGGTTGGATAAGGCCAAGGAAGTTAAGGACAAATCTGACGAACTATACAACTATATCCAAGAGTTCAAATTGTCAATACTTCGTATGTCTGACGGCATCGACTACTCCGAAGAGCCTGAAAATATCCGTAACCAAGGTGATACCAACGCACCTGGCAACTATGGTTTGCGTATGCAGAACGAGCAAGGTGTAGCTAATGCTACGGCACTCAAGGAACGTATCGCCACGTACCGCGACTTCATGAAACAGTTCGCTGAAACAGCAAAAGATACTATTAAGGTGCACTCACTTGACAATATCTTTGCAACAGAAAGCGGACATAACGCTTCAGGTGAAGTAATTCCTTGGGAAGAGAGCTGGTTCGAGTCTATGCCTGTTGCTGCCGTTATCTCACTGCTCACAAAAACGCAGTCGGATATTCGCACGCAAGAGAACGA
>ODAI014619080.1_pt1 | contig 18809 bp, 17 predicted proteins | sample 1539321 | NCBI WGS metagenome assembly ODAI01 (sample SAMN02144231, study PRJEB22623) | gut metagenome | biome: sheep rumen | host: Ovis aries | place: New Zealand
GGTCTCTTCATTCACGGCAAGGTCTGTGAATGCAATGTTAGCACCTTCTTCTGCAAACTTCAAAGCGATAGCTTTTCCGATACCGCGGGCTGCACCTGTAATCAGCGCAGTCTTACCTTCTAATAATCCCATTTCTTTTATAGTTTAAAAATAATGTTCTATGATAACGTTTCTGTTTACTAATTATTTTATTCCATTCTTGCCAAGGGCACCATACACGAACTTTGCCACAAGCGGCTTGCTTGTCTCGGGAGTCATGCCATGGCCCAGTCGGCCATAGATATACGGCACCTCAAGGCCCTTAATACAATAATGTGTAATGTCGGCCACCAGTTCCACATTGTCGATATCGAACTCTCCGTCTTCCTTTCCTTCGGTATAGACCTTGCGGAACAGTTCTATTTCGTCTTCATCGAAGTTCTTGCGCACCTTCTCCACCATCCAGATATTACGGAAGAAGGCAGCGCGCAGATTTCCATTACGCATCACGGTCTCCTTAATCATGTTCAGATGGGTGTAGATAAGTTCAATCACCTTATCCTGCGGACTGATTTTACGGGCTGCGACCTCATCCATTTTGTCGGAAAGTCTTTCCAATTCACTTTCAATCACAGCATAATAAACATCCTCCTTACTCTTGAAATAAGTGTAAAGCGTGCGGCGGCCCTTTTTCGAAAGCAGGGCAATATCATTCATTGTGGTGTTCTCGAAGCCGTTTTTGGCAAACAGTTGTCGGGCAACATCTACAAGTACCTGTCTTGTTTTAGAAATAGACATAATCCAAACCTCCTGATTTTGCACATTAATGTTTGTGTGTGCAAAAATAGGCCTTTTATTTGAAAACACCAAATAAATTCGGAAAAAACAACCAAAATTATAAGCAAAACAGAACAAGAAATAACCAAAAAAGGACAAATCGCCTGCCATCTTTGGAAGAAGTCGCAATAAAAATACAAATTTATTTGGTTTATTTGAAAAAAAGTCGTACCTTTGCACCCGCAAATGAGCAATAGCTCAGTATTGAATATCGCGGAGTGGAGCAGTTGGTAGCTCGCCAGGCTCATAACCTGGAGGCCGCATGTTCGAGTCCTGCCTCCGCAACCAAAACACCGATAACCCCGTCTGTAAAGGCGGGGTTTCGTTGTCTGAAAGGGAAACGCCCGGACAGTATTCGGACACATTATTAACAATTGCTGTTGACGAAAGTGGCAGCAATAAAAAAATAATGGCATATAAGTCCACAAGATCTCGCACGGTAAACAATATGTTGTTGTTTACGCCACCCACCTTCCATAACGGGAAGGAACCTTACATTTCTTTTTCTGCTTATGACCCTGCTACCGGCCGACGGAAGCGGAAGAAATACATGCTCACCAGGTTTAAAGCCGGACGTGAACGTGATTTTGCTGCTGCCCAGATAATTGCCAATATCTACAATCGTCTGGCTCAAGGCTGGAACCCATGGATGGAGAATGATAATATCCGCGGACACGTCACCATCAGCGAAGCCTTTGACCGATACGGGAAATACATCAATCAGATGGAAAGGAAAGGTTCGTTGAAGCACAAGACGTGGCTCGACTACTCTTCGAGGCTGCGTATTCTCATGTACTACATGGAGACAAACCGCATCGATATCATGTACTGCTATCAGTTGAACATCACATTCTTCGTGGATTTCCTGGACTACGTTCTGCTGGACCGCGACGACACGGCGAGAACCAGGAACAATCACCGCACATGGCTTTCAACTCTCTGCACTTGGCTCGTACAGCACCAGTATATGGCTTCCAACCCAATAGCGAACATCCCCATGCTGAGAGAGGACGAGAAATTCAGACAGCCCCTCTCACCTACCGACCTTCATCTGCTGAAGGCACATCTGGAGCGGACAAACAAGCATTATTTGCTGGCGGTTTATTTTATGTACTATACCGCTATACGTCCTTCCGAACTGGTGCATCTCCGTATTCGTGACATCGACGTGAAGTCACAAACCATCTATATGTATGGTGCGCACTCGAAAAACAGGAGAGGCGAGCCGGTCATCCTGAACGACAGAATCCTGAGGCTGATGATTGAACTAGAAACTTTCAGTCACCACGGCGGCTGTTTCATCTTCGGTCCTGGCTTTATGCCGGGAGAACAGCAGGGTTATGCGGCCATGTTCCGGAACGAGTGGTTCCGGCTGAGGGAGCGCTTAGGATTCCCGAGAAGCTATCAGTTCTATTCACTGAAAGACTCGGGACTGCGTGACCTCGTAAGGGCTGAAGGAGCTCAGGCCGCACGAGACCAGGCTCGCCACCGGGACGTAAGCACTACGAATAAATACCTGCAAGGCAGAGATAAGGTACTTAATGAAGGTACCAAACACTTCGAAGGAGAACTTTAATATTATATATATAAGGTACGCGCGAGAAAATTATTGACGGGGAGGTTGTTTTAATCTATTATGGACATCAATCAAATGATTCATGGCTGATAGCATCTCTTTGGCAATTATGTCCTCAAACATGTCAAAGATTGTTTTGTTTTCGGAATTAGCCAAGTCGTGTTTTCCACCATTCCAAAGATCTGATGCTATGGCCATAAAAAAGAAAGTAAGTACACGATTAATAAACCTAAGCACACAATTGCCAGAACTATCCCGTGCAACCTTGGCAGCCACACCACAAATTATTTTGTATGAGATAATAGGGTGACGTTTCTTATACGAGCCCCATTCAAAGGGGAAAGTGGTCAGTCTGTCAAACTTATCTTCAAGATTTTTGGCATCTCTATTTTTACTCCAGAGGTCGATTTTAACAAGTACAACATTAAGGAGAACACATATCATACCACTAAGACATGCTGCTATGGTATAGATTGTAGTCCATGTCTGCGAGATTTGCCACCTCCCGATGACATTGAATTCCGCAAGGAAAGACATCAAATGCCTATGAAGATGGAGATATACCACAAGGAACAAGAGAAAGACAGCATGGTTAATCAACTTCTGCATACGCTCTTTCCGATAAAAAACCGTCAATACAATAAAATAAATTATAATGGCTGTGTTGAGGATAAGTAAAACTGTATTGTATTGAAAATCAATAAGGAACTTGTATTTTTCTACGCCAATATATATCAGGACGATAATAGCATAGAAAAAACTAAGAATGGCCGTGTTGTATATGTATTTGCGGAAAATTAACCAATACGGATCTTCTATACCATCAAGAGTTTCTTCTTCAAGTTTTTCTGGTATATCTTTTCCAATGAAAAAGGACTGATAGCGAGTGGCTGCTTTCTGCCGTATAACATTATGGATTTGAACCACCTTCCCTGCACAACTCTTCTTCCATTTCTCGAACGGATTATTCTCCCTGAAGAGTTTCTCGTAGAAGAACAACAAACAAATGCCCGCCCATAATTGTATGAGCGGGGCGAAATTATAGAGGTAGAGTTCTTTCTCGGGCATCAATTTAATTCTTGTGCTTTTTCAAAAGCCTTGTCAAAAAGCTCTATCAGATATGAACTGTTGGCTTCGTGATTAAAAGAGCCGAAAGCCTTGTACTTCTTGGGGTCATATTCGAAACGGTACATCTTCTCATCAAAAACAGCAAAATTACACTGTTCGCACTTTAATTCCCTAAAAATGTGCTCCTTATCTTCTTCGCCAATTAGTCTGATATGAATGGGACTATCATTGACCGAACGTCTTGCTCTTTCTTCTAGAAGTAACCGCATAGGGGCTTCATGAAGGTGATTGCTGTTTTCCACTAAGACGTTCAGCGACTTTGTCTTGTCGCTAACGTATTTATTTAACTCGGACCAATAAGGTTCAGTTGTAATCAATTCCGACTTGAATCCCTCCGAAAACACCCTTGCTCCCGATTTGGTGTTTTCAAACAAAACGGACATAAGAATAGAAGCGTGTTGCAAACCTCCGTTGGTAAATATTTCACTGGAGTTCGCGTCAAGCAAACCCTGCAAATAATCACGATACTCTTGTAACAGGTTATCCCTGTTAGACGAATCTACATTTACTTTATTTGCCATATTGATAAGGTTTAAGTATCCGTTGTGCCGTTAGGTAGAAGCCATCAGGAGGTAGACAGCAATTAATACATTAGAGGTTCTTTGTTTTATATTCTTATGCAAATATACAATACAATATTAAATTAATAATAAAAAAAAATACAAAAATTGTTATAAGGCACATGATTTTTCGATTTCCTTACAGAAAATGTATTGTTCAGCATAATCGTCAGTAATTAAATAAGGCGACACCCTACCCTATCTCGAAGAACTCTCCGCTCTTAATTCTCTCTATCTCACCTTTTACAACCTCCACCTCAATCTTCGATGCCAGATACCTTTTACCATTGAAGTTGTATATTTTTGTCGGGTCCGGCAAACCGTCACAAAGAAATTTGATGTGGTGGGCGAAGTTACCGTTGATTTTATAGTCGTTCTGGTGCAGTTTCCCAAGATAAGCAATATCATCACCTACATTATTCAGGGAGAAAGACCAAAGGTCACCTTGTGGATAGAGCATATAATCTGTTAGGCATCTAGGAACACAGGCGACAATATACAGGCGTGTATCTATCCTGTAATATCGTCCACATACGAAGAATACCTCCATCCGTTCGCTTTCGGCTCTGTCTGGCTTTTCGAAACTCCCACTTTCAAGCACATCTTGTATGGGGGAGTATTCGGCGAGTCCGGGTTCCATATTGTCCGTCGATGGCATGAGCACAGGGAAGCCGTTAACAATGTTTTCATCGAACCAGAACCCGTACCTTGTGGGGGCCGGCACAATGTTCAGCTCTACAGTGTCGTCGACATTATCGACTCGTTCCAGCCTTGTAAAGCAGCCTGCCCATCTATACACGTAGTTGCCTTCTGGGGAAACACTTTGCTCCGCTTGAGGAATATCTTCATCTTCGCCGACGTAATGAACGTAGAAGTACCCTCGGAAACAATGGTAGATGGTCTTCTCTGCAGTTGACCTTCTTATGCTGCCGCTCGACAGGCCTTCTGTTACCACGGCCACATTGTCCACTTCCTGTACATCATAGACTTCGAACACCTCGTCGGGGATATCCTCAACGCCGTAGCGCTCAGAACTGTCGCGCAGGTTGAATCTCAAATTCGAAGATGCGTAGTATTCCATACCGTCCTCGTCGTACTCACTTGTGAACTCATCAAGTGACTTATAGGTGACGGTGTCATTCTGTGAAACAGTGGTGGCCGCAACCACTGTCACCGTCTTATTGTTTTCATCGAATATCAGGGAAACATTGAAGAACTTGCGGAACTCGTCGAGAAACGTGGAAATCTTCCAGTGGGGCAACGCCATCCTGATCTTTGTAGTGCGTAAGGCGCTGGCAATGTAGATTTTGTTCCATGGCTCGTGATTGATGGCGGAAATGTCGGCAGTGTACCCCATTTCTTTCACAACCTTCTGGAAGATGTAGAGCAGGTTAGGCTGAACAGCAGGACGATCTATTCTCATCTCGTGCGTCACATCTGTAATTCTGCTTCCGAATATCACGTTCACGGAGTTGCCCTCTGACTCGTCGAAGAGCGTACAGAAACAATATTTGCCGGATTCCCCGACAAAGCCCTGACTTTCCATGTCTGCAGCAACGCGAGCCGTCACGGCAGGGTCCGCTCCGTCAAATTTCCACCAGTCGCACCGCATGTCGCGATAGATTTCCGCCACATCCGGATAGTCTATCTCGTCAATGTATTTGGTGTCGTAATACTCTGAATATTTCACGCCATAGTTGCCAGCTACGAACTGAAGTTTTACTACTGTCTCGGAATAGGACGTCACGTGGGCGTTACCCTTCAACAGCAGGCGGTTGTCCACATAAATAAAACAATCTTTGAAAGTGCGGCTTTTCTTTGAGACATCAAGTCGGTTGACAGGGCCGAATACCCTCAGGTTCTCCGGGATGGAGAGTGGAAAACTTACGTCCAACGTAAAGTCTGTTCCCGTTTTGATAAACGGATTCTCCCTTGTAATCTTTAGCTGCTGGCTGTCGGTATATACTTCTTTATTATCTACAATGATTCTTATCATGACTTTTTGCCGATTAAGCGTTCATATTGTTTCATTTTCCTGTATGTACCCTGCTCGCCGTCTATGATCGAAAAAGCCTCGATGCCTTCATCCAGGCGATCATTCAGTCTGTCTATGCTTTCACGCAACTCAGAGTTGTCGGTTGTCACATTGATGGTCGGTGCGCTTACGACTGTCTGCCCGCCTCCACCTACCACCTGAGCGGCCACGTCTTCAGGCGTCAGTCCACCTATGCGGTTGTTTCGCTTCGCTTGGTCGAAGAAATCAAGGAAGGGACGTGCTGCCGCGGACCGCGTCACGTTATGGTCTGCCACCCATTCGTTGGCATGAACCACCCCGGCCACCTCGTGGTTGTTGCTCGAGCGTTTGGTGTAGGAACCAGTGTAATAACCTTCACTGGCTGCCTGTTCCTGAGCCTTTTTGGCCGTAGCTAACTGCATGACGCCACTGGCAGCAACAAGTGCTGTAAGCGGGATGGCCAACGGATAGCCTGGATCTGCCCAGAGGCGTGCGATACCAACAGCGGTATCGGCAATAATCTGAAAGACCTTCATCCGGAATTCCTTCTCGGCATATTTCTTCTTGATGGCATTAATCTCAGCCTGCTGCTTTTTCTCTATCTTAGAGGTGTCGCGCCCAGCCTTCCGTGCTGCCTCAATTTGCTTGGCATACTTCTGCTCCACGGCATTGATTTCCTGCTGTTGCATGGCTGAATAGAGTGAGGACAGGTCGCCCATCAGTTGACCGGCCTGCTGCATAAACATCTCCCGGATTTCCTGCCGGCGGCTTTCAGCATCCTGCTCCACTTCGGTTTTGCGCTGCTGATATTCCTCGTAAGAGAGCAGTCCCTGGTCGAGCATAGCCTGAAGAATTTGCAGCTGATCATTGGGGTCGTTGGCCAGCTTAAGACCCTTTTCATAGCCGCTGCGCATCTGGTCGAAGAATTTCTTACGCTCATCTTCGGCCTTCTTTTCCGCTTCTTTTTGTTTTGCCTCATGCTCTTTTTGCGCTGCCTCCTCTTCGCGGTATCGGCGGTTTGCCTCACTGATAATCAGGTCGAGCATTGAGTTCTGTGCGTCAGTTGTGTCTTGGCCGTATTGTTTCTGCAGGTCTATCTTGTCCTTATAGTAAGCCATATCGCTGGCCAGCATCTGCTCCTGATATTCCTTTTCGGTGATGGCCTGATAAGCGAATTGTTCCTTCAGCAGTGTGTTGCGGCGTTTGTGGGCTGCTTCAAGCAATTTGATTTCCTTTTCATACCTGGTATCTTCACCTGTGTTTCCGGAAGATGAGCCTCCACCTCCTCCTTTGGGGGTGTTGGTGGGAGTGACGGTTGGCGTGACGGTCGGAGTCGGTGAACCACCTGTTAGGATGTTGGTATAGGCCGCACCTACATTTTTATGCTGGCTCAAATACCTATTGATTTCCTTTTCACGCCCTACCTGTATGTCGTATTCCTTTTGGGCATTTTCCTCCGCCTTCTGTTGGGTTGCGAGTTCGATACGTTTCTGCCGGCCTTCTTTCTTATAACGACTTGAAAGGACACGTTCACCATTGTTTTCATAGTAAACTTCCTCCGTGGCATTATATATGTCAGGCCTACGGGCAATCTCAGCATTTACGGCCCTTACGTTGTTTTTCTTCCGTTGTAGCTTCTGCCAGGCGTCAAATTTATCGCCCTGAATCTTCTGCATCTTGTCATAGAGCGCTTGAGCCATGGCAAGGTCATTCAATTTGTTGATATGTTTCTCTATGGCCGTAGCATTCTGCTCATGCAACACGCCTTCAGAAGTTAATGTAGCATGATAACCGGGAACGATTTTCTGTAGGGCTGCAATGGCGTTGCGTCTTTCGTCCACAGTCTTTGAGTTGTCACGGATAATCCTGGTCAGTTCGCTGATTCTTGTCTTCTCCTGCAGGGTAGCCGAAGTGGATTGCTTCTGTATGTTTGCAAAATCCCCCTTCACGGCTTTAGCCGTCTTGAAAGCCACCGTATTCTCTATAATCGCTTTCTTGTGAGCGTCCCATGCCTTAATGGCTGCATAGACAGCTACACCTACACCGGTTAGAACAGTAACCAGAGCAACCCAAGGATTAACGACGGCAGCAGCCCGCGCTGCCACGATGGCACGCCTGAAGGCTATAGTGGTCTTCGTCGTATTGGCGTATGCTATTTTCAGGGATAGCACAGCGCTACGCAGTAATCCCGTAGCAGCTGCCAAACCATTCTGAAGCGCAGTCATGGTTGCCTGATAGGCTGCAACAGTTTTTTGCCAGATATACAGAGACTTATAGGCCATCGTGAGGGCCGCTACTGACGTGGCCACCTCAAGAATAGCCTGACGATTTTCGTACAACCACTTTACTGTCTGAAGTGCTCCTATCTTCATCTCTGTAAAGACGGCGTCTGCATTTTCCTTTAAAGGTAGAAGGGCTTTACCAACCTCCAACTGTGTGTTCTTCAACCTTGTGGCTGCCTGTGCTGCTCTATCCATCGACGTTTCCATGTGTTCGCCAGCAGCAGCCATCTGCTTGTCGATAATGGTGGCCACGGCTCCGAAGAAGTCACCGCTCTTCTTGGCTTCCTCGCTGATTTCCTTAGCTGACAGTCCGAGGTTATCAAGAATTTGTGGGCTTTGACGGCCAAGACCGGTAACGATAGAGTTCACCAGGAAGTCGATGCTCTCGCCTGTGTCCTTTGCTTTCTGCTGGGCATAGGCCAAATATTTACCTAACTGGTCGACGGGCAAATTGAAATCCTTGAACTTCACAGCCTGTTTCATCAGCTCCAGGTCATCAACTGTGCCATGGGTAGCCTTGCGCAATTCGTCGAGCAATCCCGGTTTGTTGATACGGTCGAACGCGGCCTCAATGCCTTCAGCGGTCTTGGCCAATTCGACGCCTTCATTCACCATATCCTTGACGCTACCAATAAACGCCATAGCCATATCCTGAATGTCGTGAAGAACATAGCCAAAATAGTTACCAAGAGCACTCCCTAGGATACTTCTTTCACCCTCAACTACTTTCATCTCAGACTTAATGCTTTTCAGCTCTTTATCGCAGAGTCGTAATTGTTCCGTAAAAAACTTCCATTCCTCCGTACCTCGTGAAATACGCCCACTATTAAGTTCCTTGTTAATGGCTTTCATCGTCTGGCGTATTTGATCTGCGCTACTACCAGACAAATTGTTGAGTGTTCGGCTAACTTTTTCTGACGAAACCTTCATTTTATTTAGTTCGTCAGTCGTAGAACGAATTAGTTTGTTGACCCTATTCACTTCTTTCAGAATCCCTTCATTAGCCCACTTGTCACGCTCTTTCATATAGCCTTGAATTTTCTTTTCCAAGGCATCAAGTTCTTTCTTTGCTTCAGCTGTGTTGAGGAAAACCTTAGTTATATACTGGTCTTCATGAACCCCTGTATTAAATGCCATAAAAAACTATCTTTGAATTTTGTTTCAAAGATAGTCATTCAATATAATAATAAAAAATACATTTACCACGTCCACCAAGGCCCGGGGTCCAAATTCCAACGTTTCTTTAATTTATTTGGCCTATGCTTGCTATAACCATACTTCTTTTCATCTTTGACCGCCATCACCAAGCAGAAGACGACGGCAACACCAATAAAACCTTCAAAGATATAAAGCCACATCATAACTAATTTCTTTTCTTCTGTTGCAAATATAGGTATTTTATATGATATTTGCAAGGAAAAACCCGATTATTTGTAAGGGGAAGGCCTAATTAGGAGAGAAAATATTAAAAACCGGAAGCGTCAAAGGTTACAGTGTCGTTGTCGGAAGTCTTTAGCATGCAGACAACATCCTTATCAAGCAAGCTAGGATGAAAATTTGGACAGTTACGCCACAAATCTCTCACCTTAACAGTCACAGTTTCACCGTGCAACAGACTGCGTTCTCTTTGTTCATTTAAGTTAAGTGTTCCGGCTTCCGCTTCATCGAGCTCCGCAGTTCTTATAGCAAGATCACCCGAATTCTGCGCTGTAAACACAAAGTAGATATTTACGTTATTTACATCGACCCCATCGCATGCCGATAATGCTATAAAAGTCTTTATATATGAAGAAGACACCTGGATGAAAGCGCTATCCCTTACACCTCCATCAGACGATTTCATCTCACAAAACAACATGGTGGCTCCGTTGTTCCCATCAAACATAACGACGCCATCTGCATTGCGAGTGCAACCAGAGGCCTTCGTCATAAGATTACCCACCTGATCGTAAAACTTTTCCTTTACTAGCAACACAGGAACTGGAGGGCAAGAAATATTCAAGTGCTTAATCCTCGATCTTTTTGAATTTTCGTCAATAGCTGCGACTCCCATATCTTCACTATACTCGCATTTGTATAGCTGTTTCATGTAATCAGCTTCTCTCATATTCGCCAGTATCTAAGACATTTTCAAGTGTACGTCTATTGTCAATGTTCACCCTGAGAGCTTTATAAAATGTATCAAACGACACTCCATTTTCCGTGTTTTGACAAATCACCTCGACAGTATTGTCTGGACGCCTTCTGAGTAAATAGGCACCAATGCTGTGATAATCCAGTTTTAGGTATGAAGGTATCTCCATTCTTTCACAAAGATCCTCAAATACACCTTGATATTTTTCTGAGATGTTAAAAAGCATTACCAATTCATTAATTCGTCTCAACAGATAGTCACTATGTGTAGTTATTTGAACGCAAGTGCTATTATTTACCAAAAGTGCAATAATATCAGCCATCATACGCTGTTTTAACGGATGAAGATGCGCTTCGGGTTCCTCTATAAGGATGTTAGAAAGAGAGACGTTAAACCGATTGACAAAAAGGGAAAGAGGGGCAATTTCCTTTATAGAAGATGCTGCCGCTGATATTCCCATATTCTCACCAGCAGTCTCATAGTAATACTTATCACCATCCCTGTAAACACGCCCATCTAGAATCCTGCGAAATTCGTCTCTCAGGTGTTCATCTATATCATCCTGATGTGGTGGTATTTGATTAATGACATCCAACATGTTCTTAAAACTTTGATAAAGACCCGTTATCGGATTTACATTCTCTGTCAAAACAGCACCACGCGAAGGAGGAAGTATAAAATTGTATCGATAATTAGTGTGATTGCCAAATAGTTCTCTTATAAGATAATAACGCAAAAGAGAAGCCAATGAACTTTCTCCGTCGATACTTTCATCCTCATTTTTAGTACGATATGAAAGTACTTTATTTATACTTACCCTGAGATAAGCGTCTTCAGCGTCTACCAAGCCTTCCAATTCTTCATTATAAGCGAACACAATCTTGTCAGGTATGGGCAAATCTATGTCAATATCAGCATTAACCTCGGCTCCCAGCATATAATTTAAGAACTCAGCAATATCTCGGTGCATCCAGTTCTGCAAGTCTTCTTTGGTAATGACAAAAGCTTCACCGCTATTCTTCCATGTCAAACGAAGATCGTTAAAAGAGATACCATTATCTTTGAAGAATTTATTTATACGTTGCCCGCTCCACAATGTATAAAAAAGATAGTTGCACATAATGGCTGTGTAAGACTTACCTACTCCGGATTCACCAGAAAAAATCATAAATTGATTGAGTGACACTTCCGATCCGGTAATAGCCCCCAAACGATTTATCTTGAACTTTACTTGTTCAAGTTTATGGTTAGTGCTAAGCATATACAACTTAATTGATTGATTTCTTCGTTGCAAAGATAGAACTATTTTGCGAAATAAGCAATTAAAGTATGCAAAAAGATTATTAAAATAATAATAAATATTATATTTAAAAGACTACTTTGGCGGTTTTTGTGTCGCTCAATGCCATTGATCAGAGCGGACTATTGGTCTTAGCGATGCGGAAACCACTACCCTGAATGCTCATCATCTGCTGAGTTAGGCCTTCACGAACTTTGTTGACGTACTGGACACTGTAGGCACGGGCTTCAATGTCATACAGCTTCTGAATGCTGGCATAGTAGCGCCGGGCAAACCATACGCGCTTCTTACGCGGTTCGCCCAGGTGGTGGGCACGTCGGTAGTCTCTGTCCAGGAAATAGAGGTTGCCACCGTTACCGCGCTTATAGCCCCGGCCGGTTCCGTTCTCCACATAGAGTCCATATAGCAGGAAGCGGTGGGCTATCTGCCGGTTGCGTCCGTTCTGTCCGACAATATTGTAGTTGAGCGAGCGGTAGAGTGCTCCTGTGCGGATGATGCCCAGACGGGTGATTTTCTCTTGCCATATCTTCACCATCATGTCGGCCCACCCTCGCTCAAAGCGGTCCAGTTCCTCAGGCGTGAGGGCATCATACTTACCCATGCCCTTCGCTTTCTTGTACTCCAGTACGGTCTGGCGGATTGTCTGTCCTGGCATTATTTCTTGATTTTAATGTAGACTACTATTATCAGAACAAGCAGCGAGGCCCCACCCGTGTAGATAAGGCCCTGCTGCCACCATTTCAGAGGTTTTTCCTTATACTCGGTTTTAAAGACCTGATAAGGACGCGGGACACTGTCATGGATATGGACGGTGTCCCCGTGAGACTGTCGGAGTTTGCTGATCTCGCGCTGCATCGTCGAGCGGTCGATAAGCCAGGCACGCTGCATGCCTCTAAACTGCACGCCGAACTGTGCCATGGTGGCTGAGTCCACTTCGCGGATAATGGTTGAACTCTGCTCTGTTATGGTGTCCACCTGGTGCAAGGTATCCACCACGTGTATATCCCGGTTGTGGTATTCGGGCACGATAACAGGTTCGGAGTTTTTGCACCCCATAATACAGTTCAAAGCGGCTATAGTGATGAGGAAAGATGCGAACGTCCAGAAGAATGATTTGCATGACATGATTTCAGGTTTCAAGTTTTAGGATTCAGGTTAAATATCGGCATATTCTATCTTGGCATCGAAACACGGGCAGTCCTTGATGCGCTCCCACGGATCCACGATGCCGTTGTGATTTATGTCTGGAGAGATATCTCGGTGTCCCATGATCTTTGCCTTCGGGTAGCGGGCATGCAGTTTCTTCAGAAGGTCCCGGAGAGATTTCTTTTGAGCCGGTGTTCGGTTATCTACTCCGGAGAGGCCGCCGAACCAGGCCACATTGATGCTCACTTGATTGTAGCCTTTCACACCATTGCTTACCCTGTTCTCGTCGAGCAACTGGGTTGTAGTGCCGTCGGCTGATACGACATAATGATAGCCGGGGGCACGCCACCCTTTCTCTACGCGGAAGAAGTGAAGCAGGCCGTTAACGGTTTGCCGTTGGTTGCCACCCGTGCAATGAACGAAAATGTACTTTATGTTACGCATGATCATTGGTTTTTTTGTTTGGACTGAGAAGACGGCGACTGCATCCGCCAAGGAAGCAAAGCCAAGGCTGAATTTCTATCAGACGCTTATTGTTGCGCTGCACGTCGCTCTGCAGGGACTTTATCGACTCTTCCATCTCAGCTATTTTTTCTTTCAGGGAATTGTTCGATGCGCGCAGATCCTCTATCAGCTCCTGATAGACGTCCTGCACGCTTTTCATGGCATCTGCCTCGGCCTGCTTGCGTGTAAACTTGATAGTCACGAGCCAGCTCAGTGAACCTGATGTGATGGCCGTGATGATAAGTGTTAAGATATCGCTTTCCATTTTTGCGCGTTTATTTATTGCAAATGTACCGCTGTTTCGTCCATAATAAAAATACGCTACCTTTGCCGAAAAATGGATATTGAAATTATGCAGCCTTGTTAAACGATATTAATATTAATATCTTTTCGGTTGAATTATTTGGTAGTTGATATTAATTTTCGTATCTTTGCATCGTGTTAAGGAACAAATTCGTTAAACAAATAATATGAAGTATCATGAATTAGAACGAATCGTAAGAAAGGCAGGTTGCTACGATACAGGAAGGCAACAAGCAGGTCACCCGCTCTGGTGCAGCCCTAAAACAGGCAAACTATTTAAGATGAGCAATCATGGAAGTGAAGAGGTGGCAAAAGGAACTCTAAAATCAATCTTAAAGGCAGCGGGAATCAAATAGCCCGCCGCCTTCAAAAAAAACAGCATAAAAGTTTAATCGTAATTGTATTTTCGTTAGAACATCAAAAGGAACTATGAGAAAAGTAAAAGCAATCATCGAACGGGCAAGCGACGGTAACTATAGCGTCTATATGGATGCCGACGACTTGGATTATCTCGTCACGGGAACAGGAAAAACGGCCGAGGAAGCCATCCAGTGCTTCAAGAACGGCTATGAGGACATGAAGAACTACTATGCAGAGGAAGGAAAGGAATTTGTAGAAGTGGAATTTGAGTACGAATACGACATGGCGTCGTTTCTTTCCTACTTCTCGAAGGCGTTCTCTCTGGCAGGTCTGTCGCGCATCACGGGCATCAATCAGGGCCAGTTGAGCCACTACGTCACCGGTCATCGCATACCATCCGCCAGGACAAAGGAAAAGATGCAGGAGTCCATCCACAGCTTTGCGAAAGACTTGGCAGAAGTAAACTTCATCTAAAGAAAAAGCCGGAGCATTTGCTTCGGCTTTTTCATATTCAAATCATCAGCGTTAATATTCGGTTGTCCATTACTCAATCTCTGCATATATCTTGCACATTAGAGCAGTCGTGTATGTCACGTCATTCAACACACCCGTTTTCATTAATGTATATCTTCCAAAATTAGCAGACTGATTACCTGTTGCCATGGCAAAACGCAATCCTAAACCACCTGAGGAAACAGCGGTTGCACCAACCATCAATAATTCGTTTGAGCCAAACAACACACCCGTTCCAAGAGAAACCTCAGTCGTTTCATTGGCATTAAATTTTTCTTTTGAAATCGTTGCAAGTACGGTATAAGTTCCCGTTTGGGTATTATACTTTGCAATCGCAATTGTATTGATTGCGGTAGCCCCTTTTTTCAACACAACACTCGTTATTTTTCTTCCGCTTACATTAGCCGCAGGCGGAACGCTGATTGCAGAACCATTATCGGAATCCCAAATCCCTGATTGTGTGTATCCCGTGATACTGTCATATATCAGTTCTGTTTCTACAGTAGGAATGCCGTTTTCTGAGAAATCAGCACCCTTGATTATAAGTTTCTTTCCCATATTAATTGAAATAATTTAAATATAAAACTTTGGTTATCTTCTTATAGCAATAATCTGCGCACACCTTCGCACCTGCCACATCTGGGTGAGTTCCGTCTGATGTGCTGTAAGTTCCAGCAAGTTCAGTTGTAGGAATCCACGTAACATTATCAACTGTCAGTGTGGCTGCTTGGGTATCTGACTGATGTGTTCCATTAAATGGAGAGCAAGCGAATATATGACAGCCTCCAAATCTTTTGCGAATATATTTCAATAGGTTTGAATAGCCAGTTGTGAAATCTGCCGCACTTGTTTGACTTCCATCATTTGTTCCTAACATGATCAAGATGACGTCAGGTTCATTGATTACATTATTAGAACCTTGTATCATTTCACGAAGCACTTGCGCAGCGGTTGGAAGATATGTCCTTGAACCATGAGCCAATCCCCCGCCAGCAAGGGCACTCTGTATATTGGCAGCATTCAGCATATCGGCAAGAAGATAGGCATACCCCTGCCACACACTTGAACCTACACCGCCAGTAATGGAATCGCCAATAAACAGAATCTTCCTATTGTTCACGTCAAGCGGAGTGATAACTGCTTTATTATCAACAGTCAGCCCAGCGAAATTGACCATTCCGCTTCCATTAGTAAACATTGTTTCATTAAGCGTACAACTTGATACCCTTATCCTAATAATATGTTCATAGGCATTCAATCCAGTCGCTATGCTTATTGTAGAAGCCACATTTGTTGTACTCCACTCCCCGTCATCTACCTGATAGGCAATCACTGGAGCGGTAATGCTGTCAAGAATAAAGTTAGCCGAAACACTTGTTGTCCTCTTCACTTGAAACAACAATTCACTTCCCCATGAGTAGGAAGAAACAACGGGTGTCCCGTTCAATGTCCTTTTAACCCAGTTGCCAATCAATCCAATGTTTTCGCACGGAAAACATTCATCAGTCTGTCTCTTATAACGTTTTATCTGCGAGCCTACAAGACCATTCATAACAGCGTCAGCGGAATTGAAATTCTTAGTTCTGACATGACCATTTTTAAAGACTGCGATTGCTTTATTGCCTTCATCTGTTATAAGGAAATCATAATCAGTATTATCTGCCGTATTAACTGGGTGTGAAGATTCCACTTCGACTCTTGTTGGAACATCAGCGGAATTGAAATTCTTAGTCCTGACATGACCATTAGCGAAACCAGCTATGGCTTTATTATTTTCATCTTGTATTGAAAAATCGAATTCTACATCTTCATCAACTTTGATTTTTCCGCCGCCTCCCTGACTGTTCGAGGCAAGGTACTGGCCGCTGCCGGACGGATCGTAGAACACGGAGATGATTTCGTTCTGCTCCCAGGTGTTGGCAGAAGAGACGGCTGCGCCGTTGTAGAGCAGCGCCTTGGCGCCTGTGCCGTTGATGTTCAGCGTCGAGGCACCGGTGGCGGGGGCACTCATCTTGATGCGGATGTTGCCCCCATGGGCGGGCAGGGTGAAGCCGGGGGCAGTGACTGCCAGCTGATTGCTGTTCACGGTGCACTGGTAGTAGCCCACAAGTGCCGTTGCTTGTAAAACACTATTAGCAACGGCGGCGTTCAACTCCGTCTTAGAGGCGTAGTCCGTGAGGTCTATGCCTTCGGGAGTCCATGCGCCGCCTTTACTCCACGACGTGCCGTTGTAGGTCCAGATGTCGGCGGGAAAAGTGTTGCCCTCTCTGAGCACCATGCACCAGTCGCCACTGACGGCGTTGGGAATAGTTGTTGCACTTGGTACGAAACCGTAGTTGTGAATACCCTTCGATTTAGTGGAGGCGTATTCCAGGCTGTTGATTGCGTTAACAATCAGGCTGAAGTTGTCGTTGATTAACGACACCGCCATGCCGAATGTACCGTTAGGTAGAACTGTGTTTAAATTGTTCATGACTTATGTGTTTAGTTGTTGTTTTGTTTTATCCATTTTGATAAATAGTTCCGTTCGTTGCTTGCCGTGTCCAATTTTCAAACCTTAATATTCCATTTTCGTCGATGTATGGATTTGAACCTACGCTTTGACCGTGGATAGCATCATAGAACCGCATATATTGCGGATTTTCGTAATTTACTTCATAGGCGTATTCGTTCGTGTTCTTCCACCCGTAGAATGCTTGGGTGTTTAATTTGTACACATAAACGGCAGCTTTTGTATCATCGTAATCAAGGTTGCCATATATGGCTGTACAAGCAGGACTTGACTTGACGGAATAATTGGTTGAAAAGCCACTAACCCTATTACCAACATCTTGTGATTGTGTCGTATTCCAGAAAACTTCATTATTTGGACTTGCACTTGTACCTCCACACACCTTATATCCGTCATCGCCATATATAATGCCACCAACGATTCTTAGTTCGTCGCCGACTTGTACATCGGCGATTTTCTGCATTTGCGAACCTTTTGTAAACTCCAAGTATGAATAACCCATGCAAACTGTTTTTGTAGAAAAACATTCGCATTGCATCATTACATAAGTGCCTGGTTCTATGTTGGTTGGCAAACTTTCGTTGTTTGATGTCCTTAGCGTTCCTATCGCCCTGTTTGCTTTTACAACACTATTATACAACGGAATACGATTTCCCGTGTTATTTGATATTCTGACTATTGCGCCATTATACTTTTCGTCGTTTGGCAACGATATACCTAATGTGTTACGGAACACTTCTGCGTCGATTTGTATATTCAAACCTGTCACATCAAGGTTTATATAGCGGTAACTATTATACGGGTCTGATGATGCGTGGGTGCATTGTTCGTAGTTGGCATTGTTTATAACAAATAACGGTGCATACATATTGCCCGAAATTGTGGCGTCGCGAACAGTCATATTTCCTTCGTTGTCAATTCTGAATTTTCCGTAAGGAGATGATATGTTCTTGAATATGCCACTTGTGGCAATAATAACGCCGCGTGCAATGATGTTGTTAAGGATGGCCATGCCACCATGCGTCACCACGAACTGCGCCATCTCATTTGCAAGTTCGCTTGCTGTAGGCTCATAGTTCGGATTCTCGGCGTATTTGGCGATTGTGTAGAATGCCTTTGTCATGGAACCGCCACCCCAGATGAACGGACTGTTACCGCTATTGTAATGACCGCTCATTCCACCTGTTTCATCATTTTCGGCCAGCGTCTGGTTGTTACGGTATAAACCAACCTTGATTATCTCCGACAGTATCAGTCCTCCCAATATCTGCGTCTTGCCGTTGACAATGGAGTCAAGAAGATAATTGTAGTTCTGGAAATAGGCCAGCAGTTTGTCGTTGTCCTTGGGATGGTTCACCCAGTTGTTGAACGGGATGTTACCCTCGATGAGCTGCAGCTCCATGACCGTGCAGGTAGAGCCTGTTATGGCAAAGGCCGTTCCGCTACTTGCAGCAGTGAACTTCACGTTATAGCGGTCAACGGTACTATTCAGGTTGACGGTCTGAGAGAAACCGCCTACGGAGAAATGCAGGGAAGTGCCTTTGCCTTTGAAAGAGAAGACGTATGGCTTGCCTTCCTCGACACCTATTTCAAGTGTCTGTTGGAGGCTTCCGTTGGTCAACACGGCTGCACTGCCCGTCACGGAGTCTGCGCTTACCACC
>ODAI010305725.1_pt1 | contig 18808 bp, 20 predicted proteins | sample 1539321 | NCBI WGS metagenome assembly ODAI01 (sample SAMN02144231, study PRJEB22623) | gut metagenome | biome: sheep rumen | host: Ovis aries | place: New Zealand
CTCGCGGAAAAAGTAATGGTTACTAGACAAGCTGTTTCAAGATGGGAAACCGGTGAAACCACACCAAATACTGAAACATTAAAACTACTATCTAAACTATTTGATGTGTCAATTAACACTCTTTTAGGATCGCCGAGACAACTAGTGTGTCAATGTTGTGGTATGCCTTTACAAGATTCATTAATGAGTAAAGAAAAAGATGGTTCATTCAACGAAGAATACTGTCAGTGGTGCTATCACGACGAGAAATTCACTTACGACAATATGGACGATTTAATCAACACATGCGTTCCTCATATGGTTGCTCAGGGTTTTCCTGAAGACCAAGCAAGAGAATATATGAGAGGAATACTTCCAAATCTCAAGTATTGGAAAGAAAAACAATAGTGTTTGCCAAATGCTTGAAAGTGTTCGACTTGTATCATTATTGGAAATCCCTGCCAGCAGTTAATTACGAGATAATATAATTATCTCGTTTTTCTGTTGCTTTTTATACTATAATCAAAATGATTATTTGAGAAGATTATTGAGACTTTTTTGTTGTGAGACATTCATTTATAGAATAAAATGAAAATAACAAATATATTAGGCATGAGATTTGGAAAACTCGCTTTAAGTTTACTCAAATATATCATTAAAAATGATATAAAAAAGAGAAGGAAGAATTATCCTCCTCATCTTTTTACTGAGTTCATAAATATCCCTTATATTGATGATAATAACGTTAACCATACATATGACGTTTATTTAGCGAACGAAGAAAACAGAAAGCATGTATGCATCATTAATATTCATGGGGGCACATATATATTTGGAGAACATAAAGATAATTATCCATATGTCTATGAATGGTTGAAAGAAGGATATGATGCTTTACTAGTTGACTATCAATACAATAATGGGAATTCAGATATTCATGATTTAGTTAGTGACTCAGTTAAATGCATTAATCATTTCTTAAATAATTTAAAGAAATACAATTTAGAGAAAGACCGTTTTGTTATATCTGGTGATTCTGCAGGTGGTCATTTAGCGTTATTAATCTCTGAATTATTCTCTAATAAGGAGTTACAAACCAAGCTAGGATTAGAATTACCAGATATCGATATTGTTGCGACTGTGTTACATTGCCCAGTATATGATTTTGCTAATATCGGCGATGGCGCTCTTTCTCCAAGCGGATTAAAGAGAATGCTTGGCCCTAAAGGAATAGATAAGAACCATCTCTCTATTTATTCTCCTAAAACATATATTGATGGTTTTAAGAATCCAATATTTGTTAGTACTTGTACAAATGATTTCATTAGGAAAGAAAGCCTTAAAATAAACGCGGATTTATCAAAAAGAGGCGACTTCCTATTCGTAGATATCGAATCTGATGATAAAAATGTTGGCCACGTTCATAACGTTATTAATGTTGAACTTAAAGAATCAAAACGAGTTAATAGATTAGCAACGGAGTTTGTAAGTAAGTATTTATGAAAACAATTTATTTAGCAGGCGGATGCTTTTGGGGAGTAGAAAAATATTTCTCCATGGCTAAAGGCGTTATCTCTACAAAAGTGGGATACGCGAATGGAAGCATAAAAAATCCTTCTTATGAAGATTTAAAAAAAGGAAGAGATGATGCTTCTGAAACAGTAAAAATAGAATATGATGAGACAGTTGTCTCTTTAGAGAAACTTTTAGAATATTATCTACGAGTAGTTGATCCTTATTCACTTAATAAGCAAGGTGAAGATGAAGGCATTCAATATCGAACAGGTATTTATTTTGAAGATGAAGCTGACGAGAAGATTATAAAAGACTATTTTGCGTCAGTGCTTGAAGATGATTATCTCATTGAAGTGCTCCCGTTAAGGTCTTTTTATGACGCGGAAGAATACCATCAAAATTATCTTGATAAAAATCCTAATGGTTATTGTCATATTAGATTGAATTTTCTACGTGAAGACGAAAGAAAATAAGTATCATTTAACAAAAGTTAAATAGAGGACTATAATTGCTATTTGGAAATCAGGTAGTGAATATGAAAATGATTTTATATCTAGTAATTAAATCAACACCGGATGCGATTCACACTCTCGAAGAGATTAGAAAGGCTGGTTATAACGCAACCGTTATGACAACCGAATCTCTTAGACACGCCACTGAAGAACTCCCAGAAGAAAGACACTTCTTTACACTTAGACATGTTGAGAAAGTTCAAACAAACGATAGTGTTCTTTGTCTTTTCATCGTTGATGAAGATAAACTAGCGAATTTAAAAGAAGTAATTAGAGAAAACACAGACAACTTTAAAAAGATTAAAGGCTTTATGTTCTCTCGTCCAATCGAAGATTACGAAGGCTCTATTTAGTTTAGATATATGGAAAGCTTGATATTTGTATATATCGCCGCTCTTTTACTTGCGGCCTTATTATCTACTAGATTAATGAAAATCTTAAAACTCCCTAATGTTACTGGTTACATAGTAACTGGTATTATTATGGGTCCTTTTGTTCTTGGCCTATTTTTCAATAACTTCACTTTTGAAGGTATCAAAGATGATTATATTTACCAATTTGTCGATAAGATCGGCTGGGTATCAACAGTTGCCTTAGGCTTCATTGCCTTTTCTATTGGTACTTCGTTTAAAGGAAGCACATTAAAAACAGTTGGCAAACGCGTTATTGTTATCACTATCTTAGAAGCTCTAGGAGCATCAGTATTTGTTATTTTAGCCTTATTAGTTGCTCACTTTATTTCTCCTGAACATATTTCATGGGAACTTGTTTTAACTTTATCCGCGATTGCAAGTGCAACCGCTCCTGCTGCTACCTTAATGGTTATTAAGCAATATAAAGCAAGAGGACCACTTGTGAATACTTTACTTCCTGTAGTTGCTCTTGATGACGCTGCTGCTTTAATCTTATTTGCTGTTTTATTCCAAATCGCTACCGGATTAGCAAGTGGTGGAGAATTGTCTTTCTATAAAATGATTGGAAAACCACTTATTGAAATCGGCTTATCAATTGTCATCGGTGGACTTATTGGATTATTCATTAGCTTTATTAACCGTTTCTTCAAATCTAGAAATAATAAGTTAGTCTTATGTATTTTCTCAGTATTTGTATCAGTTGGATTATATTTCTTGTTTAAACAAGAATTTATGGGTGGATTTGAATTGAGTTCTTTACTTATGTGTATGATGGCAGGAGCCTTATTCACTAATATATGTAAAGATTCTGATCGCACTCTTGATGTCTTAGATAGATTTACATCCCCAATATATATGATGTTCTTTGTTATAAGTGGAGCTTCTCTTGATTTAACAGTCTTCATTAACGGCAAAGGTGGCATCGTTATCTTGGTAGCGGCAATTTACATTATCTTCCGTGTTGTTGGTAAATATTTTGGTGCTCTCAGTGGAGCAAGTATTACTAAATGCGAACCACAAGTTAAGAAATATCTTGGTTTTACTTTAGTGCCTCAAGCTGGTGTTGCTATCGGTTTAGCAACAACCGCTAATAAGTTATTTAATGATGTAGGCGCTTATGAAGCAGCATCTATGGTATTAGCGATCATCTTAACAAGCACTCTTGTCTATGAATTAATTGGACCACTTGTTAGTAAATTCGCACTTACAAAAGCTGGAGAAATCCCAGAAGAAGAATTGCCAAATAAAAAGCAGATAGAAGCAAAATAAACATTCTTGTTTATCTTGCCTCTGTTTTGATAATATAAACAAAATGGAAGCGACATTATGATAGTTACAATTTTAGGTGCCCCTGGAAATATGGGGACAAAGGTAGTGGAGACTCTTCTAAAAGAAGATAACATTACCAAAATTAATCTCCTAGTTCACAGAACTAAGGGCTCTTCAAAATTAATTAGAAAGATAAAGAAAAGCAAAAAGAAATATAAAATCATTTTTGGCACTATTGCTAATTATGGGGATGTAAAAGATGTGGTAAGTGATGCGGATTACGTCATCAATATGGCTGCAGTTATTCCACCTGCAAGCGATAAATGTCCTCAAAACGCAATTGAGGCAAATGAAACTGGACCAAAAATTTTGGTAAAAGTTCTTGAAGATATGAAAGAACATCAACCAAAACTTATTCATATATCAACAATTGGTGTCTATGGTGATAGAACTTTTAAACATCCTTTTGCAGAAGTTGGAGATCCATTACTTATTTCTCCTTTCGATATTTATTCATTAACCAAGATGAGAGGAGAATTTACTGTTTTAGAAAGTGATATTAAATGCTGGACAGTCATTCGTCAAACAGCGATGCTTTATGATGAATTGTTAATGAAAAATGTTAGTGATGGATTAATGTTTCACACTTGCTTTAACGCTCCTCTTGAATGGGCAACCGCAGAAGATAGCGCGTTATTAATTAGAAACATCTTAAGAAGAGATGCAAAAGGCGAACTTAATGAAACTAACTTCTGGAAACACTGCTTCAATTTAGCGGGTGGATTAGCAAATCGAGTAACTGGATACGAGACCATTGGACTTGGATTTGAAATCATCGGTTGCACTGTTGAAGACTTCTTTGACACCAACTATAACTCTATTAGAAATTTCCATGGTGAGTGGTATTCTGATGGCAATAAATTAAATGACTTATTTGATTATCAGCACGACACAATTAATGGATTCTGGAAACATGTTTTAGATACACATAAATATTTCTCTTTAGCGAGAATTGTGCCTAAAAAGTTGCTCAAAACCCTAGTAATTAAACGATTATTGAATGATTCAAACTCCCCTTATTTTTGGAAGAAGAGTGGTGATGAAGCAAGAATGCTCGCTTACTTTAATGGTGAAGAAAAATATAAGGCAATTCCTCAAAAGTGGGATGACTTTTATTTAGTTGCTAAAGGTAGAAGAGCAGATAATGGTGAGCCGCTTGATTATGACAAATTAAGACAAGAACCAACTAGATTAGATCACTTCTTTGATATAGATAAAGATAGAAGTCTAGTTGATATTAATGATTTAAGAAATGTCGCTGCTGCTAGAGGTGGTAAGTTATTAACAGAAGATTTTAAAACCGGAGATATTTATCGTAAGGTAATGTGGCAAAACGCTGATGGTGTTACTTTTGAAGCACGTCCTCACTCTGTTTTATATTGTGGCCACTGGTATAACATTTCTTACACTAAATATGCCTGGGATTTTGATAAACTAGCTAAAACCGATAAATTAGTTGCTCAAATCTGGTATGACTCTCACGATAAAGATGAGAACCGATATTATTGGTATGATTCTCATTTCAATGCCAAATATAAGGATATTGATTAATGAAAGTAGCGTTATTCTATTTTTCAGGAACAGGTAATACAGAACTTACAGTAAAAAAGTGGAGAGATGAAGCCGCTAAATTTGATATTGTCTTTGATTTAATAAAAATCGAAAAAGATAACTTTGATTTTTCGAAAATAAATGAATATGACAAGATCGGTTTTGCATACCCAATTCACGCTTTTAATGCGCCTGAAAACGTTTGGAGATACGCTAAGAAGTTTCCTAAACTAGACGCTCCTAAAAAAGTATTTGTCATTATGGTCAGTGGAGAATACTTAACCATTAATCATTCTTCCGGTAACAAACTACTTAGAATCCTTAGAAGAAGAAACTACATATTTGAATCAGATTATCATTATCTAATGCCTTATGATTTGGTTTTTAGACATACTGAATTAAGAGCGTTTCAAATGTATGACACAATGAACAAACTTGTTCCAATCGATGTTAATGATTACTTGATTAACGGGCAAGTTAATAAGCTAAAAAAGATTCCTCTTTCTGGCTGGTTTATTTGGCTATTGAGAATTGAACAATGGTTCGCTGGATGGAACGGAAAGCTGTTTAGGATTAATAAGAAGAAGTGCATCAAATGTATGAAGTGTGTGAATAATTGTCCGGTTAAAAATATTGAATATAAAGACAATAAATTCATCTTCCATACTCGTTGTCTAATGTGCACTAGATGTTCTTATAATTGTCCAACCGACGCAGTGAATATTGGCATACTAAATAGTTGGAAAGTTAATAAGCCATACGCCTTCAAAAAGCCTGAAATAGAAGAGAAAGATAAGCATCCTTACTACTGCAAAAGAAGTTATATTCGCTACTACCAAGAAGCTAAAAAAAAGATAAAAAAATTTGAAAAAAGAAAGACGGTTTAATCCGTTTTTTTCTTCAAAAGTCCTGTTTTTTGCTGCAAATTTGCTACAAAATCATTGTTTTTGTTGATTTTACGCGCATATACATATAAATTTAAAGTAAGTTAAAGGAGTTTTGTGTATGAATAAAAATCTCAAACTAAAGAAAACATTGTTTGTTATGTTCATAATTAGTGTTGCACTTCTCGTTTGTTTTGCTGCAGCATATTTCTTCCAACCAGTTCACCTTGTTGGTCAAATGGAAGCTGGTGTAGCAAACCTTAAAACAAACTGGCAATTAATTAGCGAATCATTTGTCTTCCCATTCGATGCAAATAAATCAGAATTCTATACTGCATTCTGCAATGAAATCGGAGCAAATGTCGCTCTCATTCTTAGTGTTGTCAACTATGTCCTTTCTGGCTTAACACTTATCGTTATTGTCTTAGGCATTGTTTATGTCATCAATAAGAAAAAACCATTATTTATAATTTACGTTATCGCTTTACTTGCTGCCTTATATGTTGCGTTCATTATGGTGACTTATGGAACGTTCTACTTAGCCATAGCTCAAGCCGCATTTGTTCCAGGTAACTCTGAAGTGGTTTGGTATGGTGTATTCGCTATTGCTGTCTTTGTATTAGGAATCCTTGCATTTGCTTCTGTTATTGCAACAGTTGTTATTGGTTTAATCTATGCCGGTAAGTCTTATGCAGAAGAAAAAGTCGAAGAACCAGCCCCTGCATCTGTCGCAGAAATGGTAGGCGATCCAGAAGCAGTTCAAGAAGGCGAAGAATTAGTTATCGCTGATACTGAAGCTGTCATTGAAAAAGAACCAGAACCAATTCCAGAAGAAGCAGCTGAAGATGAACCAGTTCCTGAAGAAGAAGTTCAAGAAGAACCAACCGAGGAACCAGCAGTTCAAGAAGAACCAAAAGAAGAAAAACAACACGTTGAAGTTAATGTTAATAACGCAAACCCTGGCGCTGGCATTGATCAAGGTTCACTTGCTAGCTTATTAAGAGAAGTTGTTAGAGATATCGTTAGAGATGAAATCGCAAGAAGTTCATTAAATCAACCTCAACAACCTCAACAAAACCCAACTGGAAATCAAACAATCACTGGTGCTACATTTGGTGGACCACTTGTTGTTCAATATTTCAATGGTGGTATTAATGGTGTTTCTACTCCTGCTCCAACAGTAGTTGAAAATAAGTCTGTTGAAAAGGTAGTTGAAATTCATAAAGAACCAGCACCTCAACCAGAACCAGCTCCAGCACCTGCTCATGTAGTGGAAGAAAAGAAAGAAGAGCCAAAACCAGCTCCTCGTCCATTATTTGTTAAAAAGGAAGCGGTTGCTAAACCAGTAGAAGAACAACCAGCTCCTGAAGAACCAAAGGTTGAAACAGCACCTGCTCCAGAAAAGAAGGAATATGAAAGAATTAGCTTTGCTCAAAGACTCCTTCAATCTGAAAAAGATGTTCATGAGTTATATAACGAATTAAAGAATGAAATCTTAAGTTATGGTGTTAAATCCAGAATATCTGCAGTTGGAGATACATTCCGCTTACACAAGAAAATGTATGTCCGTATTACAGTTGCTGGTAAATCATTAAAACTCTACTTTGCTCTTAACCCAGCAGATTACGCTAATAGTACTCTTCCAATTCAAGATGCTAGCGACAAAGATATGTATCAAGAAATCCCACTCGTCTTTAAAGTCAAATCCCCATTATCAGTTAGAAGATGTAAAGAACTCATCCAAGACGTTATGGAAAAAGACGGTCTTGAACAAGGCGAAGTTGGTAAGGTTAACTGGATTAAAGAACTCAAAGCAGAACTTGCCAGTGGCAAAAAACCAGAAAAAGAAGAAGAATAGTATTGCTCTTCAATTAGCCGGTGCTAAAAAAGCATCGGCTTTTCTTTTTATATGCATATATGCATAAATAAATATTATTAAAATAATGTTTATTCTTGTGGTATAATTTGAAACTGAACTCAGGTTTAGATTGGAAGTGGTTGTTTAAATGCCTGACCCTAGTATATCGTGGATTATCATTGCAATTCTTGTTGCGCTTCATTTCTTCTTCTCTAGCGCAGAGACCGCATTTGCGTGCTGTAATAAATTCAAAATGCAAGTTAAAGCGGACGAAGGAAGTAAGACCGCTAAAACCTTATTGAAAATTTTAGATAAGTATGATCGTGCGTTAACGGTTGTTCTTATTGGTAATAATATTGTTGCTATTGCTATATCTGCTGTTTCGACAGTGCTCTTTTTGAATTATTTCCAATCCACAGGGTTAATGGAATACGAGATATCTTTGATATCTTCTGTCATCATGACCTTTATCGTTTATTTATTAGGCGACACTCTTCCAAAGACCATCGCTAGAGCAATTCCTGATACTTTATCAATTGGATATACATATCCAACATATTTCCTCATGATTGTCCTATTCCCGATAGCAATTATTTTTGAAGGGGCAGTTAAAATTTCTGAGAAGGCTTTCAAAATAAAAACCGAAGAAGAATTTACTGAAGAAGATTTAGAAAACGTTATTGAAAAAGCTTCTGAAGAAGAAATGATTGATGAAGATCAAGCAGAGATTGTTCAATCCACAATCGATTATTTAGACACTAACGTTAAGGAAGTCCTTACTCCAAGAAATAAGATGTATGCTTTAAATCTTAAGGACTTAACTAACGATAAACTTAAAGATATTATTTGCAAGACTAATTATTCGAGAATTCCTGTATATGATAAGGTTTTTGACAATATTATTGGTGTTTTGCTCGTTAAAATCTATTTTGAAGAATATGAAAAAGATCCTCATTTATCTATTAGAAGTATCTTAGAAAAGCCATACTTTGTTTCTAACAAAATTATGATTGATGATCTTTTTAATGGATTTAAAAAACATAGAACCCATATTGCGATTGTTAGAGATGAACACAAAAAAGTCGTTGGTATGGTGACTATGGAAGATATCTTAGAGGAAATTGTCTCTGACATTTCCGAACCTTCTTCACACAAAAGGAGGAAAGCATAATGAAATGGTATTATTGGCTAATAGTCGCTATCTGTTCTATCCTTTCAGCTTTCTTCTCTAGTGCTGATATGGTTTATAGCGTCGTTAATCGTGACAAGCTTAAACAAGAAGCTGATGAAGGCGTTAAAACCGCTAAAATCGCCTATAAACTCGCTGAAGAATATGAATTCTCTATTGCCTCAATTCTTTTTGGCAATAACGCAGTTAACATTTTTGCATCATCTATCGTTACTCTTATTGGAGTAAGTTGGAATAGTGATTGGGGAACTACGGTTTCAACAATCATCTTTACTGTCTTTATTATTATCTTCTCAGAGTTCTTACCTAAATCATTCTCCAAGAAGTTCTCTTACTCTCTGAGTAAAATCTATGCTTACCCATTATTGGCATTTAAATATTTAACATTCGTTATTATTTGGCCAATAAGTAAGTTCTTCCAATTAGTGTCTAAACTCTTCAAAAAGAAATCAATTGAAGAAGACCAAATTGATGAAGATGTTATTACCGAAATGGTGGATGAACTTGAAGAGAATGATAAATACGATGAAGAAGAGGCAGAACTCGTAAGAAGTGCCTTAGATATATCTGATGTTGAGGCTCATGAAATCATGACTCCTCGAGTGGATGTTTTCGCTATCAACATTGAAGATGATATTAAAGAGATTATTAAAGAAGGCGAAATCTTTAAGCATTCTCGTATTCCGGTTTATGAAGACACAATTGATAACATTATCGGCATTCTCCCAATTAAAGAACTCGCTAAAGCGATATTTAAAGAAGAAGAGAATATCGACGTCTTATCACTTTGCTATAAACCTTTAGTGATTCCTAGAAATAGACAATTATTAGACTTATTACAAGAATTTAAAGATAGCAAGGTTCATATCGCTGTTATTATTGATGAATATGGTGGAGTTGAAGGTATCGTCACTATGGAAGATATCTTAGAAGAAATCGTTGGTGACATCTTTGATGAAACTGATGAAGATGAACCAGAATACATTGATAACGGTAATGGTGTCTATATCATAGATGGAACAATGAATATCGAAGACTTCTTTGAACTCATTGAATATAACGATGAATTTGAAACCGACTACGAAACTGTTGCGGGATTCTGTCAAGAAATCTTAAATCGATTTGCCGTTATTGGAGATAAATTCACTTTCGCAGATAGATATGAAATAGAGATATTAGCTGCAGATGAATTCACAGTTGAAAAAATAAGAGTGGTTGACACTCAATACGAAAAAGAAAAGGAAGATTAATTCTTCCTTTTTTCGTGGTTAATGTAATATTGATAAATCTCTGCCGCTACTTGCTCGATTGATTTATTGTTTGATGCATCGATGACATAATCAACTTTAGCAATGTTTTCTGGTCTAAAGGCGATTCTATCATTTTCAATTCTCGATTTGATTTTCTCTGGAGCATCTCCTCGAGTAATCATGCGTTTATGTCTTGTTTCTTCATCGGCCTCTAAATAGAAGGTGATGATGTTTTTATTATGCAAATTGATATAGCTTCTTAAGCCTGCTGGATCGATAACAACGCATTTGTCATTGGCAATTTGATCTTTGGTCGAACCATACATTTGGCCGTTATAAAGAGTGTATTCAACGAAGCGATCTTCAATAATCATCTTTTCGAATTGTTCTTTAGTGACAAAGAAGTAATCTATTCCGTTGACTTCACCAACACGTTTATCTCTTGTAGTGGTTGTGACTATCTTAGTGATTCCGTATTTGGCCGCCAAGACTTTTGCAACTTCTGTTTTTCCGCTTGCGCTTGCTCCAGCTAAAACTATCATGCCATAACTATATATTTCTAACTTTCATCTTTCAACTAAAGAAATTTTTTTATAAAAAAGTTATTAACAAAGTTAATAAAAGAGTTTTCCAAATAATTTTATGAAAAAAATTTTTAAAAAAATTCAAAAAACGCCCTCTTTATTAAATGAGGACACTTTTATGAAACTATCGAAATTGGAAGACGCAATTAAAGATATCGCTAGAGTGTATTTTGTTTCGCTTAGATACATTCATAGCAAGAAACTATCATCAGGCGAAAGTGATTATTATTCTCCTTTTTATAAGTATTACGCGGACGTAGAAGAAGCATTTGCTTCACTTGACAAGGAGAATCAAAGAATAATCACTAACGAGTATTTCTACGATGCTTATAAGGGGTGGTGGACTTATGAGTATAAGGAATCAATATTTAAAAAATTAAAGAAAGCTGCCATTAAGCAGTTTGTGGAGAAGTTCTATGCAATTCATTAAATCTATTTTGTTATCTATATCATTGTTGCCTGTCTTAAGTTTGTCTACTGGAGATAAAGGGGCAATTAATACAAAAGATATCTATGGTCCATTTTTACCAACTAGTAGTTACACCTTTAATTTTTCTGCTGGTGTAGCAAAAGATAAAACTTCCGGGAGACTACGAGTGTTTTCAATAAAAAACAACGCCTTCCTTATTAATAGATCGTTCCAAGTGACCGCTAAGGGAAGCGATGATGTAACTGTTGATATGAATGGAAGACTAACGGCTTCAGGTCTTAGATTTGAGCTATCTTTTGAAAGTAGTAAAGGCGAAATAAAAGAATATAACATCAATGTTTTTCCTCCTAATAGAGAAACGTTCACCGCTAGGAATAATGTTATGACATATGAAGGATGCTGTTTTGGAATTATGCAAAACAAGCTCTTGAATAAAGAGACATATGATTTCACAAACACTAACACTTTGCTTTCAACAACAGAAGGCAATAAGGTGGACGTTTCTACTATTTCTTTTAACTATATCCCAACAGATAAATATCAATGTAGAAACGTATTTTTAGAAATAAATGATAATCAAAATATTTATCCAAATATCACCAAAATTAACGGCTCAAATTTGATTAGAATCCCTTTAACTATCGAGAACAATAATGGTGAATTATCATTAAAAGCAAAATCAAATATGTATGTTAATACAGCAACGCTTGATATGAGTTCATATCGCTTAACTAATTATATTGAGACTAGTGAGTTTTATATCCCTCTTGGTTTTGAAGAAAAGATGGAAAATAACGAATCAAGAATTGTAATAGAAGAGTCGGGTTTTAATCTAAACACCGTCTATATTCCTCTTAACTATTTTAAGAACACTAGATTATTTGGGTCCTGTAGTGATTCTGATTACTGCATAAACGGAGGAATAAAAGCATGATCTTACTATTTATCAGTGCAATTTTGGTTTCTTTTACTGGTTTATTGTTCTCTTTAAACTTTTCAATGCAAGGCTTAAATAGAGCGGTAATCAACACTCCAATAGAACTTTTATATCGCACAGTATCATATGAAGACGAAATATTAAAATTCGAAAAAGATAGGGTTGAAGAGGACTTATCTCATTACTATAGCAAGAGTCTCTCAAGATATTGTAAGGACTATACTGTTGACTATTATTTCTACAATAAAGCGGACGGATCGATGTGCCTGAATAATAGATGTGACGCAGTTGAAATAACAGTTAGTTGTAAGTTAATTATGGATTACACTTTTTACCGTGTAATGTATTACGAACTGAAAGGAAAATAATGATGGATAAAGCAAAAGTAATTGAATACATAGAAACATCATTTTTAGCCTCTTTGATAAACGATGAAGAGATTACAGATATCTCCTTTAATGGATCGGAGTTTTTCTATGTCAGTAACTCTAAAGGAAGAAACAAGAGCGTTATCTCTGTTGAATATCAATTGGTCAAAGATTTTCTTAGACAAATCGCTAACTTATGTGAACAGCAATTTAGTTTTACAAATCCGATTTTAGATGTTTCAGTTGGTAAGTATCGCATAAACGCTACTCATCAATCTATTGGGAAACTCTTTGATGATGATGTAGTGACTTTTTCTATCCGTATAGCAAGTGATAAACCTCGCATTGATGATAATAGTGATTTCTTTTCTCCTCCTGTTGTGGAGCTTCTTAAAGAGTTATTAAGAAACCGACTGTCAATTATCATAGGAGGACTTACTAGTAGTGGCAAAACAGAATTCCAAAAATATTTGCTTAGGAGTATGAGAGATTATGAAAGAGTAGTGGTTATTGACAATGTCACAGAACTAGATTCTGTAAGGAATGATAGAAACATAGATTTAACTTGCTGGAGAGTTGATGAAAGGAATCCATATTCTAGTTGCGCTTTATTAATAAAGAACGCGCTTAGAAACAATCCAGATTGGCTCATTTTAGCGGAAGCAAGAGACAAAGAAATGCTTGATGTCCTTAACGCTGCTATGACCGGATCTCCTGTAATTACAACGATTCACTCTCAAGATGTCTATTCTCTTCCATCAAGAATGGCCAGAATGGTACTAAGAAATGAGCAGAAGCTTGATTATGACGAAGTGTTAAAAGATATCTATCATCATTTCCATTTCTACATATACCTAAGAAAAGAAGAAAATGAAGGACATATTAAAAGATATATATCAGATATTTGTTGTGCAAATGATAGTGGTGAAATGACTCTTATTTATTCAAAAGAAAAAGGATACTTTAAGTTACCTAACTCAGCGCTATCTCTTTTTAGGGACAAAGATTATTTGCCTCTATTTAAAAAATATTTCATAGGAGGTGATGATAGTGAATAGAAGACTCATTATTTTTCTTATTATTTCATTTTTAGCTGGCGCAATAACATATCTCTCTTTAGATAATTTGTACCTAGCTCTAGGTGTTATGGCGATTTATATCATAGCAGGTATTACCTTATTTGCTCCGTCACTTGATAAATATGACATTAAGGTGAAGAAGTTTCACGAATGTTATCACTTCATAAACAATTTTGTTATTGCTCTTTCTATAAAGAAATCAATCAAAGGAGCGATTGAATCAGCAGTTAATAGCATGCCACCAGATTTCATTGAGCTATTTGAAGGACTTGAGAACATGTATGATGATGACAAACTCCAATATTTTTCATCGTATTTCCCGTTTTATGTCTATCGATTATTTTTACAAATCATCTTTCTTTGGGAAGAAGATGGTGGAGATATTCTTCAAATGAGCAAGTATCTCATAAGTGAAGTTAGAAGTGTTGAAGAATACATTACTAAGGCAGATAACTTAAGCCGTCATAAATATGTAGAAATTGCAATTTTATGGGGTTTCTGTGCGGTTATTGTCATTGTTTTGCGTTTCGCATTAAAAGATTTTTACTCACTAATTAAGGAGCAAATTCTTTTCAATGCTGCGATTGTGTTATTGATGTTATTTATACTTGCGTCTATTTATTTGCTTATCAAAAGAGGCACATATTTATCAATTAAAGGAGGAGATGAAAATGAAAAGAACATTTAAAGATCGAGTGGAGTCGCTGGGTCTAAATTACTCTAAAGAATTATTAATTATTATTCTTCTGCCGTTGCCATTCCTGGTTGGAGGATTACTAATCTATTATTTCTTTCGTGAAATCTATATTTCCATTATCATTGGCTTCATTGGAGCTGCTTTAGATTATTTTTACATTTCTAGATATTCGACATACGAAAAGAAGTTAGAAAAAGAGCATGTTGATGAATTAATATCGCTTCTTTCGTATTTCCAAGTATTCATTTCGAACAAAAATAATGTTTATACATCTTTTAAGCTACTCTTGCCTTATTGCTCCATATGCATGGAAGGCATGATTAATTCTTTATTAAATCAAATAGATTCCGATAAGAGTGTTGGGCCTTATATTACTTTCGCTAATAAATTCAATAATCATATTGTTGAGTCATTAATGCTCTCCATTTATCAAATGGTCGATAACGGAGAGAACACGAATCAATTATCTGAATTTGAATTACTTTTCACAAACACCAGAATGAAATTTCAAGAAGACTTAATAGATTCGAAAAAGAAATCGTTAGAAACTCTTAATTCTTTTCCTCTCATTGGTGCTGGGGCCATTACCATTACTCTATCTCTAGCGATTATTTCCATCATAGGAGAATACGTCAATGTCATATAACTTAGGAATTATTATCTCCATGGTATTCGTGGTTGCTTTTGTTTTATTAGGAGGAGATATGTTTTGTTTATCAAGCTTTTATAGCAACTTGGATAATACATCAATTGCGATAGGCTATTTGATTGCTAAAAGTGGTAGAGCTGACAAGGAATATATCTCTTATTTAGAAACAAATTACAAAGTAACGTTTGAAAGCATAACTCCTGCTTCTCCAACAGTGGGGGAGGTTGTGGAGTTTACCATATATCGAATGTATAGTCCGTTAGTTATATCCTCTAACGACATAAAAGTCGTGGCATCTAGGACAACAGTTATTGGATATTACGGATAAGAAAGGAGGAAATGATTATGTCAGAAATCAAGGGACAATTATTAACGATTATTTTGGTTCTTGTTGTTTTCGGCGGTATCTCAGTTGCAATCGCAGGGATTTTTAAATCTACCGCTAAACAAGTAGAAAACAAATCTATGAACTTAGGATCGGATGCTACTGAAGTATTTTCAGATGTTTCCATGCCATCATCTCTTTTAAGCTATAGAGACTAAATCAATGCTGCCACGCAAAACAAAATAAGAAGCAAAGCGGGGAAAATCCCTGCTTTTCTTTTTTCTTTACAATAGTAAAATAATTGATAGGAGAAAATTATCATGGATGTTAAAAAAACAGTATCTGATTTATTATCCAAAAGAGTGGATATCTCTAATTTAAAAGAGACTGATTCACTTTCAGGACTTGGTCTTGACTCACTAGATTTGGTTGAAGTAATGCTCGAAATCGAAGAAGAATTAGGCATTGAATTTGACTCTGATGAAATATCTCAAGTCGCCACTTTAGGTGATGTTCTAAAATTAATTGAGTCAAAAATTAAATAAGCATTGATTTTATAAAATCGAATATGATATTATCATTCATGCGTTTTTAAGCTAAAGCGCAAGTGTTGCCTACCTAGCTCAGTCGGTAGAGCTATCGGCTGTTAACCGATCGGTCGTGGGTTCGAGTCCCTCGGTAGGCGCCACACTTCTGGCCTGTTGGAGAAGCGGCTTAACTCACCACCCTTTCACGGTGGCATTCATGGGTTCGAATCCCATACAGGTCACCAATCGTGATACTAACAAGTTTTGAGACTTCAAAGCTTGTTTTATTTTATAGAAAATAAAAAAATTAGCACCCTAATTAGAGTGCTTTTTGAACCATTCATCTTCAACTTCTTGAGGAGTTCTATCATCTAGAGATCGATGAATTCTTTTATTGTTATAAAAGTAAAAATATTTTGTTAAATATTCTCTAATGCCTCGTGAGTTTATGTATTTATTAATATTTATATTAACTTCCTCTCTTCTTAATATAGAATAGAATCCTTCCATTGCAGCGTTATCATTTGGTGAACCGGGATACGAAAATGATTGTTTTATGCCTAAAACTTTTAGTGTGTTCATAAATTTATGAGTTGTAAATTCTAGGCCTTGATCGCTATGAAACATCAATCCTATCGGTTCGTTTCTTATTTCAAATGCTTCTTTTATTGCATTAATAGTGAAGTTATCGCTTTTTCTATGCGATACTCTCCATGAAAGAACCTTCCTTGCAAACAAATCAAGGATGACACAGAGATAATATTTTACCCCGCTTAGATTAATTTCTAGTAAATCACTCACCCAGACTTTGTTCGGTTCTTGCTGATCAAACTGTCTATTTAAAAGGTTTCTAAAGTAGTTGCATCTTTCTCTAATTACCTGTGGTTTCGGCCTTTTCATGACATTTTGCTTAATTAGATTATTAGATTTCATGAGTTGACTTATTTTTCGTGCCGAAGTAATTATTCCCTTTTTCCTTAAAACTGCATTGATTTTATCGACTCCATAAATCCTATTTGATTCTTCAAAAACGATTTTAATTTCCTTTAATAAACTTTCGTCTTTAATCTCGTATGTAGTTTTCTCAACTTTATTATTAATAAAATTGAAATATGTTCCTTTGCTTAAATGAATAACTCTACACACTTCACAATAATTATATTCACTATATTGTTCCAAAAATATTTTCGTTGCTTCTTCCTTTTCTTTCACAGAAGCATTAATTCCTATCCCGATATTTCTCCATATATAAATTTCCCTTTTTAACTTCTCGTTTTCGTTAATTAGTGTTGCTTTTTTGATCATTTTTATTTCTTTCCCTTCCTTAATTTTAACTAATTGGGTTTACATAAAGTGCGAAGCATAAAGAAAATATCAAAGCCTATTGCTGACATCGATACCCACAAAATAAGTAGGCGTAAATAAAACCTCCTTTTTGGATAGTTATTTTAGGAAATTCGCTTTGCTTACCTAACGTAATATCTCAAACAGGATGATAGAGCTGGCCTCTTATTCTTTCTAATTAATTATTCAATTAGCGTATTATATGATATATAAAAATGTTGAATGAGATATATATTTTCGCTATATTTTTATTGTTAATTTAATATAAAGAAGGTTTGCAAATATGAATAAAAAGAAAATTCTCTTATTGGCTACTGTATCTTCGATGGTTGCAGTTGTTGGTACTGTGATTTTTGCTAATGGCGGTTTATCTGGTTTGTCTGCTCTTGCTACAAATGGCGAGGTTTGGCATCATTATGCAGCGGTTGCACCTACCGAAGCTAGACATGGTTCAAAAGAATTCTGGGCTAGTAGCACCGATGGATGCGCTACCCATACCTTTACTGATCCAAAAGCAACATGCATAGAACATAATTTTTACACTTATGATTCATTTGCCACTCTAACATGTGATGACGATAGATATGTTCCAAGCAGAAACGAAAGTTTAGGCATTACGCCAATGTTTTCTACTAAAAATAATACTGTTACCTATGGCTTATATCCACAAAAGAACGTAAATGATTCAACTCTAATTTCTGCGCTTAACAAATTAACAACATCAGGAATTAATGGCTGGTATTTATACGAAAATGAATATTATGCTAAATTAAGTGCGACACCATTTCAATCATTCTATACATTTGATAACGGAACAAAAATCGTAGGTGGAACTACATATTGGTTTAAATGCGAGCCTATCACTTGGAATGTCCTTTCGAACACCAACGGAGAGTATTACATCCTTTCTAGCCTTTTATTAGATGCTCATAGATATAATGAATACTATACAGGTACAAAAGATGGTCACTACGCTAATAATTATGAATATTCAGAAATAAGAGCATGGTTAAATAATGATTTCTATAATTCAGCATTCGCTTTGGGCAATAGTTATATTCAAACCACGATAGTGGATAACAGTGCGGCCACAACTGATTCAACTAGTAATTCGTATGCTTGCAATAACACCCAAGACAAAGTGTTCTTACCAAGTTATCAGGATTATATTAACTCTAGTTATGGTTTTTCAACTCCAACTAGTTATACATACACTAGATGTTGCAAAACAACAGACTGGGCAAGAGCAAGAGGAGCATATTATAGTACAGGTACTTCATACCTATATAATGGTTATTATTGGACTCGTTCTCCTTTCAGCCGCGGCTACTACAGCGCGTTGTATGTCGGCACCGATGGCCGCCTCAACTTCTATTACGTCCATGGCA
>ODAI013225405.1_pt1 | contig 18805 bp, 26 predicted proteins | sample 1539321 | NCBI WGS metagenome assembly ODAI01 (sample SAMN02144231, study PRJEB22623) | gut metagenome | biome: sheep rumen | host: Ovis aries | place: New Zealand
ATAAGCGAAAGTGAGGAGCTATTAAATGGAAACTGTAAAGAAAGATAAGGCCGGTGTAATAACTGTAAGAAATCATGTTCTGATAGCTTCTATCATGCAAGCAGTGTCAATTCTTATAGATTCGAATGTTGAGTTAACTGGTTCAAGTAACTGCTGTTTAGTACAATATGCACCAAGGGTTCATAAACAAGGTGAACCAGAAGGCATGAGCGACTTAAAGTTTTATATGGGTGAGTTTGCAACGCGGGTATTAAATAATAAATTAAACGAATCTGTTTATAACGGGTCATCTTTTTGTTTAGAAACCTTAATAGCTAAACATAAACAAGGGACAAATATTAGGTTTAACGAGGACTTTTTGTACTTATATAATCTGTTATGCTTAATAACCTATTGTTACGTTAACAATATATCATGTGAATATGGAATTCCTTATGAATGTCTGAGACAGCTTGGTATCCATGACACAAGATGCGTAAGCAAGTTTAAGATATATCCTGCTCAGTTTTATTGTAAAGATTTGTCGCAATACCACATAGTTATAAGAAAAACCCTGAAAGGGTATTCTGTATTTGTTTGTTTTGACAGAACTAAAGAGATTGCGTGTAAACCAGTTAGGCAGTTTAACGTAATAAATATATGTGTGAATGGTAAAAAAGTCCCTGTTTATGAAATTCAACCTGTCAGAGATAGCGGGCCTTTATCAGCAGCTACTACAGTTGTAATGCGATTATATAGGTATCGATGTTCAAATTTTAGGATTGTGCCTAAAAAGTATATCTATGATAGTTTAAAGGGAAAACAAGATTGTTTTAAATGGATTCAAATAAGGGATAGCAGAGACGAGCGAGATTATTATGTAACTTGGGACTTTATATAATTAGGTGGTGCATAAAAATGCAGAATAGATATAGGATTATAAAAGATGGGCCTAAAGACACCTATGCCAATTATAGTAATAGTGCTGTATGGAATGCTTTTTACAAGCATGTAAATCGTAGATGGGACCGTACATCTATAGTATCTGGTTTAGATATTATAGATGAGGGTTTGCCTGCTATTTCAGTAGGTTTACCAAAACCAGAAGCGGAAGGTTTAAATGCAGCATTATCTAACTTGGTACACCACTTTTTAAAGTATAAACTTGGCGGGGACAAGTGGGAGTTGCAACATATAAATGACGACTTTGAATATCGCTGGGAAGACGCTCATTGCTTGGATGTAGACTCCTATTGCTGTTCTGCAGTTTTAAGTGCAGATACAGAAGAGTTTACAGAAGGAGATAAAGTAGTAAAGAAATTAATTGGTAAATTTGAAGTTGAACTATTCTTAAAATGCTGTGATGAAGACTATGAAGTTTGGCTTGAAATAAAGTTTGACTATGGCGTGTTTAGGAAGTGTGGAGCTCTAAATGTATTTACTGTAGAAGTAACAGAATTCAACGGGTATTTAGACTGTGAAAATATACCTCATAAGTTTGGTAAAACTGCAAAAGATTTTCAGTATATATTTATTGAATTGGGGAAACTTATAACTCAGTTTGAAAGAAAATACAATGGTAAATTATCTTTGGAAGACGTCATAATAGTCCCCAATACAAATATAACAAGCACTTGTCTATGTCCATATACAGGTGAACCTTTTAGACTTTTAGGAGGGACAAATAACTCTGTATGTATAGATTCTATTGTTCCTAAGGCAAGATTGGTGCTTCTATGTGCGGAGTGATTCTAAAAGTTATTCATGAAAGCAGGTGAAATTATGATAGAAAAAATTCCTAACGGTCTCAGATACTCACATATATCTTTTCAAGCCAGTTATCTTACCAGCCTTGCTCGTTCATATTTAAATAACTACGATAGTCATTATTTTACATCCATTGAAATGCAGCCAGATACAAGAAAGAGGGTATGTCCCATACCGGAGGATGCTGTAGCAATTACAACTTATTCACGTAGGGGAAAGTCCATAAAGCGTACTACACTTTCGTCAGAGATGAACTATAATGAAAGGTTCAGAAATTTTCTCAATATGCTGGCGTACAATGCATCAATATTTGCCTGGAACATATATGGGTTTAAAATAGAACTAACAGATTATTATGAGTATAGCGTTTTAGAAGTAACAGAAAGAGAAGACGGTAAATATTTCGTCGAATTAAAGACTCTTGTGAGGTGAAATGCTATGAAAGTTTGGAAGGTATATTATCACTCAAGATATTACAAGTTTGATAAAAGAACCAGACTTGTAAGTGGTTATAGATCAAGGTCAGAAATAAGAGCCGATTGGCATCGTATTATGCTAACAGACGAATATGTAATAGATAAAATAGAAGAAGTCAAGCAAGAGGGAATATAAAATGGTAGTAAGAACAAATAGCAAGATAACAGTATCAAAAAATTCCCAATATGCAGCGGCTATCATAACAGCGGCAGAGGCATTCTGTAACTGTTTCACCTCTATACCTGTTTCCAGTATTCAGATGGTAGCAGTTACTCGTAACGGTAAAAACTCTTTCTACATTTCTATGATGCTCTCTGATGGAAGGGTTCTTACAGTGGGTGACAAGGGCACTTCTATAGTGTCATATACCAGTGCTTGGTTGCATCTTTCGGAACTGCTTAACAGACTGCAACTATACTGTGACTCAAATGTATATAAGTTTTCAATAAAAATAGCCGTAAAGGACTTCAGCAAGTGTGTTATAACCTATAACAAATGTCATAAAGGTATTAACACTAATGCCTGGGGTGTAACACTAACAGAGGAAGGTGCTTAAAATGACCAAACCTGAAAAAGACGCCTTAAGAGAGCTTTTAAACATTGCTCCTTATGGTCTAAATCAAGAAGTAAGAAGTAAAAATCCTAATTTGGTAAACTCTCTCGTAGCTACCATAACAGGGTATAACCTTATGCCATACTATATTTACTTATCCAATAGAAACTATTGGCAAGAGGAAGCAAAACATCGCAAGGCAGCATATAATGAGGCTGAAAACGAATTAAGACTTGCCAGAGACAACATAAAAAGAATGGAACAGATCTACGGGAAGCTGTAGGAGGGGTATATGAGACAAACTAAAAATGGTGTTTTAGTTATTACAAATGAACCTAATGCAATTAGCACCTTTAACTACCAACTTTTAAACTTGAAAGTAGTCGGCATCGGGCAGATAAGTGGTCTTGAGTTAACTCAAGAGAGTTCAGATATATTAAGCGCATATACCGTAAAGGTAACTGGTACTTTAAAATCAAAAACCTTTACAGGAACTCTATTGGAATTATCTTCAAATATTCAAGGTATTTACAACTTGTATAGCTCAATTTGTAATTATTGCGGTTCCGATGTTTATAAAGTATCTATGGAACCTGTTAAATCCCAGTTTGGTGCAAATAGATACTGTATCTGTTTACATCACGGAAGAGGTGTAAACAAGGGTTCAGTATGGTTTGAAATGAAAAAGATTGAGGGGTAATACAGCATTGGAGGCGAGTTGTTATGCCAAGAACAGCTACTACAACTGATTTTACAATATGCAGTACTGTCTTGAATGGCGCACTATATTGTGCAATGGAACTGTTTAGAATTCGAAATATAGATTATAACCCAGATAAACTATGTAAATTCTCTCTAAAAACTACGCCTCGAGGGGTTTTAGTAAAGGCTGAAACTACTGACAACAAATCAGCAGCTTTATTAGATTCTTTGGAGAACCTTTGTTCCTACCTTAATCAACTAAAGGCTTATCTTCCTCAGTTAAGAAGGGTTATAGGAGCAGATGTAGGTGGTATAACTGTTGATCTAAAAGTAAGATCTCCATATCTTGCTAAAGTAGACGTAGTTTACAATGCTCCAATTACAATAGATTTAAAAAGACAGTGGTGATTAGGAGGTTCCATAATGCAGTACAAATCTTATACTTGTGAAGAGTTATTAAGACTGATACCTACTGACCATAGTCCGATTATTGTAGATGGTGCCGATTTAGAGGACAGTATGTCTACTTGTAGAGAGTTCTTTGATAAGCTTAAGCTTATTATTAGAATAAAGCCTAACCTGCCTTTTAACAGCTCAGTTAATAGAGCGATCCCTCTATACGAAGGGATAGACCCGCAGGTGCTTCTTGGCTTAAGACCTAAAACTTTTGGCAGATATGTAATAACTAAAAAGTATAAATACACGAGGGACTCGCTTAAAACAGAACAATATATGTTTATGTCATACGGCGATCAAAATACTTGTAAATTGACTTTACCAGTATTAGCTTACGCTCCTGCAATAACTGTTGAGAACTCTCCATACTTCTCTATAAGCTTAATGAAATTGTTTATAAAACACTTCGACCTGTTAATTACGCCAGTGCCAGAAGAACCTAATTGTGAAGAACAATTTGTAGCTTTGTATAAAAACACTGGGAAACCTTTATACCAAGTGGTTGACATCTTAAGAAATGCAGGTTACACAAGGGACGACATCTATGATTGTATCATGTCTGTGCTAAGAGATGCACAATGGGAAGAATAGGGGTGTGCAAAATGGGAACAAGAGTAAAAAGAATGAAACTAACGGGTAGGCAAATAAAAAGCATTTTAGCGGATTTTGTAAATGTAGTAGCAGAAATGTTAGATATAAACGATTACGCTTATAAAAATGTTCGTTTACTGTCTATTTCAATATGCTCTGTTGATTCAGATTCAAGTCTACTCTCACTAAAAGTTGAATTCATAAATGGGCCTTTCTGTACTTATAACGTTGGGGTATTACAATCAACACATGACAATGATTCACTAACAGGTACGCCAATTTACAGAAACTCAGCGTATGGCAGCGATAAGATTATTGCTGAATTTATAGTAGACAGAGATAGCGGTGTAATAAAGTCTGTATCTTGGGACAATAAGAAATTTGAAGTAAGCGAGGATGCAGAATTTGATGAGTATAACGATAAAGTAATAAGAATAGACCCATTAACTAACGATCAAGCCTGTTTGAATTATTTAAATGACAACTTCACTTATTGTGGTCCTTTAGACAAGCCCTTGATAGACTATATAAACCATGTATTAGCCCTTACAGCTTGTACGATAAACTCTGAGAAAACTGGAATTTTTGTGAGAACAGTGAAATTCTGTATTGCTGAACCTCTCATAATGAAATTGCCAGTACCACTAACTGAGGAATATAGTGACATAGTTTCAGGCCTTGAGTATGCTGATGTAAACGATCTGCGTACAATTCTGAATTCAGAAAAACCTTTCATTTGTCGTGCCAGTCTTGTTGTGACTGATATAGCCACAGGCGTATCAAAAGGATGTATGGAATACATTTTATCAAATGTGATGTAATGAATACACTTCTAAGTATTCTTGTTTTGTAAAAACTCTTTGTAATTTTTATTTATATGCTGTGCTTCTTTCGGGGTATAGCATATATTTTTATACAGTTTTATTCTAAATTGGTTGCAATTTATATGATTTTGTGGTAAAATATATTAAAGAATAGGTAGTATAGGTGATTATTATGAAACTTTCACTTGCGGAATTTAAAAGGCTTGCTCAAAAAGGGAATATGTATTTAATGCTTGTTGAGCGTTATGGTGTTCCAGAAGAAAGTCTGCCTCCGGATTTACAGGGTGTTCGACCGGTTGTTAGTGTTACATCAACTGGGGTCATTTTAGTGAATCAATATGAGCGTAGAACTGTTTTGCTTCTTGAGCGTAGCAGTCTTGTTGACATAGATGACAAGTATGTAAGCGTATATGATCCTCTCGTCCGAGAACCAACTCCGGAAGAGCGTAAATTGCTTGAAGGTGCATATAACTATGCTAACTCAAAACCAGGTACTCCGGGCAATATTCAGTACTGGCTTCGAATGAAATACCTCGAAGGAGAAGGAGCATTATACTTAATGGGGCGCAAGCAGAAGGGTAAACCGTATTTAAGCGTTTGGTATAATAGAGGCAAACTGTGCATCAAAGATGCGAGGTACAAAGGTAACCGGATTTTAAAATATGAGTATGGTTTCTTCAAAGAACAAAAGTAAGTTAGAAAATGTCTGTATCAGAGGAGGACAAGACAATGGGTCACGCTATCTGTGGTTCAGTATTGAAGGCAAAGACAAAAGAAGCAGCCATGAAGGAAGGGTATCAACTGGCTGAAGATTATGCACAAGTGAATGTGGACCGTCAAGAAAATCCATCTGTGGCGTATCACGGTTATTTCAGATACTATGACAGTGTATTCAACACACCAGAAGAAGCCAACAGTTTTTTCGATAGACTCGGTAGCTGGTATGACGGTGTTGTAAGAATTCGTGTTCTTTCTACTTCAGAGGCAAATAAGTTCGAAGAACGTAGGCAAAAGATCTATAGGAAAATCAGAGATTTGCACTCTGAAGCAACAGAAACATTCCGAGCCAGAGTCTCAGAGACTATCGCCTGTAAAGCATGTGGTAACAGGTTCCCCAAAATAATGTGGTTGCAAAGAAGTGTGCTTTGCCCCAACTGCAGAAACTGGAATGTTCCTAACGGAACAAAAGAAAGAGAAGCCAAGTTAAAGAATGACCTTGTAATCCTGCAAAGGGAATATGAACAGGCTTGTGCTAAAAGTAATAAACTTGTTTATTATGCAAGATATTCATGCCATACTTGAAAAGAAGGGTAGGTTGTAAATAATGCAGGCTATTGATTTGGTAAAATATCCAGATGCTAAATATATTTTCAGTAATGAAATTGTTTTCCGTGGTCACCCAGATAAGGTATGTGACCAGATCTCCGACGCAATCCTTGATGCCTATATGTCCCAGGACAAAATGAGTCGCTGTGCCATCGAGGTGGTAGGTGGTAAAAATACTATCTTCATTACTGGTGAAGTAACTTCCAATGCTAAAGTAAATCACGTCAGTATTGCTCTCAATGTTCTAAGGAAGATTGGGTATTCAGACTATAAGAAGTATCAAGTAATCGACAATATCGGCTCTCAAAGTCCAGACATCGCTCTTGGAACTAACGAGGATGTGGGTGGTGCAGGTGATCAGGGTATGATGTATGGGTATGCCTGTGATGATACGGAACTATATTTGCCAACAGCTCAGTGTATTCTGCAACGGTTCTCTGATGAATATGACACCCTTGTTCATTATGGCACAGACGATGGGGCCAAGGGGTATTGCCCAGACGGAAAGGCGCAGATTACTGGTCTTTACGATGTAAATGGTAAACTGTTACACATTAAAACCTTTGTAATCAGCTTTCAATATAGCAATGCCATATCTAAACGCCGCTATGAAACACTAAAGGATTACCTTGTTATTACGGCTGAGACAATTTGCTCAGACTATGGTTTATCTGTAGACAACTTTATTGTAAATAACACCGGTGCTTTTACAATTGGTGGTTTTGATGGTGATGCAGGTTTAACTGGGCGTAAGATCATTGTCGACACCTATGAAGGTTTTGCTCGTCATGGTGGAGGCGCTTTCTCAGGAAAGGACCCAACAAAGGTAGACAGAAGCGGTGCATACATGGCTCGGAATATTGCCCGTTCAATCGTTGAAAGTGGGTGTGCCAGTAAGTGTGAAGTACAACTGAGTTATGTCATTGGAAATAGGCAGCCTTTAGGGGTATATGTAAATACATTCGGAACCGGTAAACTCCCTGATATGGAGCTTGCTTCTATCGTGCAAGAGGTTTGTGATTTAACCCCGCAAGGCATTCGTCGTTACCTTAATTTGTCTGAAGTTCTCTATGAGCCTTATGCTCGGTTTGGTCATTTTGGCCATAAAAGTCCATGGGAGGACAACAACTATTTTGTTACTTGGTTAAAGTCCCACCTGCAAAACAACGCAACCTAAACTCAAACATCTTTGTTTTAAGCATTTTGTGAATATGTTTTGTGGAATTTAATGCACTTATATTCTATGAATCCGAATAGAAGGAGGTGCGTTATAATGACACGGTTTGATTCGGCATTCAGAACTATTTACAAGTATATTGTCGTTTACCATCAAAAAGGTAATCCGGCAGCTCAGGGTCAGGCATTTATAAATGCTCCATCGGCCCAGTACATCCGTGATAACTGGTGTGCCATTTGCGCGTCTACTGGCTATAAGATCGACCGCATTAGAAGAGTTGCATAACAAATGCTGTAAATAAAGAAAATGAGCAGGGTGCTGGATTATCCAAGTACCCTGCTTAATTATATGAAAAAGAAAGGATCTTTTAAAAGTATGAAGCAAAGTCATAAGTTAACCTATGCACACCGCAATCTTCTTGGCAGGTCTGGCGTAAAGCGCGAAGATATTAAGGACTATCGGTATAGGACTGTAGACAGGGCTGGAACTCACTTTATCTATAGGGAAGGTACTCCAGAAGAGAGGTTAGTGTTTGTGAATGAAAGAGGTAAACTGCAAGCAGAGGTATAAAAGCTCAGGCTATCTCGATTTATTAAGAAACACAAACTTTCTTAACGTGCATGACGCAACTGAGATACTAAGAGTTGTCCTAAAGCCTTGCTATGGGTATATAACTTATAGCGAGCGTTCTGGAGACTATAGATTCTATAAAGATTCAGTTGCTGGTATGTTCTCGAGAAAAGTAGGTTGTAAGAACATATCTTTGTTGCACAGGAATAATTCTCAAACTGTTCTGTTGTTCAAGGAAACATGGCACGACCAAGACAGCATCTTTGTAGTAGTAATATTGTCTAAAAGGGACTATGATTACTATTGCGGTGCGTGTATGTCAGAAGTAACGAAGTTTATGCAGGGTAAACTTGCGATTAAGGAGATGCGACCTTATGTCCTTTCATCAAAGCCTAATAGCTGATAGGTGCATTGACATAAAGAAAAATTTAAGGTCTTTGTACCCATACAGATATTTCGCTAAGAATGATTATATTCTTGCTATATACCCGATGAGTCTCAGTAAAGATGCTCCAAACTTCTCTCAGGGTGAAGAAAAAGCAGAAGAACCTGATGCTGAAATTCCAGATACTGACGATCTGGAACAGGCAATCTTGGAGCAGCTCGAGTCAGAGCAGGACGACACTAATCAGGCACAACAGAGAGCTTTTGCAGAAATATTTCGAAAGTTAGTTGTCCAATCACGATTAAACAATAGCTTTGAAATTAAGCACAAGGACGTTGCTATAACCTTAATAGATGGTAGGCGCAATCCTTTTCTTGCATTAGACAGAATTGCAACAGATAGTCTGTATTTGTATAGTGTAAGAGAGGATGGCCGGGTACTTCAACTTACAGACTGTAACTATCATTTCTTAGTAGATGATTTTTGTCGTGGTTTTTCAAACTATTTCTTTCCATCCAATATAAGGGTAACTCTCTATTCAGTATCTGCAACTGAACTGGAAGAACTTCGTGGTTATGCTCATTTTTCAGTTGGTGCTTATAACCATATTTATAGGTTTGGCAAATACAGGGAGTTGTCAACTTCTCCTGAATTTGATGAAAGACTTGGTTTTAGCTTTAACCACGATGAAACCATTTTTCATCCAAACGCTATGGGCACGTATTTAACAGCGTTAAATCTCGAAGGTCAATTGATGGTGAGAAATCACTGGGGAGACCCAGCGTGGAATTCAAACTTTATAAACTATATGACTTTGTGTTCAAAGGTATTTACAATCTTGTAAAGGAATGGTATAATATGAGTTTATTAAAAATCAATGCAGTGGGTGTTGCAGAAAAGGCTCCCACTTTAATGACTGTAAGCGTAACTCTTATGAGTAAAGCTAAAACTGCTAATGAATCTCTGGCTGGATTAACAGAAAACATTCAATGGTATCTGTTTTCTATTACCAATAATATTGGTATCTCTTTTGTAAAAACTACTCAAGAAGAACGAAAAAATCTCTCTGTAGTCTTTGAGAAGAGCACAAGAGAGCGCAATGAAGACATTTTAGCGACCTATTTCACAAGTGGAGTTTCGACAAGACAAGCATATTCGAGAGATAATTCTAAAGGTTTGCAAAAGAAAGATGGGTTTATTTCCTCACAGGTGTATAACTTTATTATGGAAATAAATACAAGTGTTCTTACTCAGCTCTTAGAACTTAATACAGAAAACCCAGAAAGAGTAAGCAACACTACTTATGGATTCACCATTAGCGACAGTGAGAAGCACAACCTGAATGTAGAAGCTCGAAAGATGGCTTTTGAATCTGCTGAAGACCGTGCAGAGCTTTATAGATCACTCCTTGGGGGTAAAACAGTTTTTCTTTCAGTTTTATCTGAGATGCCAAGCGCTCCTAACTTCTCTTATCGGACTGAAACTGCTGTGTTCGGAGCAAGAAAGGGTATGTCAGCCCAGCAGCAAGAAATCCTTGCTGAAAACATCACAATCGAAAACATTGTTGAAACTGTTACTTTGTATTGTGAGTACGAAGTTACCGGTAATTAATAGTAATGGAAGGTGCTAATCCATGAGTAGCAAGTTAAATGTTCAAATCCAAGAGATGCTTGGATTTATTGACACAAACGGCGCAGCTGGTTTCGATGATAGCAAGGTGGAACAACTTGAGGCTATCATACTGGATTGCAATAGGCTTATGACTGGGTCAGACACCGGTCAGGTAGCTGACAGTATCTATGACACTCTGTATGAGATGTTAAAGATGGTTGCTCCTGAAAGTCCTATTCTTCGAGAGATTTGGGAAGGCGACGGTTCAGGTGTAAGCGACTATACTGAATTACTTGTCAAAAACCCGATGATGAGTATCGAGACTGCGAAATCTTGGGATTGCAAAGCTATCACTGACTTCATCAAGCGTATGCCTGAGAGTGAGGAAGGGTATTTTGCGTCATTCAAGATTAACGGTCACGGTATTCGTATTGTGTATAAAGATGGGTATTTGGTTTCTGCAACATCTCGTGCAAGAAGTTCTCAAGGCAGAGACCTTACAAGGCACATGAAAATCCTGCTTGGAGAATATAAGCCAGAACTTGCAAACTATGGTTTAGTAGAACTTCGTGGAGAGTTGTGCTTACGAGTTGACAAACTGCCTGAGGCCCGTCAGTTTAATCCTGCAATTAAGTCTGCATTCAGCGCTGTAGCTTCTCTAATTAAGCCCTCTGCAACACCAGAGGAAATCTCTCTGTTAGACTTCCTTTGCTATGGTTTCATTATGGACGGCTTGCAATTCAATGACCGGGATGAAGAGTTTAGCGAAATCATGGAATGCGGTTTTAATACCCCTCAATATACACTAATCGAAAGTGCTACACGCGACGAACTTCTTGATGTTATGAAAAGCACTGTGTCTGCCTTTGAAGAACAGTATGAGGAGTTTGGCTATTTCTGTGATGGTGTTGTATTTGAGTGCAATAGCAGAAGTCTATTTGCAGAGCTTGGTACTTCTGGAAACCACAATCTTGGTAACATCGCCTTAAAGGTTGGCATTTGGGAACAAACATCTTATGTTGGGTATGTTCAAAAAATTCAGTGGCGTAGGGGTAAAAGCAAGTTAAGTCCTGTTGCAATTGTTGCGGATGCTCCGGATATTGCCATCTTTGACGAAAATGGAAAGTTGACTAACCCCAGTGATTGCGGTGTTTTAACTTCTCAAGGCAATAAAGTTACAAATGTACCATTATACGAGCCTAAAAATCTCTTAATTCTCGATGTTTCAATAGGCAGTCCGCTCAATTTCAGATACGGCGGTGAGGCTGGCGTAGTCCCTTGTTTCCCTGATGGTAGACTTCTCAAGGAAGACGCAGCAAAGGACATCTTGACAGGTGATTATGTTTTCCCTTATGACTCCGCTTCTGAGGAAGACGGTCTTGGAGGGTACTTCACAAACGAATAAATCTTCTATTAAGCTCCCCTTACCTAATGTGTAGAGGGGAGCTTAAATATAGAGTATATCTGAAAATCTTAAAATACGGGTATTTTTTGAACTGTTCGATAGATAAGTTATTACTCTATATAACCGTGATAACTGGGAGGTTTTTGTATGAACATTAAAATCAGTTGCTTTGCTGACCGCACAAAGGGCTTTGTTGCTTCAACCGTGGAAGTTAATGGTAATGTGCAAAAAAGCAAGGTAGACAAGTTTATTGGCACCAATATTAAGGAGAATGCTATCAGAGCTTGTATAAATGGTTTGCAGTTAGCAAAGGGTGTTGTGTTCCATGACGATCTTCTTACTATTGAGATTCAAAACAGGCACCTCGCTGAATGGATAGCAGGGGCAGTAGAGTATAAAGGGTATACAGACTCTCTGGATAAGCTGTTTGAACTCTTAGATTCTATTGATTGCCGTTACATTGTAGCTTTTGTTGAGGAGCCTTATGCAAAGACATTCGGTGCAAGTCACGGATATACCAAGAAAGAGTTTACAACTGTTGAGAATTTAATTAGTGATTTAGAGGGTTAAACTTATGAAATATACAAAGGCTGCTATCAGATTTGGGTTAAAGAATCTTTCTGTTACTCCGAACAGGTTAAAGGCTCTTATTGAATCATCAAATGAATATGATGGCGAAGATTATGATCGCTGGTTGGCTAATCAGATTATTAAGATAGCTGAAAAAGATGGAGTACCTTATACACAATTACTCGCAAAATGGTTCAACATTATGCAAAGTATCGTAGAAGATTGTGCTGACCTGTCTATAAAGGATATTTGGCTCAATAAGCTGTTCTGTAACGGGGCTTATGATTATTACTATGGTTCTGAAACAGAAGACTCCAGGTTTGGTACTCAGTTAGCTGACATTAATTGGTTTAATGGCTCTGATATGATGTGGAATACCGAATTCCTGGATAACGAACTTCCGTCAGAATTCTGTGAGAGTCTCCACAATTGCAAGCCTGTAAACTTATTCATGCAACTTGGCTTCGGAAAAGACTCCTGCAACATCAAGGGCACAAGTTTATATGCAGAAGCTAAGAATGCTGGTATCCTATGCTCAAATGAGGCAGCTTTAATGCTTTACAGACTTGCTTCAATGGCTATGGCTCTTGGGGTAGAAGGACCTGTGTCACTAAGAGTAGGTTTGTTAATGCCGGCAAGCTTCTTCTATAAGATTGAAAACAAGGATGCGATCAATTACTTCCTAAATCATTTTTCATACCAACCAGACAATAGTTTTTCCATCAATTCGATGGACTTGTATAATGACGCATTTACCAATGAAGATATTGTATTTCTGTGCTGTGTACCTCGTGATACAGCTCTTCAAGACGGCGTAGTCTTATCAAAGAAGACTTGTACGCAAAGTGAATTAGAGGAAGATCTCGGTATGTTCAGATACTCTCCGAGTACCAGATCTGAATACAACAGGCTTTCAAAGTATGTTGAAACCTGTACGGACGATGGGTATGCTTTAAGTGCAGACTTGAAGAAGATGACACTTAAAGGTAAACTTAACCCGCAGTCTTACGGATATTTATGTACTAACTCTTCAATGCGTGTGCCTATTTTAGCAACAGTACCTATTGTTGGCACAACCAGTATTCCAATTATTCCAGAAAATATTTGGGATATTGTTGCCTATTATGGCATTAAAGCGTCTTTGCACGGCACTAACTGTTCTACTTCTATTAACGAGTTTATTACAGGTCACTCTGAGTATATTGAACTTGTTCATAACTGCCTGCCGATTTTCCTGTTTGATGTAGACACACAATTCCGTGCTTACATTGTGAAAGGCGATGAGGTAATAAATCATTTCGATCTCCTGCAGGAGGGAGAAGGGTATATTGCAAATGGGCTTATTAACGAAGCTGAGATTCACTTTAGCTATGAGGCAAAGGAACTTATGGAAATCTGTAGGGGTTTCCTTAAATACCTGCAGGACGCTGGAGAAGCGATGAATGGTAAAACATTCGACGTTGTTAGAAAAGAATGCAATGACAACGATTTGAACAAGGCTTACTTAACAGCTTTGATGCGGTGCAAGGACTATATCAGTACCCAGTATAGGCGTATGATAGGAGAGTAAAATGGGAAGTCTAACAGCTATTAAAGACTTCGGTACAAATACGCATTTGTTGTTTACAAGCTCAAGTTTGGCGGATATGTATGTGTACGACTCTCTAAGAGAGCTATGCGGCGGTAACTCCGAGAGTGTAATAGACGTTGACTCAAAGGCATCTTTTCTTAATATGCTTGATCTTGTTAACTTACAACCATTACAAGCTATACGATGGTTATTTGTACTAAAGTATAAACCACTAAAAGGTTTATTTAAGAAGTATGCTGATGTCTTTACATCCACTTCTTCTTCCTGTTTCCTAATTAGGGTGGAAAGCTATAAAGATTTTAAGGAATGTAAAGAAGTGCTGAAAAGTGTCAATGACATTTATTTAGCGTCTATCCGTCAAAGGGACGTTCAGTACCTAATGAGTGGGTATAAAATCTCACCAAAGGTTGTTGACTTTGTAGCTAAAACATATTCAAAAGAGCCTGAAAAGATATTTATGCTTCGTCAAAAGCTGATGGAAGGTATAGAAGTAGACAGACCTCGTCAAGTAGTGGCTATTTGCGGTGAGTATGCTGGCTCTATTGCAAGGTTTGCAATTTCTCTATTAAACAATCACCCTAATACAGCTCTTGGTCTAAAGAAAGTATATTCTAATCGAATTAAAACATATCACGAACTTATCGAAGCGTTTGGGGTACGCAGCACTTACAATTTCCTTGTGGCGACAGTAAAAGACTTGTTAGACATAAAGATCTTGTATATGAATGGTGTAATATATGACTCTATACGGGAATTGCCTGAAGGCTACGATGAAAAAAGACTATCAAAGTATTCAGGCCAGTTACGAACCATTACTCAAACTCTACTCTACGATGAGATAATCTGGATGTATATGCAATTAGTAAGAGCGAGATGGGTATCGCAAAATGACGGGATTCTGTTTATCTATAAATATTACATGTCCGTAATGGGCAAGGGGGTTGCGTAAAGAATGGAATTATTAGCAAGAATCAGTTTTGAAGAGGCTAAGAAAATCAATGGTAAGCTTGTTGTAGAGCCTACTGAAGAGGGCGGGAAGCCAATCCCTGTTAAACTCAATATTGCTTGTTCATCTGTCGAGGCTCCAGAAGCTTATAAGATGATAGGTGGCAATGTGAAGTGCATTACTATTATGGATAATGAGGAACCCGATTTTGGTACAACGGAAGATATAGCTAATGTGTTTCATTTTATGGAGCTTACTGAGTATAACAATTTTGGCTCCTATGAAATGCCAGGTGTTACGACTTTAATTCATGTAGACCGTGAATATACAGACATGAGATATTTGGCTAATCTCTGCAGGGAGCGTCAAGATATTCGTGTCTTTGGTAGCTCTAAGGATGGATGCCCTCTCATGGCAGTAGAGGGTATTCGCATTGGAAGATACGATGACGGAAAAGATAAAATGTCGCCTGTATTTCAGGATGTGTATGACAGGTTTGTAGAGGTTGATTACCGTGACCTTTCAAACATTACAGAAGTTGTTCGTAAGGCTTCTAAGCGGTTGGAAGGGTCTGAGGAGAAGAAACCTCGAAAGGCAAAGTCTCAATCTGAGAAGAGTGCTTGTAGTAAAAAGTCCAATTTATGTAATACCATTAACACCCTATTCGGTGAATCTGCTGAGGAGGACTTTTGATTATGAGCACAAGAACATTATACACTATAGTTTTACTTGTTGCAATCGTTATTGTCGGTTTTGCAGTGATAAAATTTTTAGTGAAAAAAGCAATCTTCAAGTTGCTTATTGTTGCGGTCTTAATTTTCGTGTTTGTTGGTGGTGGAAAAATCATTTCTTTGAATACATTGCCGGCGCAGATTGAACAGAAGGTTAATGCAGCTGTAGAAGAGCTTGGTGCTTCTTCGATTAAGACTGAAGGTAGTAAAGTTCTTGTAAAAATCAATGATCAATGGTATGACGTCGCTAAACTGTCCTATGTGGGTAAGTTGGCTACTGACGACATTGTTCTAAACTACGATGGAAAGGAAATTAAGATCGGTCACTCCGGGGTAGTAAATACTCTAAAAGTGCTTGAAGATGCTGGGTTGATTGGTGGCGATTAAATTCTGAATCCCTTGCATTTTTTAGCATTTTATGGTATAATTATTATATAGGAATACATACTAAAGGAGCTTACTTACGATGGAATACTTTGCCTATCAACCTAAAGTATCTGGAAGCATTTGGAACATCTTCAAAGACCTCGGAACCCAGTCACCTGCTGAAATCGAAAGAGCCTATGACGCAACTGAGTATAGCCACACCCTTGAAATTGTCAATGCAGCTATGAGTGGCTCTATCAACCTTAACGAACATTTTAACCTATTTGCCTATGAAAGAGCTTGCCAAGACACCGATGATATTGAAAGACGGAAAATAAAAGGGCACAGGGAATTTAATATCGTAGACTTTGAAACGACAAAGGACACAGATCTCCAAGTAGGGTATGGTGATATATCCTCAAGAGGTCTGCGTTCTAAGGAAGACCTGATTGACGATGTCATCAGGCAGCAATCTCTAAACAACAATCTGGACCTACTGTTTAACATCAGATCACAATACATTGTGGAACATGGTGTTGATATTGCAAGTGTTCTGCGTAATGCTATGCTTGGTATAGCTGATGCTATGACAAGTCTTAAAGAGTTGGTTAAGGACTCTTGTATAAAAGATCTTTTTGCTCAGTTATGCGAAGATAGTCAAGACGGTGAATTGCTGAAACAACTGGAGGCCAGACTTGTAACAGCATAGGGGTAGGTTACATGGATTATTTCGGTTATGTAAGCAATATTAGCCCCTACTTTATGTTTCTTGTGCAACAAGCTGTAAACAACCAAAAGGCTGTTGCAATAGCGAGATATAAAGGAGGGGCGGAAGAGGCTTTAGATGCCTCTTTCATGCATATACTCCATAATTACGATGAAGGTAAATCAGCAGGGTTACAGCACTATGCAGCGCGTGTAGTTTCTACTATTAACCGGAGTCGTTACGCAAGAGAAGTTCAAGATGAAACAGTCCTAACATTAGCGTCTAATGAGGAAGCAATCTCTCAAGAAATGGAAGTAAACCCTGAGAGTATTCAACTATGCATGGAATCAATGGGTGAGTTCCAAGAGGATGTCAATAGTTGTGTTAAAGATTTACTCCCCTATTTCCTTGAAGATTTTGAATGCTTTGTGGGTAATACTCAGAGACCAAGGAAATTAAACTACTCGGAAATACTTCAAAAGTATAGTTATAACCCAAGGATATTCGTAACGGCAGTCAAACAGCTTGGGGAGGAATATGCTAAGGCTAAACACTTAAGCGAGTTAGGAGAACTTCAAAAAAGAAGAATTTTCCCAACTACGAAGTATTTACAAAATACTGAGAAATACATAGAGTATGTTGGCGAAGTGAATGGAATTTGCATTTGTAATGTGCTATCTTACACACGCAAGTTTATTTATAACGTCAACATATGGGAGCTTATAGACCAACTTTATGAGGCATTCTATGGAGTTGGTGGTAAGTGTAGGCAAGAAATTGCTGGCAAAAGTTGTTTCGTTACTTTAAGTGGTAATAGAATGGTTGAAGATTCAGATGATGATTCAACATTACGAAGTACCTTGGAGGACGAAATCATAGGTTTGTTCCTATCCAGAAATCTTGCATACCGAGTAGTTTACTATAAAAAGGGCGAGCGCCTGCTAATATCATCCTCAAAAGACGAAGAACAAGGCTTTGCAATAGAAGCTTTTGGTTCACAGTATATACTAAGATTAAACCGTTTGGTTATGAGAAGAATACCAAGGTATTGAAATATCCCCTCTCTTTGGTGTATAAGAGAGGGGATTTTCTTTTAGTAGAGTTATAGCAATTATTTATAAAACTGGCTATTTTACGAAGGAGTTTGTGGAATAGTCAGTTTATTATAATCCCGAAAAAGTAGGAAGATTTACTGGAGGTTATTAAATGCTTACTGGTACTTTCAAATATTACGATAGAAGCTATGATGTAAACGCCTATGACTTTGGCGATAGTGTAGTTGCTTACTTATATCCAGCAACAACAGCAGACAAGCTATTTTTAGATAATGGTGTTAGGGTTCTGGATGAAAATGGTTCTGTAGAGGAAATCTTACCACCGACTTGGAATGGGTTGTATGTAAGCGTTGGTTTAGGACAGCTTTCTGTGGAAAGAGACGTGGTTGGCAAGGGTAAATCCAGGGTTACATCTGATTTAAATGCAGACTTGCTTGTTGCTTATGGCTCTATTATTCGAGGAATGAAGATGTCTTGTACCAAGAATAACAGGGTAGGCGACGAAGGTCTGTATCAAGATTCATACATTCCTCAACAGGTTGTTACATACAATGTAAATGGTAACACTGTTGTTTCTAAAATGACAACATTGTTAAAGTTGTCTTATGTATCTCCGGATTCAGGGGTGTCATTAGTTCTAAGTGATGATGGAGGTTATACCTCTAAAATTGAAAGAACGAGAAACAACATTGTAAAATACAAATTAGACTTGTCTGAATTTGTTACGGAAGTTAATACAGATGACGGATGGGACTTTGGAGGTAGTGACACCGTATTTAACCTGCAACAGGTTATTGCTCGTAATCCTAACAAAAACTATTCTTGGTTAAAATACCGCAAGTATAAGATTGTAACCGACTTAGATGAGGTTGAAAGAATTATGCAAACCATCTGGCAACATGATGGTATTGTATCATTCGATACCGAGACTACTGGTTTAAAGGTGAACATCACATCTCGCCAGGGTATTGGCGACAGACTTGTTGGTATGATTTTTAGTATTAAGCCAGGTGAGGC
>ODAI010498228.1_pt1 | contig 18803 bp, 34 predicted proteins | sample 1539321 | NCBI WGS metagenome assembly ODAI01 (sample SAMN02144231, study PRJEB22623) | gut metagenome | biome: sheep rumen | host: Ovis aries | place: New Zealand
CCGCCGTCATTCGATGTATATGCGTAATAATTGCAGGAGCCGCTTTTAGTCTCGCCGTCAATCTGGATAAGGCACTTAACCATACGCTTGCTTTCGCGGTCACGGTATATAACCTCACGGAAGCTGTCACGAAGACAGAAGTGGTCTTGCAGTTTGCCCTTACGGGTAAGAAGCTGCGGATATGGGTGGCAGTTCTCTATAAGAGTCGTCTTTCCCTTGCCGTTCTCTCCTGTAAGTGCGATAAGGCCGGAATCGTAAGAATCAAAATCAATGCTGATTTCGTCCTTTCCGATTCCTTTTTTGATTCCTGTAGACCCACGGAGTTTGAGGCTGACAAGTTCCCATGCACCATGTGCCTTTGCACTGTCTTTTGAGATTTCAGTATCAAGTTCTGCAATCTTTTTGAGTACGGAATCTTTAAGTTCGATTCCCGAATTCTCCGCCCATACTTTGTATTTCTCAGAAACACCGGCTGCTTCCGTTATCTCTGCCGCACGGACTGTCTCAACAGGAATATCGGAGATTGTCACACGGGAACCTTCAACAGCACCATGAGCAAGAAGGTCAGCAAGAATAGTATCCTCATTCATCATCACCCGCTCTTCTTTTGTGCAGGTGATTTCAAGCCATACCCGTTTACCTTTGATTTCTTCACCGTTGATTTTGCATTCTGCCCCGCTTTCGATCTTCATATTCTGCGGATGAGGAAATTCCACACGCTCAACGCTGGCCGCAATTTTCGCACCCTCAATCTGTACAAGGTTGAATCCGGCTTTATGAGTTTCTCCGAAATCTTTCGGGTAGATGCTTCCGGCATAATAAGCCGGGAGCGTCCCCACCTGCTGGGGCTTGTGGATATGACCAAGCGCATAGTAATCAGCTCCGATTGACGCGAGCTCATCAATGCTGATTGCAATTCCAGTTCCGCGCTCAATCGTCCTGTCGTTCTGCAATGAGCTTCCGGCAATGTCGCCGTGATAGAGCATTACGCAGGGGATGTCCGGGAATTCGCGCCTTTTGGCTGCAAGAAGGAAACAGAGCTTCTGCATTGCGTCGCGGATTGCGGACTCTGTTTCTTCCTTGCCTGTTGTTATATTTGCAAGAAGATATTTTTTTCGCGGCTCCGGGATTCCGAATATCAGAGCCTCCGGGGCTGTTGACGTTTCAACGATTTTTCCGTTTTCCAGAAAATAAGGCTTTGCAGCTTCCAGAATCGTGATTGCGTTCTTTGCCTTAATTTTTCTGAAAACTTCAAGGCTTCCGTCCGTGTCATGGCTCGGCGTTCCGTATATCATCACCACCGGGGCGAATGTCGCAAGGTTCTGAATCCGACCGACAAAATCGTTGAATCCGCTTGCTTCCGTGTTGAGCATGGACGCGTCCCACGTGTCTCCGGCAATCGTTATAAGATCCACAGGGTTAGTCGTAAGGCTCAGACAGATTTCGTCAAGGGATTCCAGAGCCTCTTCCTGATGTTCCTTGCAGCAGTGCAAGTCCGCTATGTGTGCTATTCTCATATCTTAACCCCCCTTGCCATCAAAAAGTCTTTGACCCTTTTAATCATCCCCCGCCTTGTGATTTCGGATGCGTTGAAGTTGTTCGCGTCCAGTTCCCCCATCGCAAGCTTGTAGGGGTTTTGCCCGGTCTTGAGTGTTGTGTCCAAGATGTCCTTATAGGACGTTGTTAGCTGTTCGAGCGTCAGCGTCAATTCCTCAAACTCATTTCCCCCGGACGGCTGTGCGGCCTGTTCCGCAAGTGACTCCGCATTTTCCGGCGCGGAGGAATCTTCATAATCAACTTCTTCGTATTCAGTCACAGAAGATGATGGGAGAGCCGTTCTTTGTTCCGTTTCAACGGCGGGCGCAATCTCATTTTCTTCGGGACTGATTTTCCGTCCCCCGAAAAGACTTGCCACGTCAACACCAAGAGCCTGCGCCGATGCCATTGCGCGGCCTTCCCTTGTCTGTAAGATGTAGTCAGTGTTCTGGGCAAAACGTCCGAACACAAGAGGCTTTGCCGCGTCTTCGGCGGAAAACGCTGTCGGCATGTTTGTCAATTCGCGGATTACACGAAGCCTTGCCCCGGTCTCTGCCCTTTGCCTTGCGACCTTTGTGTATTCGAGGATTGTCTGCGCAAGGGTTTTCTTCCCCCATTTGTCCTTTGTCTGCTTGGTCTGGGCGTTAAGCTCCGTCACATTGTAATCGAGCATTGCCCGCATTACAGGGTCGAATTCATACGCCTGAACGCTTGACGTTCTCCAGGAGCCGTCAGACATTCTTTTCTTTGCCTGCTGTTCAGAAATGTACACGGTGCGCTTTCCGGCGATGTCATCCTCATAGGTTTCCGTCCATGTCCTGCATCCGTCATGGATGAACACAAGCCCGGTCGCCTCGCCTATGCGGTCCACAATCTCGCGCTTCGGCATATACTTGCCGCTGATGTTGTACACGTCAGCGGAAGTGTCGTTCTTATCCTTTGGAAGCTTCAGATTAATGACTGAAATTTCCGGCTTGTAAAGCGGTGTTACCGCCATGCAGTCCTCTTTCGTTACGAACGTAAGAGCGCCGTTTTTAACGGCTCCCTGCAAAACCGCAAGGGCTTTCGTTACGGTTCCGTTTGCTTCGCTCATACGTGCACCTCCAGCAATTCCTTTTCCTTGATAACTTCTCTTGCGGCATCTATCGCGTCTGCAAGAGCCTTTTTCGTTTCTTCCACGGTCTCAAATTCAGCTGTGATGTCCCACTGTACAAGACCCTTTGCGGTTTCGGACAAATTTATCCTAACCCTTTTGTTTGTCGTTTCCGGCATATTCTACTCCTTGCCCCCGAAGGGGCTGATTTAAAATTTAGTCAATCTGATAGGTTTCTTCCCAAGTAAGAAAACCGTCTTTTTTTTGCGTTGAAGGTTCCCGGATAGAAAAAATATTCAGCTTTTATGCCGTATTCATTCTTTCCTCTGATTTTTCTGGCTTTGTAATTGGGGCGTTCATATTCCCCATGTCTGAGATAATAGATTCCTGTGTCGATTTTTGCGATGAAGTCTAATGCTTCTTTCTTTGTGCTGAAAGTTCTGATATTAGTCATATTTCTACTCCTCAAGGGCTGTCGTACCCTTCCATGCTTATAATATAGCATATAGCAGATTGCTTGTCAATAACTTTTTTCAAAAAGTTTGGATTTTTTTAGCAGTTTTTTAACCCCCGTTTCCGGGGGCTGTTGATTTTACGCCACCTCCGCAAAGTTTGTGGCGAACATTCTTGCGACCGTCCACTTCATTCTGTCAGCGGAACAGAACGGAATTTTTACAGTTCCGAAATTCTCACCGTTTTCAAAAACCGCGACATCGTACATATCATTCTGACGGCACAGCACGATTCTTTTCTTTTCATTTTCAAAAAGCACACGGGAGCAGTCAATTTCTTCTATTATTTTTTCTGCCTTTTCAAGATTTTCTGTTGTAGCCTTAGAGATTGTGTCATAGTCGTATGTTACGGAAATGAAAGTATTTCCGCCCGAAAGGATTTCTCCTGAATACTGGTCATAGTCGATGGATTCAAATTTCATGCAGGCTTTTTCAATTGCAATGATGTCGCAGGAAAGGTCTTTTACTTCGATTCTTGTTTCGTCTGAATATCCGCAGATTCTGCTTCTAACGGAAACCTGTCTTGAATTGTAGCCAAGTTTTTTGATTTCAGCCCTGATAGCTGCGCTTCTTTCTTTGTTTGTCAAGTTCTACTCCTTAGAGGTGTCGTTCCTCTTGATGTTTTAAATATAGCACAGCTTTTGTTATGTGTCAATAAGTTTTTCAATTATTTTTTTTATTTTTTTCCCAGATGTTGATTTTCGGATTAAATTATTTTTTTCTTCCGAAGTCATGCCATTCCACGGCTTAACACCCTTTATTTCCGTATTCCTTTTTCAGCCATATCCAGACTTTTTCTAGTTCTTTCCCTGTCATTTCTGATACAGATTTCGGAACTATAAGCCTGAGCCGCCTGTACAACATCCGGCTTTGCATTTGCTTGCTTCCCGGTCTTACCGTCGCAAGATAACTTTCAATAATTGAGTTGATATTCTTCCGCAGTATTTTTTCCATTTCTGACGGGGCGCAAGGCGGTAAATCAATTTTGACTTCCGTTTTATTTTCCACTCCCTCCGCCGTTGAGGATAATGGAATAATCCAAGGTCTAGCCTGCCCGGTTCCGCTTCCCTCGCTCTTTTCGTCCTTCTGGAACAAGTCCCCCTGTCCGTCACTAAGCGGCACAAGCTCTTCATTTTTTATCATTTTGACCGCTTTTTTAAAGTTCCAGTCTGCAGGAGCAAAAACAACCGCGCCTTTCTTTCCAGGCGCAAGCCTGTTTGCACGCGCAAAACACTGCTCAAGCCACGGTACGGAACGGATATGCGATAAACAGCAGATTACAGAAACTTCCGGTACGTTCAAGCCCTCATAGGCCATTGCAACCGTTACCAATACGCGGTATTTTCCGCTTTTGAAATCATCAAGATTTCTTCTTGCCTGCGGCGTATCTTCACTTGTTGCAATCCGTGTCTCATAACCAGAATCTGCAAGATGTGACCAGTACGCTTTTGCAATTTCGATATTTGGAGCAACAACAAGCATTTTTGCATTTTCATATTCTGAGCGCATAATGCAAAATTCTTCAAGTGCTGAATCAAGAAGATAATCTGCAAATTCAGTTCTTAGGGCCGTAAATAAAGCCTTTGCACTTTCTTCGCCTGACAGTTTAGAATTTCCCTTTGATCCGTCAAGTTCTTCCCATTCAGCTTCAGCGTCAACGGTTCTGAATTTTACCTGCATTATTGCACCGTCTGCAATAGCTCTGTTTCTGCCGTAAATAATTACACGCCGCCCCGGAACATCGCTCAAATCAACGTGATTTTCTGTATAAGGCATGAACGCAATTTTATTTCCGTCACCTCTCGAAAGTGTTCCTGAAGCCTTTACAACTAAAACGGCATTCTTTACAAGCGGCGCAAGAGCTTTTTGCCACATCGAACCTTGTGCTACATGATGGCACTCGTCCATAAATAAAATGTATTTATGTTTTAAAAATTCCGTTTCGTGACATTCAGGGTTCTGCCCTATCGCCTGGTAAGTCGTAACGTAACCGTCAAGACCGCGCGACAAGTCAGAGCCGTTATCAGCTGCGCGGATTCTTTTTGCAGTATTCCATCTTGGATCTGCAAATTCGCCTTCGCCCTGATATTTAAGGGCATTTCTGGGAACTACCCAGCAGATACGGTCCGCAATTGTCGGAATAAGGTTTTCCGCAAGAATTACAGGAACAAATGATTTTCCGCCGCCCGGTGTTACTGATAAGACAATTTCCTTAATTTCTTCACCGCATAAAATATCACGGCAGGCATCTACTATTTTCTGCTGGTGATAGCGAAGCTTAAATTCTGCCATTAAGATTCTCCAAATAAATCAGGTTGCTTTTCACCATCCTGATTAAATCCCTTTAAGATTTCAGCAGCTCTTTCATCAACTTGTTTTTCAAGTATTTTCGACTTCTGCATAACGGTGTAACTGCGGCTCTTGAAGAATTCTTTCTGTGTCCGTCTCATTTCGACAACTAATTCAGCAAACTGTTTGATTTCATTTTCCGGCATTTTCTTTTTTTCTCCTAGTCTATATATATAAATTTATATCCGTTTTTGGTCGGGCTTCCAGACTGTAACCGTTCGCGGATTGTTGAAAGCCCCATTTTTACGCTCCGCGCCGCTTCCGTTAAGGTTTTGAAAATAACTTCTTCCCCAGTTTCAACGCTGATTCTTTTTATTTTTTTTCCAGTGTGTGTCTGATATTTTGCACGGTCCCCGGTGTTTTTTCTGTTTTCAGCAGCAGTTACCCACCTCAAATTTTTTGAATCATTATTCATTTTATTTCGGTCTATATGGTCAATCTGCAATGGTTTTTCTGTTTTTGGTTTCTTTACAAAACTTTCTGCTACAATCCTATGAACTTTATAAAGTTTCCTCTGCATATTTACAATTGCGTAACCTTTTGAATTACAGCTTATATGCAGCAATCTTTTTGTTGTTTTATCCCTGATTTCTCCGAAATTACTTACTTCGTAAATTCCGCACGTTCCCGGAATTGGTTTCCAGATAACTCTTGATAATTCTGCCATTTTTTTCTTACTCCGTTTCTTTTATTTCGTTTTCCATGTCAATAAATACAGGTTCAATTTTTTCTCTAAGTTCGTCAAGGTCTATTACATCATTCATAATTTACTCCTGCTTCTTTAAGCTGTAATTCAAGGCTTTCAATCGAATTGACAACAATTCCGACTGCACCGTGTCTGTTCATTGCGTCAAGAAAGTTCCGCTGGTCTACTGATAAGACACCGCCAACGGGCCTCTTGCACTCAATCCAAAATGTCACGCCGTCTTTAATTGCGTAAATATCTGAGACGCCCTTGACTGGATGACCGTTACAAGTAAAGGAGCGCATGAACATCCCGCTCTGCGCCTTGCCCGCTGAATTGTTGCACCTCATGTACCATATCTTGTGAGCGGCAAGCCATTCCTCGACCTGCTTCAATACGGCAGATTCTTTTATATTCTTCTCCAGTTCTCTGTTCATGTGTCCTCCTGTTTGGTGTGTAATATCAGCATGAGAAAACGGATATTTTCTTTCTTTTCAGTCAAATATTAAACATCTCTTTCAAGATGTCCATTGTTACTCCATTGCTGTACTTCTTCTTTATTTGCTCAAGCTTTTCTGGTGTATTCTCATACTGTAATCCGCTGAATCTGCCGTATTCTTTTCTAATCGGTTCAAACTCAATAATATTATTAATCTCAAATTCTCTCCCAAACAAATCAGAAACAGAAACATCGAAAAAATCAGCAAGTCTAAACATCACGTCAAAACTTGTCGGATGAAAGGATTCAATCCCTCCTATCGAAGCTTTGGAAACTTCAATTTTTTCCGCCAGCTCCTTCTGTGACAGCCCCTTATTTTTTCTTAAAACTCGGATATTATCACAGAACCGTTTGAACTCAATATTCATGCACTGATTCCATGCATTGACACAGATTGAAGCATATCATTCGCTTCCTTAGCCTTCGGTTTATAACCAATGGCTTTGAAACTTGATTTCTTACTTCGGCACATAGTTTTCAAAGCCGTCTCATTGGCCTCGATTCTCTTGACCAGCTCACAACACACCTCAAAAGGAGAGTGCCAATCATTAACAAGCATAAGAATCTTAATCTCCTTGCTTGCGTCCGCTTCTTTGGCTCCGTAATCCTTAATACATATTTTAAGCTCAGAGAACGCTTTTTCCGTTTCTTTAATCAACTCCTCAGCCTTACAAAAAAGCTCCAATTTGTCTACCTCATCATAACATAAACATATATCACCAAATGTACAGAACCTATTCGCCAATGCTTCTTTTCTTGTCATTTTAGCCTCCCTCATCATCTAAATGAATTGTATTTCCACTTGCAAATATATTGAACTACTTTAATTCAGAGTCCATTTCTTTCAATTCGACTTCGACAACAAAAACTTTTTCGAAAGATTTTGCAAAGTCCTTATTGAAATGGTAATGAAAATCATCCCCTTTTTCCAGATAATTTTGTCTGTCCTCAAGCATACAGATTGCTTCATCTATCGCACCACGCTCTGAATTATACAATTCTGCATTGCACAAATATTCAGTCCATTTTGAATGATGGGTATAATGTTGATAATATCCTTTATCATTCTTAATCACAAAGAAACGTCTGCGTCTAACATCACCGCAGATATTTTCATCAAGTTTAATCTCTTTCATTTTATTACCTTTACCTCCACCTTCTTGACTTTTTTCCCGTCCATCTCGAAATATATTGGGGTTTTTTCCCCGTACAGCTGGAAAATATCCGCTCTCCTACTTATCACTTCGAGAAGCTTCTCCATGTTCTTCTGGCTGTATATGCGCGCATATTTCAAGGCGATCCTGTTAGCGCAGAACCATCGGCACAAATCCTCCAATGCCTGCTGATAGCCATTGTCATAATCAAGCTGTTCAAGCATTGGGGTTATCACGACGGGCCTCCTCCATGCTCTCGTAGATAGATTCTTTGAATTCCTCGAAATGCAGGCCGATATAGAAACCTATTCTGAAAAGCACTTCGCCAGTGCTTTCCGCTACACTGGCGAAAGATTCTGTCCGAGATTGTAAAGGCTCAGGCAATTTTTTCCGATAAAAAGCTTCATAAAGATTCATTATTTCTCCACCTCGCTTAACAAGGGAATCTTGTTGTTATATCCCTTGCTTCCAGCTCATTACTTAAACGTATTTGTTCTTTCAGTTCTGCATTTTCCTTTTCAAGTTTAGAAAGATGCGGGCAGTAATCCTCCTCATTTCTGCACCAACTATCTAAAAGATTGTTAGCAACATTGCAAAGATTATCATTCAACTCTCTATTCTTTTCTTCAAGTTCTTCGATACGCTTTTCTCTTAGCTCTGCACCTGCAAGAAAAGCTTGCTTTAAAGTTTCAAGCCATTTGCTTTGGCTCATAATTACATCATCATTCACATCAATACTTTTGAATCTTCTTTTCTTCGCATATTCATCTGCTTCTTTCTCAAACATATTATCCTCCTACTCAAAAGAATACCCAAGTAATTCTGGCATTAAATACCTTTTTTCAAAGTGCATTTTACTGCAATCGTGGATTGTGTATTCAGGGTGATTATCAATCACTTTTTCTCGCCATTTACAGGTCAAGCAAGAATTACACCTGAACCATGCAATCATTGTGGCACTGTCAATATTGTCGATTATTGGATTTTCAGTAATCGGCTTTGCTTCATAAATTTCTTCTTTCATTTATTTCTCCTCAAAAATTTCTTTCTCCATAAGCACTGCAAGTTTATGAAGCCTTTTATCAATCTGCTTGTAAAGCCTGTAAATCTTTGGATTCTCAAAAAGTGTCATATAGTCACTCTCAGCACCCAATGTCGTGAAGTTGACTTTATCGAACAAGGCTCTTTTTCTCTCTTCGGCTGTCATATTTTAACTCTCCAAAACTTTTATATCATACCGATAACCAAAACCTGTATCAGTTATCTTCAGTAATTCATTATGTTTCAGAATTTCCTGTGCCAACTGTCGAGCGACATCAATTCGATAATGCTCTTTTGCATATTCGGGAATCCGTATTTGGTCAAAACCCGACATCTCCTTAAAACAAGATAACTGTCGGATTTTTACCGTTCTTGAGGAATCACAAAAAGCGTCAGCCATTTGTCTAAGTTTATAACTTCTGATTTCAGATTCTAATTCTCTCTGTAATTTCTTATACTTGTTTCTTTTTGCCTTTCTGTTCATAACTACTCCGCAGCCTTTAGATTGTAAATCGGTTTAATAATTTCAGTTACATCGCAAAGGTCTTTTATATTAGACAAAATATCTTCCGCAGGTTTATATGCCATTGGAGCCTCATCAATAGTTTCCCTGCAAACAGAAGTCGTGAACACATCTTTCATTGAATCCTTGAAATCTTCCATACTGAGAGATTCTTTTGCCGCAGAACGACTCATCAAGCGACCTGCTCCGTGAGGACCTGAGAAGTTGTATTCAGCATTACCCTTGCCTATTACAATCAATGAACCATAGCTCATATTGATTGGTATTATGGCGGTCTCGTCTTTCTGTAGAGAGATTGCGCCTTTTCGGAGTATTCTGTTTTTTATATCAATGTAATTGTGAATAGTACAGAACTTATCAAGAATCATATTGTTAGATATGTTCATACCTTTTATGATTTCATTAAGCATTGCTTCCCGGTTCCAGACAGCATATTCCTGAGCAAGATTCATGTCGTGAAGATAGTCTTCGAGGTCGTTACCGACAAGATAAGCCAACTCGTTAGGAACTGGTTCTTTCTTTATCTTTAACAACTCTATCTGAATATCCTTTTCTCTTCCCTCGGCTTTTAATCTTGCAACTAACTTTTCTCTTTCCTTTGAATTTGAGGAGTGATATTTAATCGCTAAATTCTGATAGTATTTACAGACTTCAATTCCCAAATGCCTTGAACCGCTGTGAATTACGATGTAATAGTCTCCAATACTGTCTCTATCAACCTCGATAAAGTGATTTCCGCCACCAAGAGAACCAATGCTGAACAACAGTTCCTCTGCTTTTATCGGTGCCTTGATTTTGTCGATATGTACTTTATCGCAGAATGAGTGTTTAGAATTTCTGTGGTGCATACCAAGCGGAATATTCGCTCGTATAACTCTGTCGAGTTTTATAAGTCCTTCTGTATTAAAAAGTCTCTCTCCAGATTCTTTGTTTATTTTCAGAACCAACATCCCGCAGCCTATGTCTACCCCGACCAAGTTAGGCACAACCTTATCTGTAATTGTCTGAGTGAATCCGATGACACAGCCAGCCCCAGCGTGAGTGTCCGGCATAATTGCGATATTAGAACCTTCTGAAAATTTCTGATTCAAAAGATTAAGAATCTGTTTGTAGCAAGCCTCTTCAAGCTTTGAATAATCATCAACAAGAACTTTAGCTGAATTATATTTGCCTTTTACCTCAATCATTTTATTTCTCCTTAAAAAATATCATATTCTTGTTTCTTATCACTCAATGCCAAGTCAGCAAGCGATTCAGTTGTCAAATTATCCTTGACAACTTCTTCATTACAATAGCACCCCCAATCCTCTACTCCTACCATTGGAGTAACATCTTCCCAATATGCAGGACAATTTTTACATCGCATACTTATCCTCCCATTGAATTAGATTACAGATATAGACATACTGACCGTCAAAATTTCTGCTACTGTCAATGATCGAAGAAACTTCGTTCTTGATTTTTATAATCTTGTATCTGTTTTCTAATTCGATGTTATTCATGATAACTCCGTGCATTTTGGAATCTCACACCAACGTTTAATTTGGTCATTACTCAAACAAGCTATTCTCCGAGGCATCCATTCCCAAGTATTGCTAGTAACAAATTCAAACAATGCGGGTTCTGAATTTTCAAACCCAAAAGCAAGGACTAATGAACAGTCTGCTGGTAATTTTTCGCTAGGCTTGTTCCACTTTGTCCTTCCTGCTTCAAATCCTGCAAGATAGGAGCAAATTCCTACCCCTTTTATAATTCCGAGTAGTACCCCGGCTTGCTTTGTAGTAAGTTTTAAATCACCCAAATTTTCATCTAAGAGCTTATCAAGTTCAGGATCATCTTTGTTCAAAAGGGTATCGACATATTCTTCTGCCATTTCTTCTCTAGTCATTCTAATGCCTCCTTTATCACCATTTCCGCATTTCCTTTAGGACAAGCCCATGGGCTACTACGAGAGAGTTCAGGTCTGCAAGCTTATACTCAAGCTCCTCCACTTCTTTCTGGAGCCTTTGGTTTTCGCTCTCAACAGCAGCCAATGTATCGTGATAACGGCTGAACGTTATAGACAAGACCAAACCTATCAGCCCGAAAACAATCAAAAACAACCAAAACAGAAGATGCGCGAGCCAAAAATCGCGCCTTCTTTTATCGTTTATACCTGTCATTAACCGCCCCCTTATTTCCGCCCCGTTTTCGGGGCGGCGTGTCGCTATGCGATCTCGATGAAACCCCTTGCATTATCCGCAAGAACCTTGCTCACCATCTCCGCTTTCGTTGCGGCCTTGCTGACTCCAGAACCCTTGAGCCAGCCGTTCATAATTCTTTTACCCGTGATTTTGTCTTTTCCGAACTGATTCATGTAAGCGATGCCGATCATTGCGGCAAGCTCTTTTCTTGTTTTTCCGTTTAGGACTTCTACTTTTGTCATCTTTCTACTCCTTGCGGCTGTCGTACCGCTTATGGTTATAAGCATACAGTATAATCGGTCTATTGTCAATAATCTTTTACAAAAAAAACAAAAAAATCCCCTGCTTTAGACATTTTTTAGACATTTTTTAGACATTTTTTAGACATTTTAGACATGGCCTTAAACATATATACATGACCGTATATACGGCGTCGAATAACTCTATACTCTTAATACTTAACGCAATAACGCAGATATGTTTTTTTCCCATTCTTGTTTGACATTTTTCCCTTTTTTTTGTTTTTTATTATTGACAGATTAAAAGTATAATGCTATATTTAAACCATGAAGGGTATGACACCTCTAAGGAGTAGAAAGATGAATAAAACACTTGAAAATCTCGGAATTAAATTCGGAAGACAGCACATAGCACATCGCTTCCAATGGAGCTAAAAAAAAATGCCCCCGGGCTAAAACGACAGTGCCCAGGAGCGTGAAAACTACGGAGTAGAAATCGTGATTATTATATGGTTTTCTCCGCGGGTTGTCAAGGGAGAAAAACAGAAGGAGAACTGAAATGACAGAGGCAAAGGAAAAGAAGTACAGCGGGTACGGCTACCACGGAGGCGGAAGAAAGCCGACGGGCAGGGTCAAGATTTATGCGAATACTACGATCTCAGGACTTCCTGAAGAGATAGAAGCCCTGAAAGCACTCGCGAAGTCCAGGGGAAAGACTTTGAGCCGTCTTGTTGTCGAGACGCTCCTGCAGAAACAATAATGGCAGGCGCGATTATTGTTTCTGTGATAGTGATTGGGGTATGCCTTTGGACCTACAACAAGCCCGATATACATCAGATGAGGAATAGAATGAATAAGTATCAAACTTTAATGAAGAAATCTGAGGAATGCCTTTCTAAGGCCCGACAGATAGAGAATCCGGACCTGAAAATATTCTGGGTCAACGCAAGCCAGGGGTTCAGAGAAAAAGCTCTGGATCTTACCTTGGATGAAGTAAACAAGTGATAGGGGTGACAGTCCGCGTTAATGCGGGCTGTCTTTTTTTTAAATCAAATTTTATTTTTTAAGCTGTTTTGTTTGAAAAAATCCTATAATAAGGCCGCCGATAATTGCTGCAAGCCCGAACACAGTCGAGATTATAGTTCCCATGGATTCCTTGTCGAAATGGAGGAACCCGAGAAGGAAAGCTCCGACAGCTATACAGGCAATAGATACGGCTGAAAGCCATGTAGGCTTAGATTTGTCTCTTCCATCCCACAGCTGAGATGCGATAAGTCCTGCTCCGAACATAGTCATCGCAAATCCTGCATCATCTGCCATCGCAAATCCACCAAAATAAGAAACGACCACACCAACAATCAAAACGATTATCCCGATAATAAGAAAAATATTCTTTTTCATTTTCTACCTCCTACTCTATAGGATAGCATAAGCTACGATATTCCACAACCGAAATATTCAGATTTTCAATATAAAAGATATTGATAAAAAACTGAAATGAAGTTAAAATATTCATATCGATTCCTATAGTGTGAATGTACAAGCCCCTACCCACAATTCACATTGTGGGAATTGATTCCGCTATGACAAAATTCGATAAAATGCAGATAAAAGATTTGTTCAAAGACCTCATCAAGGAAGGATCCCCCCAAAATATTTTTACATGGATTAAAGCTAAAAAAATATATAAGTCTTATAAAGAATTCTTAAGATCAGGTATGATACGATGGTAAGCGGGGAGCCCTTCGGGGCGGACTGTGTATGATTAAGGTGATGCCATGAACTACAAATTCTTGACGATCAGCAACAAGGAACTTGTTCAAATCTTGGGGATTCCCTACGGCAGGATCTCAAAGATGAGACGCCTTTATGGATGGCGCAAAAAAGATAATTGATAAAATCACCTAATTGCATTCTGTCAATTCGATAACTATGTCCGCCCAATTCTCCCATTCCTGAACCAGATGCTCATAATAGCTTATGATTTCCGCCATGTCCTTGATATTTTCGGGATTTTTCAATTCCTGTCTCTGAGGTTCAGGAGGCAGAGTTATCTTCCGCTCGACCTCAACCGTTCTGCAGCCTGCCATTATTAATGGCAATAATATCATTAACAATGCTGTATATCTCTTCATCATCTTTTGCATCCTTTATTTTGTCCGCGACATTCTTCTCATCGGCTTTTATATTCTGCATCTTGGCGATGAAATCGGACAACCGCTCCGCTGTTTTTTTTGCGTCACCAAGCTGTTCTTTAAGCTCCCGAATCTGATCTTTATTTTCCCCGATTTTCTTGATCAGACAGTAGATTATACCGAGCAGCATAATAATAATGGCTGTCATAACCACATATATTATTATGGTGCTCATTCCCTGCCCCCGATTTTAATGTCTTTTACTTTATCCATAATCAGATTGAAATAGACCGGAACAAAACATGCCGCTATCGCGAAACCTGAGAAAATAAAGTCTGTAATCGGAATATGATTCCCAGTCGTAATCTCCTTGATGAACTGAAAAGAACACCAGCCGCCGACCCATATAGCCGCTATGATTTGCGCCCACAAAGAAGCAGGTTTTGCGTGTACGCCTGTTTCTTTTTCTTCCTTGACTTCTTCTGCCATTATTTCACCCCTTTTATCTTAATAATCCGGCATTCAGTTGCGCGGCCCTCCTCGACACACCTTGAATAGGCGAGGGAATTAAACACAATCTTTCCATTCTCAACCCCGACCCAATGGCAGCCTTTTCCACGGCTGAATTTAACGATTGTCTTTTCTTTGATGTTTTTTATGGATGCGATATTTTTTTTCTCAAGCGAAAGCATTTCCCGCCCTGTTATTCTCTTGATGCATTCTGCCCAATATACGGTACACTCTTCATCAAGTGCGTGTTCATCGATTAGATCAGAGACAAGCATTATTGCATCTATATCGCTTAGATCAAGCCCCAACCACCATAACAACGTGAAAGCACAACACGCATAGTCTTTAATATTTTTCAGTTTCGGTGTCGGGAAGTGTTCATATAATTTTTCTGCCAGTGTCTGCGGATTTTTCATTCAGAGGCCTCCTAGTTGATGAAACTTTTAACAAGAGAGATTATGATTCCGACGCCCTCTCCAATCATGCCGACTAAAAGGGCTATGATTTTCAGCTGATATTTCTTCTCGACTTCGGAAATATGGTTCTTCATCTCAGAGACGGCCAGCTGGATCTTCATATCCATAGTCGATTCCATTTCCTTCGCTACTTCCTTCGGCATATTTTTTATATCACTTTTTATCTCTTTAATGTCGCTTTCCATTTGAAGTACCTTACTTTCCATAACTTCCGCATTCATGGTACCCCCCCTTTCTTTAGCGATCCTTTTATCAAGGACCGCAGAATAAGACTCCATAAAACCAATCTAATCCTCAATCAATTTTATACTTTTTGAATCTTCACTGTAAGAGGGGATTTTCAAACGGTTTTCTTTGCCCGTGAAATTCGCCCGTCGAGTTCTTTTTTTCAATTATCATTTTTTTGTTTCCGTTTCTATTATAGCCTAATTTTTATTTTTTTGCAACTTTTATACTAATCCTGGAAAAGCAGATTTGACATTTCTGTATCTTTTGAATTAAAATTAAGGAGATAAAAGAAGCAGCAATAAGAATTATTTCAATTTTGGCAAGAGGTGAAAAAAAATGAATATAAAAAACCTTAAAGAACAAGCCACAAAAGAAATTATAAATTGTTTATATCACTTAGATTCTGAAATATTTCCAAATTTTTCTCTGGATAGTTGTGAACTAAATTATGGGATTCAGGAAACATTTGTAAAGTTTTTTATGAAGTTTGATTTTGTTTAAAAATCTTTTATATTTTATATTTATATAAAATATAGTTGTATATTATTAGTATATTGCTATAAGTATACTTATAGGGGCATATAAATATACTTATACCCCCTAAAATAAGGTATAAGTATACTAACACCACCAATTATTTAGAAGTAAACTGAAACCTTGGATTTTCTTCACAAGAAGTTACAAAAATCTCATCAGCTGGAACAACCAATTCAAACTCCGTTACTTCTGGTAATATGCAATCTGTCACCTCGAATGCAGTATATAATTATGCAAACAAGATAATAAAATATAAGAGTGTTAATTTATCCAATATAACCATAAATAGTAATGGATATTTTAATATAAATAATTATAGACCTTCTGGTATGACTAATTTTCTTTTTGCTCTTATGTGGAATTATGGAAACGTCTCGAGTAAAGACGCATTGGGCGTTAACGCAAACGGACAATATATATACGGAACGGCAAATGCAGTAATAACAAGTATTGAAATAAGATTTTTTTATACAGATTAAAGGATAAATTAACTTGGATAAATCATAATAGCACGAATATTATTGTTTCCGCTTGTTATACTCGTTGATTCCATTACAGAGATGATTCCATCGACACCAATTCTAATTCTTACAGGGCGACCACTAGTATATTCAATTCCGATACATTGACAGTCCATAGCAGGACGAAGATTTGAATTTGCAACTACCGCCGTTCCAGATGTTCCAATTTTAGAACCAGAGATATTGTTTATACTAATCAGAAACGAGTATAAATGCCCTACTTTGAATATATTTTCAATTGTAATTATCGTACTACTATAACCACTTCTCATAGTGTAAGAAAAAGAAAAAGGTGGGTTTACTTCAACCTTTGTTATTTCTGCCACTGCATTCGAGGTGACAGATTGCATATTACCAGAAGTAACGGAGTTTGAATTGGTTGTTCCTGCGGTGGTGATATTTCCATTTTCATCAACATAAATTATCGCAACATAAGTTCCGGAATTAAGTGTCAAAGAAGAAGCACCTGAAACGCCTGTTGTGAGAGTGATATTTCCGCCCGCTAGCTGCTTGAAGTAGACATGATATGATTTAGCACCCGTCTTTTCATCATCAAGATATAATTTGAAAGTGCTTCCACTTTCCGCACAGCTTCCGACAAATCCTATTGTGTTATAAGTTACATCCGCCTTTGGCATTTCTGTATCAGTTGGAATTGTGTACCATCTTACCGAATCCGTCGAATCCGTTTTATTGCTGGCTTCTTGGATTTTACGCAACATCAACTGTAATTGATCGGCTAAATTATTCTGCGGTTTTCCGAACGAGAATGAAATGTCATAAGCACCCCAAGCCCAATGCTCTGTAACTGACAATATCTGTACTACCGCCGATTTCCCGGAAAATCCTACGGTGATTTTATCCCCTACAAAATATTCTTTTTCGTATTCATAAGGACACTTTGCGAGCCCATTCCCACTCATTGTAATTGTCTGCCCGTACTGTGTAAGCATAGACAAGGCTTCCGCTTCATATTCGCTTTCAGTAGTCATTGATGACTGATTATCCCAAGATTCAAATCTATCAAGCCCGCTTGGTGTTCCATCTTCGCCCTCATAAATATCCCTGTCGTCATTCTGACCTTTGCCGCCAATGTAGATGGCGTTTGAGAAACTTTCTGAACTGTCGGAAAACTCACCGTTCGCAAGGCTGTCAAAACTTGGAGAGAATTGCACCGTCTGGCTTCTGTCTGTTCCGCTATAACATACCAGAGTAAGGTTTGTTCCGTCGAAATCCATTCGCCAACCGATTTCCGATTGCATTGCAATTGTTTTGCAGACTTCATAAAGATTAGTAAACTGCTCTGATACAGAATATTCCTTGCCAATTGCGTCTGCTGATTCTGGAATAGTGTTTACAATCGGGAGTTGTCTTTTCGCTTCCGCACCGCTTCCGCATTGGTCTTTAATCAGATTACGCAAGCATAACTCGCCTTTGGCGGTCATAACCCACGTTCCGTTTGAGTTCATATTTTTTATAACTCTACGTTTGAGAATGTATCTGGAATCATACCCTGTTATTACTCTGATTTGTGAACCTTTTCCGCCTTCCGCGATTGTATCTTGAATTGTTGAAATTTCTCCAAAATCAGAAAGTTTATTACCAAACTGAATAAATAATCCGCGCTGAAATAAAAGAGCATTCGGGATATTGTAATTTATGGTAATTGAAAATTGCCCAGCCTGATAAAGATTATGCTCAAAACTACATTCCTGATAATCGTCAATTATTGCCTGTAGAATGAAAGAATTGTTTTTATACTTGTAAAGTTTAAGCTGAGGTTTTTCTTTGTAGCTCATTTTTATTCTCCTTATTTAATTTTGCATGATAATAAATATAAGTCATATTCCATATATTATAAAGATTATTAATTCACGTATTTTAAACCCCGATATATTTCTGGCGATAACGAATTCTTGCTGAAAAAGAACCAGAATCTTTTGCAAGCCTGAATTTGTTTGTCCCAATTAACAAGTTAAGATTCATGTCTGAATCTTTGGATATATTCTGTATTTGATTTTCTTCTTTGGAGTATGATGTATAGAGTATCGTTCCGGAAACGCCCACAACGACAAATAAATTAAGCTCCGCGGAGTAGGTTACGGAATATAAAATAGCACTCACAGGGGAGGTCCGCCTTGTCCACGTTATGCCGTCGGGGCTTGTGAGTATCTCTCCGGAATAGCCCACGGCGACGAATAGATTCAATTCCTCGGAGTACGTTACGGAACGTAATTCAGCAGCCACTCCGCTAGTCTGACTTGTCCACGTTATGCCGTCCGGACTTGTGAATATAGTTCCGGAAACGCCCACGGTGACGAATAGATTCAATTCCACGGAGTACGTTACGGAATTTAAAATAGTACCCACAGGGGAAGTCCGCCTTGTCCACGTTATGCCGTCGGGGCTCGTGAGTATAGTTCCGGCGCCACCAAATAGAATGCCCACAATGACAAATAGATTAAGCTCCGCGGAGTAGGTTACGGAAGTTAAAATAGTACCCACAGGGGAGGTCCGCCTTGTCCACGTTATGCCGTCGGGGCTCGTGAGTATAGTTCCACTATCGCCCACGGCGACAAATA
>ODAI011988498.1_pt1 | contig 18801 bp, 16 predicted proteins | sample 1539321 | NCBI WGS metagenome assembly ODAI01 (sample SAMN02144231, study PRJEB22623) | gut metagenome | biome: sheep rumen | host: Ovis aries | place: New Zealand
GCAATATGGTGTAGAGCTTCGTCATACTCTGACAGGCTTCAAGTGGATCGGCGACCAGATTGCCCAGTTAGAGGCAGCCGGCGAAGTAGACCGCTTCATCTTCGGTTTCGAGGAGAGTTATGGCTACCTGGCAGGCCCCTATGTAAGAGATAAAGACGCTATCATCGGCTCCATGCTGATCTGTGAGATGGCTGCTTACTACAGAAGCATCGGTTCTTCCATCAAGGAACGTCTTGAGGCTATCTATGATGAGTACGGCCGCTACCTCAACAAAATCGACAGCTATGAGTTCCCGGGACTTTCCGGCATGGACAAGATGGCTGGCATCATGACCGGTCTTCGTGCCGAGGCACCTGCTGAGTTTGGTGGTAAGAAGGTTGCTTCCGTAATCGACTATGCTAAGCCGGAGGAGACAGGCCTTCCCAAGGCTAATGTTCTTACCTACACTCTGGAGGATGGTGCTTCTGTAATTATCCGTCCGTCAGGAACAGAACCTAAGATCAAGGCTTACTACACCACTCTCGGCAAGGACCTGGCTGAAGCCCAGGCAGAGAAGGATGAGCTGGCTGAGACAGTTAAGTTGATTTTCGCTTAAGCCTTTCATCTGCTGAGCAAAGGTCGCTTGGGGGTTTTGCGGCTGACCTGCCTCTTATGGCACAGGCTAACTGCCTGACTTCCAGTACTGAATAAACAGACAACAAGGCAGTCCGGAATAAGTTTTTCGGACTGCCTTTTCTATTCCCAAAAATAAGTGTTTTTTCGTGTTTATTGATGAACTGTTTATCAATAAGCAGGAATAATAGCTGCCTGAAGGTTGACATCAGAGAGATAAAAAGAAAGAGCAGATTTCCGGCAGGAACCACAATGAACCAAGGATTTAGATTATTCAAGGATATGGAGTTATCATAACTATGAGAAAAAAGGGTGCCTGGTTTTATGGCAGAGGTTTTTTATATTTTATACTTCTTATATGTCTCTCATGTCTCTTAAGCCTGAGTTTTTTACAGGATAGCCTGGCAAAAAAAAGAAAGCCATACTGGCGGTTTGACTCTGTCAGATCCTGCCGGGAGATAGAGGACCTGAATAATTACAGAACCTGTACAAAATCCATTAGATTACCGGAAGAAACCCATAAAAAAGAGGAAGACTACAAAGACCTTCTTATATCAGGCAGCGGTCAGCTGCCCCTTGACAGCTTTGGACCTCTTTATGAAGATTTAAAGAAACAGGCTCCCGAGGGCAGTCCCATTTATCTGCTTGACCTGAGACAGGAATCCCACGGTTTCCTGGATGAGTATTCTGTGAGTCTTCATGGTAAGGACCATAATGATCACAATAAGGGTATGGTTACTGTAGAGGTCCTTGTCAGGGAGATGCAAGACCTCCTTGGACTCTATAAGGTTCCAACCAAAATCAGATCCGGCAATAAGTCCATCACAGGACTTAAGGACAAGACTATCTGTTCTGACCGGATCAGTGTGGAAGAGACTGTGGCCCGGAAGGCCGGCTTTATCTATATAAGATTTGCTGCCCAGGACCATAAATTTCCCCAGAAGGAGACTGTCGATGAATTTATCCGTTTTTACAGACGATTGCCAGAGAAGGCCTGGCTCCACTTTCACTGTCTTGCCGGTAACGGAAGAACCAGTGTCTTTATGATCATGTATGACCTGATGAGGAATCCTGACCTTTCCATGAAAAGAGCGGCTAACCGCCAGTACATGATCGGCGGCAGGAGGATTGTTGCCTCCTCAGGTAAAGACGAGTGGTCCGGTAGAATTTCCCAGAATGCCCGCAGTCAAAGCCTTCTTCTTTTCAGCCAGTATGTCAGGGAAAACCATACATCTAACTACCGGAAGCCCTACAGTCAATGGCTGGAAGAAAACAATAAATAAAGATGCTTTAGTGATGATAATCTCAAGCTGTAAGTGTCTTCGGTTACAGTAATCTTTAATACCAAGTATCTTAAGGAACAAATATTATCGAACTTAAAAATCTATAGGAATTAAATATTCTAATGGAAATAATTTTCAAGCTTAATAATCTTAATTGATAATATTTTCTGAATACAAGTTTTTTCTGATTCAAACTTCTAAATACAAAAGATTTTACACTGATTAATTATTTTATTATCTTAGAATTATGTTATAATTATATTATAGGACAGCTATGTTCTTTGCTGTCCCTGCAGCATAATGTCTTTGAATTTAAGCTAATTACAAATAGTATTTCTTTTGTTTATTTCGGGGGTAAGTGTTATGGGAAAATTTGTAATCAAAACAACGAAGACAGGACAGAAATTTGATCTCAAAGCAAGCAATGGACAGGTGATCGCCTCCTCTCAGATCTATAAGAGTAAAAGCGGCATTAAAAAGGGCATTAATTCTGTAATGAAAAATGCTGTTATTGCCGGTTTGGAAGACCAGACCAAAGAGGATTATGAACCGGTTAAAAATCCGAAGTTTGAAGTATATACCGACAAGGCAGGAGAATTCCGTTTCAGACTGAAGGCCAGCAATGGACAGATTATCGCAGTGGGAGAAGGTTACACAACTGTTAAGAACTGCCTCAAGGGCATTGCCTCCATCCGTAAAAATGTAGTCGATGCCAAAATAATCACTGAGGAATGAAAACACTTATAGAAGAAAACCATAACTATTGATATCAAAAAGCTCCACTGCCGGTTAACATAACCGCAGTGGGGTTTTTCTCTTCTATAATCATTCTGTCTTTACTGGCCGGCAAGTTGAGACATTTTACTTTTCCTGAGAAAAAACCCTTAAGCTTTCTGTTGAAAAATAAGAATATATCTTGTATTATACTAATCAGTGTCCATTTAATTATGAACTACAGCACAGACCCTCAATCATTCTGACAATGATAGAGGGACCCGGAAGACAGAGATCCCGGAAAGGCATCGCTTCATAAAGGGATTTCGTCTGAATATTATAAAAAGGAGAAAACAGTCAGGGTATCCTATCCGGACTGAAAAGAACAAGGAATCAGGTGAAGGGATTATGTTGAAACTGGAAAATATATCATTCGCAACAGATGATAAGGAGATACTAAGAGATATCAATCTGACCATTGATGACCGTTTTGTGGCTATCACCGGCCCTAACGGCAGTGGTAAATCAACCCTGCTCAAGGTTATCATGGGACTGGTCCAGCCCATCAGCGGCCGGATCTATCTGGATGGGGAGGATATTACTGACCTGTCCATCTCAGAGAGGGCCAACCGGGGCATCAGCTTTGCCTTCCAGCAGCCCATCAGATTTAAAGGCCTCAAGGTCAGGGACCTGCTGGAACTGGCCGGCGGCCGGGGCAAGAAGGGCAATGAAGGCTTTGTCCATGCCTGTAAGGTTCTGGGCGAAGTGGGTCTCTGTGCCAAGGATTATATCGACCGGGAACTGGATGACACCCTGTCCGGCGGTGAGATGAAGAGGATTGAGATTGCCATGGCTGCCGCCAGGGGAACCAAGCTGACCCTCTTTGATGAACCGGAGGCCGGCATCGACCTCTGGAGCTTCCAGAGTCTGATCCACGTATTCGAAAGGCTTTACCAGAAGACTTCCGGCACGATTATCATAATCAGCCACCAGGAGAGAATCCTTAATATCGCCGACAAGATCATCTATCTGAAGGATGGTATGATTTCAGAGTACGCCGAAGGAAAAAAGGTTCTGGACCAGCTGGCCCTGGACATTAATCCGGTTGCCGGCACCGATAATCTGCTCGGTGACATTGCATGGAAAGAGGTGAGATAAATGGATGCGATACAGAAAAACTTACTGAAAGAAGTTGCTGCTTTAGACGCTCTTCCCGTGGGAGCCTACAATATACGAAGTAATGGAAAAAGTACCGCCAGGAACACGACGGCATCCATCGACATCGTGACCAAGGAAGACAAAAACGGTATCGATATCATTATTAAACCGGGAACAAAGAACCAGAGTGTCCATATTCCCGTGATCATAAGCCAGACCGGTATCCAGGAGCTGGTTTATAATGACTTTTTCATCGGGGAAGACTGCGACGTAACCATCGTTGCCGGCTGCGGCATCTCCAACTGCGGCGGTCTGGATTCCAAGCATGACGGTGTCCACAGCTTCTATGTGAAAAAGGGCAGCAAGGTCAAGTATATTGAAAGACATTACGGAGAAGGCACAGGCCGGGGAAAAAGGCTGATGAACCCCAAATCTGTCATAGAACTGGAGGAAGGCGCCGTCATGGAACTGGAGACCTCCCAGATTGGTGGAATCGACGATACTTTCCGCGTCACTGAAGCCAAGCTGGCTGACAATGCTTCCATTATCATCCATGATAAGATCCTTACGGAAGGAGACCAGCAGGCCAAAGCAGAGCTGGCTGTAGAGATGAACGGTGACGGGTCTACCTGTGACCTGATCAGCAGGGGAGTAGCCAAGGAAGACAGTGTCCAGGAGGTTATCATCAAGATTGACGGTAATGCGGCCTGCAGCGGTCACGCAGAGTGCGACTCCATCATCATGGACAGGGGAGTAATCGTTGCCACACCCCAGCTCAAGGCCACTAATGTAGACGCTTCCTTAATCCACGAGGCTGCCATCGGCAAGATTGCCGGCGAACAGCTCAACAAGCTGATGACCATGGGCCTGTCAGAAAAAGAAGCAGAGGAAATGATCATCCACGGTTTCCTCCAGTAAACCTCTAAAAAAGTAGTCCAAGACCTGGAAAATCATTTTCTGAACAAAGGTTATTCCAGTCTTAGACTTGGAAAAGCATTTCCGGACCAAAGATTATTATAGTCCAAGACCTGGAAAAGTATTTCCGGACCAATAATTAATAGATCCATAGCATATTAAAAAGAGCAGTGGAACGGATTCTGAAAGCCAGCTCCTACGTTTGGCTTCCGGACCGGTTCCATTGCTCTTTTATATTATCGACCATTATATTTACCTGACAAAATTGGCTTTATCCAATCCATTTTTCCCGGTTTTCCCAGGATCCCTGGATTCCTTAACCTGGTTTCCTTAAAAACCAATAAACTTAGCAAGAAGTCCTATTGTAAACCATCATATTAACCAGTTATTGAAAAGAATACATTTAGAATTATACCATGAACTTTTTCACTCATCAATTTTTCATTTTTATAAAAGAATGGGAAGCCGCAAGAGGTCCTGCTCCAGGCCCGGACCAAGGTTTTGGGGAAATTTAGAAATATACTTAGGATTAAAAAACCTTTGCCATTTAAATATGATATAATTCTAAATGAAAGTATCAGATTTTGGGCAGAAAGAAGAACAGCCCCATTTCTCTGAACTGAAGCTGCTCAAAATGTGATTCTTTCTAATTGTACCAAGCCGCGGACGGGTTGCCACTATGTCTATATGGGGATTGTATCCTCCGGATTTAGCCAGATTCATAATAAGATGAGTTTAACCAACGGGAATTTTCGTGTGTCAGGCTTTTGGGAACTGTTTTTGGGCGCACTGAACCAGACCTTCCCATATGGAAAGATCTTACAGTGCCACTGTGATTCAGGATAGGATCATTTTCGTGCATAGATCCTTCCAACATTTACCAGCGCACAGCTTCCACAGCAGGGACAGATGTGTATATCCCTCCCCCATACAGCCTTAAGGATATCTGCCATATCCATGTTTTCATACCTGCGTCTGAAGCGTTGTCCGTTCTGGAGCTTAAAGATCAACTTAAGATTTCTTGATTTCCAACGATTGTTGAGGAAACCGTAATAACGGATCTTCTGAAACCCGGAAGGGAGCACGTGCATCAGGAACCTCCGTATGAATTCCGTATTTTCCAGGGTTACCTTCCTTCTTGGTCCACCGGGCTTTTTCGCCCTGGCTGAGAAGGTGGTTTTGGTGTCGGTTATCTCAAGGATCCTGCCGTTTGCTATTGCGATTTTGTTGGTATAGCGCCCCAGGTATTCAATGGCGTTCCCGAAGCGGTTAAAGGTCTCTTTGATATAAGGACACCAATCTTTATTATAGAGGTTGTTTTTAAACTCTCTCCATTCAAATGTGTTCCTGAGCTTTTCACAGGAACCGGAGAAGTTAAGATCCCCTCTTTTGAAAAGACCGTCAAGGTAGGCAAGGTATTTACCTTTAAACTTATCCCTTAAAACATAGACCGGGATAAAGAAAGAAGAGGCAGATTTTCTGATCTTACGGTCAATGGTCAGGCCACCGCCCGAAACGATGCAGTGCATATGAACATGGTAGTTTAACTCCTGATCCCAGGTATGGAGCACCTGGATGATCCCCGGGGTTGCCCCAAGATGCTTTTTATCAGCAGAAAGCTCCAGGAGAGTCTGGGCACTGCATTGATGCAGCAGGCCATAGAGGAGTTTCTGGTTACAGTAGATCAGGGGATTAAGCTCATGAGGGAGAGTAAACACCACATGGAAGTATGGGGCATCGATGACTTCAGCCCTGCGTTTATCGACCCATATCTCTTTATTTACAGCCTGGCAGTTCGGGCAGCTGCGGTTGCGGCAGGAATTGCTATGGATCTGTGTATAGCCGCAGTCAGAACACAGGCTTATGTTATAGCCAAGGGAGCCGGTCTTGCATGCGAGGATGGCAGCAGAGGCCTTTTTCTGGACATCTGACTGGAAGGCGCCGGAGGAAGAGAAACTGTCATAGGAGAGATCCCATATTTCTTTTACGGAGTGTTCATGCATACAAGTCTCCGATCTGGTCAAAAGGGCTGACCTGGGAATTCTTTGAACCGACAGCCAGATGGACATAGATAACGGTGGAGCTGATAGACTTATGGCCCATGAGCGTCTTGATGGTCATAAGATCGACCCCGTTTTCGTAGAGATGGGTCCCGAAAGCGTGGCGGAAAGTATGGCAGGTGATCCTTTTGGGCCAGCCGAGCTCTTCTTCGTGATCATGGATATGCCTGGAGACAAAGAAAGTGTCGATCGGGCGCGAGGGGTCTCTCTGTTTGGGGAAGAGCCAGCCGGTCGGCCGGCCGCATGCAAACCAGTACTCTGTAAGGATATCCAAGGCATGGTCAGAGAGGATGGCAAACCTGTCGGACCGGTTCTTGCCATGCCTGATATAGATCCGCTTATTCCTGCGCTGGATATCTTCATACCTGAGATTACAGACTTCGCCTACACGGAGACCGGAAGAATACATGAGGGCGACCATGGCTTTGACTTTGATGTCAGGGATGGTCTCAATAAAGGTCCTGGCTTCTTCCTGGGAAGGCACATAAGGGAGATAAATGTCAAACTTCCTCATGGGGAGTTGGGTGGGATCCCAGGGTTTATGAAGGACATATAAAGTAAAGAAGCGAATCTGGGAGATAGCAGTATTGATAGTTCGGTCAGATAAACCTCTTGACTCTTTAAGATGATCAAGGAACTTCCTCTGATCATTGTAAGTCACCTGTGAAGGATACTTATGAAGGGTATCAGAGATATAATCAAGATAGGCCGAAATATAAGTACAATAAGACTTCACGGTATGATTGGTCAGCCCGCGAAGAGAGATCATTTTTTTATAACGTTTTAAGAAATCCATAGAAAACCTCCTGAAAGTGATCAATGAAAAGAGAACAGATACATGCAGAGCACTGCCAGGTGGAGATCTGGGATAAATATAAGATATGTAATTGTATAGTTGAGATATTCGTGATAAACTAAGCATAGCAGTTGGAGTTGTTATGTGGCTGTTTTGATAGGGGTATCTAAACAATACTACATAATTACAACAACTGCTATTTCTTTTTTAAAGAAATGGTGGTTTCATGTATCTTTCGCTAGCCGTCGCGTTAGCGACTTGGTACAATAAAAATAATATTTACAAGTAGCTGTCAGGGCATATTACAAGGCATTTTAAAGGAGAAAGCAAAATGTTTCAAAGTCTGAAAGAGGCTATTAGGGCCTGTTGCGGGGAGGGCCGGGAGATCCTCAGCCGGCAGCCGGTTTATGGCGGGGATATCAATGAGGCGGTCTGCCTCCATCTATCTGGTGGAGACAAGCTCTTCCTCAAGAAAAACAGCATAGGAAATGTTGGGTTTTTCCGGGCTGAGGAGGCTGGCCTGGCGGCTATCAAAGCTACCGGGGCCATACCGGTTCCCCGGATCTATGGCTATGGCATCGACCGTAAGGAAGGCTTTTCCTTCCTGCTCATGGAATATATAGAGGCCCATGGCAAGGCCGGGGATTACTGGCAAGGGATGGGAAGGAATCTGGCCCGGATGCACCTGGCCGACACAAAAGGCCTCTCCGGAGACCCGGACAAGGCCTATGGCTTCCCGGAGGATAATTATATCGGGGCCAGTTCCCAGGTCAACCGGCCGGCCGGGACCTGGATCGACTTCTTCAGGGAGGCCAGGCTGGAGCCCCAGATCAGGATGGCAGGCAGGAATTTTAATTCCGGTCAGAGGAAAAAGTTGATCTCATTGCTGGATCAGTTGGATCGTTTACTTATAGAGCCGGAACGCCCATCTCTTCTCCATGGGGACCTGTGGGGAGGAAATGTGATCTGTGGATCTGACGGGCAAGCCTGGCTCATCGACCCGGCCGTCTATGTGGGCCACCGGGAAGCGGACCTGGCCATGACCCAGCTTTTCGGAGGCTTCCCGGCATCCTTTTACAGGGCTTATGAGGACCAGTATCCCATGGATCCTGGCTATGAGGACCGACGGGACCTCTATAATCTTTATCATCTGCTTAACCACCTCAACCTTTTCGGCCGGGGCTATCTGGCCAGTGTGGTAAATATTTTAAACAGATATATTTAATGGCAGACATAGCAGATTAGTGAGTCCATTAATAATAAACAGAAAGGCCATCAGGCAGATAAAAAGGCTTAATAAAAAAGCAGAAATACTATCAGGAAAACCAAAAAGCTTATTAATGAAACCAGGAAACCATCAAGCAGATCAGGAAGGCTATTAAGAGACCAGGAAAGTCATAGAGCAGATTAGAAAGGACATCAGGCAGACTAAACAGTTTACTAAAGAGACCTCAGCTGGATTTCCAGTATATAAAAGGGGAAAGCTATGGATAGAGAGACGATTTTAAAAAAACTGCATGCCCAGATTAATGTCAACGGTCATATCATCGGGGCCTCCGTGGGGTCTGGTATGACCGCCCGCTATGTGGCCATGGGCGGGGCAGACCTGCTGCTGGCCCTCAGTGCCGGCCGTTACCGGATCATGGGGAGGAGCTCTTATACCAGCTATCTTTGCTACGGTAACAATAATGACACGGTCATGGAGATGGGGCAGAAGGAATTATTTCCCATTATTAAGGATGTGCCCATCCTCTTCGGCCTTATGGCTTCAGACCCATCCATCCATATCTATGAATATCTTAAGGAGATCCGGGATAACGGCTTTTCCGGCATCGTGAATTTCCCCACCCTGGCCCTGGTGGACGGTCAGTTCCGGGAGAGCTTGGAGGAGGAAGGAACCAGTTATGACCTAGAGGTGGAGGCCGTCAACCTGGCCCACCACCTGGACCTCTTCACGGTCGCCTTTGTGACCAGTCTGGAGGAGGCTAAAAAGATGCTGGAAGCCGGGGCTGATGTCATCTGTGTCCACTTTGGCATGACCAAGGGAGGTTACCTGGGAGCCAGGAATTATATCAGCCTGGAGGAGTCCCGGAGGAGAACCGAGGAGATCTATGCCTACTGCCAGGACAAGGCGCCCCATGTGATCCGCATGATCTACGGCGGCTCGGCCAATACCCCGGTGGAAATGCAGTACCTTTATAACCACACTGCCTGCCAGGGCTTTATGGGCGGGTCCAGCTTTGACCGGATCCCCATAGAGCGGGCCCTCTATAATACCACCAGGGCCTTCAAGAGCGGCGGCAGCTTCAAGGAGGACGATCCGGTCACGGCCCTCTTGAACGGGGACTGGCATTCCGGCAATTATATCGACTATATCAAGCATTATATAGAGGATAATTATAACCGGGAGATCCAGCTCAGTGACCTGGCCATTCTGGCCCATGTGTCCCCTTCCTATCTTAGCATCAATTTTAAGAAGGAGATGGGCATCAGCTTCTCTGAATATATGGTCCGCTTTCGCCTGGCCAAGGCCAAGAAGATGCTGGAGGAGTCCCGCGTGGGCTGCCGGGAGATCGCCGAGCGGGTAGGCTATAAAGACTATGCCCATTTTTCCAAGATTTTTAAGAAATATACCGGCCTGTCTCCTGTCGGCTGGAGAAAAGCTGCCAGAAAACCGGAAGAAGAAACCGCTGGAATAATAGAAGTGTAATCTACAGACAAAGCTGAGGAGAAACCAGCAGGCAAAACTGAAGAGAAACCAGCAGGCAAAACTGAGGAGAAACATGCAGGTAATTACTGAGGAAGAACCAACAGAAAATACTAAAGAAGAATCAGCAGCTAATTACTGAAGAAAAAACAGCAGATAAAACTAGTGGAAAGACTGAGGAAAGAGACAAAATAGTTTGTAGAAGGTACCATAGCCTAAGACAGACGTTTAAAAAGAATAAGAAAAATAGACAGAAAAACATAACTTAACATAGAAAATGTCTGATAATTTATAAATAAAACATAAAGACAACTATTATAAAAAATAACCATCTCAAATATAATATAAACACAAATATAAGAAATTTAAACACATTTACTTTCGGAAATATCCTTTATAGAATATAGATACCGATAATAGCATCCGATGCTTTTAGCTGGTATATAGATCTATATCCTGTAAACATTTCCGAAAGTATTTTTTTGAGCAGGAAACAGCCTGCTCCAGTGTTCTATTTCCCCAGAAAGGAGATGACTATGAAAACAATCGCGGTTTTAGGAACCTTTGATTCCAAAGGACCTGAATTCCTGTATGTGAAAGGCTTGATCGAAGACCTGGGCCTTAAGGCATATATGATTCATACAGGAGTATTTGAGCCGACTTTTATACCGGATGTAAGCAATGCGGAAGTTGCAGCAGAAGCAGGATATGACATCAAGGAAGTAGCCGCAAAGAAGGACCGGGCCCTGGGAACAGAGGTCATGTCTAAAGGGACCAAGGCCATCGTGCCCAGACTCTACAAAGAAGGTAAGTTTGACGGCATCATTTCCATGGGCGGTTCAGGAGGAACAGCCCTGGCGACACCGGCCATGAGGACTCTTCCTGTAGGTGTGCCCAAGGTGATGGTTTCCACCATGGCCTCCGGTGATGTGGCCAGGTATGTAGGCACCAGTGACATCATGATGATGCCTTCCATCGTAGACGTGGCAGGCTTGAATAAAATATCGAAAATCATTTTCAAGAATGCGGTTCATGCCGTGGCAGGTATGCTGACCCTGGGCCAGGACAAGGAAGAGGCCGCAGGCGATGAGAAGCCTTTGATCGCTGCCACCATGTTTGGTGTAACCACCCCTTGTGTGGAGCAGGCCAAGGCCTACCTGGAAGACAAGGGTTATGAAGTTCTGGTATTCCATGCCACCGGAACCGGCGGCAGGACCATGGAGTCCCTGGTGGACGCAGGCTTCTTTAGTGGAGTCCTGGACCTGACCACCACAGAGTGGTGCGATGAGATCTGCGGCGGCATCCTCAATGCCGGCCCGGACCGGTGTGCTGCTCCTGTCAGGGCAGGTGTTCCCCTGGTTGCTTCCGTGGGAGCCTGTGATATGTGTAACTTCGGTCCCATGGATTCGGTTCCGGAAAAATATAAAGACAGGAACCTCTACAAGCATAATCCGGAGATTACCCTCATGCGGACTACCGTAGAAGAAAATGTTGAGATTGGCAAAGAGCTGGCAGACAAGTGGGACAAGGCAGAGAGAGAAATCGTTATCCTCCTTCCCAAAAAGGGTGTGTCCATGATCGACGCTGAGGGCCAGCCCTTCAATGGACCGGAAGAAAGAGAAACCCTCTATGCCACCATCAAAGATAACATTTCCAATGACAAGGTTAAGATTGTCGAGATGGACAACAACATCAACGACCCGGAATTCGCCCTGACCGCAGCCAAAGAGCTGGTTAGGCTGATTGAGGAATAAGAAAGACACCGGGTCTGGTCGGTCTGGTGGAAAGACAGCCTGGCAAAAGAGCTGGTAAAAGAAAGCTGCTTTTGTGGAAAAGCAGCGACAGAACAAGGGCTTTTGTGGATAACCTCAAAAAGATAAACTCAAATTTGTAATACTAAGGACAAACGACAATAATAATAATACCAAAATAATACCACTTCAATATATTATAGAAACACATAAATTACAGAAAAACAGGAGGAAAATAACATGTTAAGAAAAAGCAGAAGTGAGATTTTAGCAGATTTTGATGCCCAGGTTAAGGCTGGAAAGATTCTTGTAGGCGTTGGCGCCGGAACCGGTATCACAGCAAAATGTTCCGAGGCAGCAGACGTAGATATGCTGATCATCTATAACTCCGGCCGTTTCAGAATGGCAGGCCGCGGCTCCTTATCAGGACTTTTATCCTACGGCGATGCCAATGCCATCGTACAGGAGATGGGCCAGGAAGTACTTCCTATTGTTAAGAAGACTCCGGTTCTGGCCGGCGTATGCGGCACAGACCCCTTCCGCGTAATGGACATTTTCTTAAAGCAGCTGAAGGACCAGGGCTTCAATGGCGTTCAGAATTTCCCGACAGTTGGACTGATCGATGGAAAGTTCCGTGCCAACCTGGAGGAGACAGGCATGGGTTATGGTCTTGAGGTAGACATGATCCGTGAGGCTCACAAGCTTGACATGTTGACCTGTCCTTACGTATTTGATCCGGACCAGGCCAAGGCTATGGCAGAGGCAGGCGCAGACATCCTGGTTGCCCACATGGGCCTGACCACCAAGGGCAGCATTGGTGCTGAGACTGCCGTTACTTTGGATGACTGCTGCGTGAAGATCCGTGAGATCATCGCAGCCGGAAGAGAAGTGAATCCGGATATCAAGGTTATCTGCCACGGCGGACCGATCGCAGATCCTGAGGACGCAGCTTATGTGATCAAGAACGTTCCGGAGATCGACGGCTTCTTCGGCGCTTCCTCCATCGAGCGTCTGGCTTCCGAGAGAGGCATGACAGCCCAGGCCGCAGCCTTCAAGGCTATCGAGAAATAAATGATCCTTAGTCACTCCTAAAAATTTCTTTAAGGCACGACCATGGCCCTTTGCCCACAGGCCATGGTCGTGCCTTTTTTTGAGTTATTTCACAGCCAGCAGGGCCCTGCCCAGGTCCTCGTCAGCCACCAGGCAGTCCACAAAGCCACCCTTTATGGCCCCGTGAAGGACGGAAGCCTTGTCCTTGCCGGCGGCCACACAGATCTTTAAGGGGATGGACCGCAACTGGTCTAAGGGAAGACTAATCCTTCTGGCTGCCAGATCCTGGTCCACGATATTACCTTCATAGTCAAAGTAACCGGAGGCGATGTCCCCCACTGCCCCCTTGGCCTGAAGGCTCTCGAAAAGGCCATGGTCCAGAAAGCCTGACTTGGACATGATGGAATCCCGGTCCATCCTGCCGGTGCTGAAGATGGCCAGATCAGACCTGGCCGCCAGATCCAGGATGGACTTGATGCCGGAGTCATTACGCAGCAGGTCTGCCGTCTGGGCGTCATCCACGACTACAGGGGATGGAATGGTATAACCCTGGCCGCCGGTGGCGGCAATCAGAGCCCTCACCATGTCATCGGCCCCCTGGGCGGCTTCCACATCGGCGCAGCGGCCATTGAGCTGGACCACCTTGACATCCCGGGCATCCAGATGATCGATACAGGAAGCCAGACATTTCATCGTATTACCCCAGGCCGTACCTATGACAGCCCCGGAAGACAGCTGGTCCTGAAGCAGGCTGGCGGCAGCCTTGCAGGTATCTAGAAGAACCGCCTGGGGGTCAGGAAGGACAACCGGTACGATGACCACCCTGGTAAGTCCGTAGACCCGGCTGATCTCCTCTGCCAGCTCCTCCTCTGACAGAAAACTATAATCGATGGAGATCTTAACATAACCGGATTCCATGGCCCGGTTGATCATACGGCTGACCGTGGGGACAGAAATCCCTTCCTCCTTGGCGATATCTTTCTGATTCATATGTTGGATATAGTATTTTGACGTGACGCGAAGCATCTGTAATATTTTATTCTTATTCATAAACATAGTTTAGCTTATGCCGGGCTGACCGTCAACAAATCTAAGCAAATAGTGAAAATATTTACTCTTTTTAGGGTAGAAAATATATATAAATAAAAATATTTTAATCATTATATACAAGTAGATACCAGACTTACCTGGATTCACTGTCTGATATTACAAGACAGGAGGGGTAGATTTTTGTCCATATAAGTATTCTTCCTCCTTTTATCCCGTATTTTTCTAATTCTGTCCAGACAAAGGGCTTATAATGGTAAATGGAGAAATATGTATTTTTTAATAATAAAGGAGATCACATGGGAAGATTACAGATTGAGGCGGAGAGCCTCTATCATTGGATTCATACAGAGGGCCTGGAGGATGTGGACTGTATCCACAGCAGGGCAAATGTGCCTTTTATCCAGCAGCTGATCGATGCCCTGGCCGGGGACCTGCCGGAGCTTTCGGACCTCAAAGTAGTTGACGTAGAATATTTTGACCATAATTACCAGGAAAATGGGACACCGACCCTGACCAACCTGCTGCCCTTCTACCGGGTGCGGCTGCAGAAGCCCCTGACGGAAGTAGACCTTACTACCATCACCGTCTGGCTTCCTGTAAAATGGAACGGCCGCTTTATCGGTCTTGCCGGGACCGGGTCCAACACGGATTGCGCCTGGCGCCAGGCCATAGGAACTAATATCCTGACCTGGCCCCTGGCCGTGAATAATGGCTTTGCCTGTGCTTCCACCGATGGAGGACTGGGAGAGCTGGACAGCTTCACCTGGGGCTTCTGCCGGGATGGCAGCCTCAACCGGGCCCAGCTGGAAAGCTGGTGCCACCGGGCGACCCATGAGATGACCGTAGCCGGGAAAATGCTGGTCCAGGGCCTCTATGGCCAGGCAGCGGAAAAGTCCTATATGCATGGTACTTCAGGAGGCGGAAGACAGGCCATGGAAGAGGTGCAGCGGTATCCGGAAGACTACGACGGTGTCTGGGCCGACTCACCGGCCATGGACTATAACCGGCTCAACTTCTCAGCCCTCTGGGCAGCCATCGTGATGAATAACGAAAACCATCCCATCCCCCTGGCCAAGTTCCAGACCGTCTATGACTGGATGCTGGGCCGCTATTCTGACAATGGGGAGTATATGGCCAGCCTGCGCCAGTCCTGGATTCCCAAAAAGGAAGCCCTCTGTGGACTTATCACCCCTGCCGGAGCTGTCAGTGAAGAAGACTACCGGATCATGAGAAAGATCTGGGAAGGCCCTATAGCTGCCGACGGGACCAGAATGGGCTATGGCTTTGGCCCGGAGATTATTCAGTGGCCCTATGACAGCCACCCCTATGGATATCTCCAGTATAATGAGGCCGGTGACCTGATCCTCATGGCACCTGCCGAGCAGGCCATGCGCTGGTACAGCGGCGACCCCCAGTGGAACTGGAAGACCTGCAGTTACCAGGATTTTGAAAAGCTTTACCGGAAGGCCCAGGAAGACTTCGCCCATATAGCCGCCTATAATCCGGACCTTAGAGCCTTTACGGAGAGGGGCGGCAAACTGCTGATCACCCATGGCAGCGGTGACCCGGTCATCTCCTGGAAAATATCCGCAGAATATTACCGTCAGGCCTTGCAATTCTTTGACAATGAAGAGGCCATGCAGGCCCATATCCGGCTCTTCATCCAGCCGGGAGCCGGCCACACGACCCTGGGCTGGGCCGGACCCACTGTCTGTAATGCCTATGGCATGGCAGCCCTGATGAACTGGGTGGAGGAGGGCCAGGTCCCACAGATCCTCATCACCGTCAAATATGACATTTACTCAGACACCATCAAGGACCAGTTTGCCTCCCAGTGCTTCAATACCTGGATGCTGTAAGACTCCAGTCCAGGACTCCCTGGGAAGCCCTGCCTGAATTCTTGTCAGGGTCGGAAACATCCTGGAAAGCAAATGCCTTAAGAAAGGCAATCCCGTGGAAAAACAGTCTTGTGGAAAAGCAATTCTATGAAAAAGTAACTCGGTGGGAAAAAGTTCTGAGGAAAAGCAAACCAGTGGTATTAACCGGAAGAATATGGTATAATCTTAAGATAGTCTGAAGGTTATATTAGAGAAGCCGACCCGCCATCCTGATAGGAGAGATCCAGGAGGCGGTTGGGACCGGAAACGAAAAGGGCAGCTGAAGGCCAGAGCCGAAAAGACAGCATAGACTTGAAGCGAGAGACAGCTGGGACCGGAAGCGAGAAGACAGCAGACGAGGTGGCAGCCATGTTAAAGTATAGATTGGTCCAGAAGACCAAAGTATTAGAAGAAATACATGCCATAAGATTACTCCCCGACCTGTGCAGGGAAAATGGTTTTGAGAAGCCTTTCCTTGTATTTGACCAGGGGATCAGCAGGGCAGGAATCGCCGGGCAGATAGAAGAGATTCTGAAGCAGGCCGGCATAGACTACCTGTCCTATGACAGGATCAGCCCGGACCCCACCAGCGACCTGGTGGACGAAGGAGCGGCCCTGTGCAGGCAGGCTGGCTGTGACTGCGTCATCGCCATCGGCGGCGGCAGCACCATGGATGCGGCCAAGGGCATAAATATCATGAGGCATAACGAGGGGAAGATCTTGGACTTTGTGGGCCATGAGGACCGGATGAAGCCGGCCGACGGCCTGGTCTGCATCCCGACCACCTCCGGCACCGGCAGTGAGCTGTCCAACTGGATCGTGATCACAGACCTGGTTCGGGGAGACAAGCATCCTATCGATGCCAGGAACTCCATGTGCCAGATCGCCCTCTTAGACCCGGCACTGACCCTGGGCCTGCCGGCCCACATCACCGTGGAGACCGGCCTGGATGTATTTTCCCATGCCTTTGAGGCCTACACCTCTCTGGCGGCCAGCCCCATGACAGACCTGCTCTGCGAGAAAGTCATGGAGGACGTGATCCGCTGGCTTCCTGTGGCGGCAGCCGACGGGACCAATATAGAAGCCCGGGAGAAGATGATGGTATGCGCCTCCTACGGAGGCTTCCTCCTGGTGGACTCCCTCGTCCACATAGGACACTGTATCGCCCACGAGATCGGGGCCCGCTTCCACATCCCCCACGGAGCAGCCTGTGCCTATGCATTTCCTGAGATGGTCCGTCACATCGCGGCGGCCCGGACCGACAAGATCCGCTTTACGGGAGAGCTTCTCGGCGTTCACTTTACAGGCCAGGAAGATCCGGCGGAGATCGGCCGGAAAACCGTCGAAGCCTACAAGGACTTCCGGGACTGCATTTTAGGCCTGCGGCCCATCGCAGACTATCATCCCGACAAGAGTCAGGTCAACCTGGAGATGGCAGAACACATTTTCCAGGACCCCATCACAGCCATGACTCCAGAAAAGACATCGGTAGAAGATATTTTTGTCATGCTCTACCATATTTTTACGGATTAAGAAAGCGAAAAACCTTTTCAAACAATGCTGACAGCCCCATTTTCAGGGTGACTGCCAGCATTTTTTTGATGGGACAGATTTTGCTGTAAAACCATTTCTCTAAAAGATAAATAAGAAAACGGTATGTTGATTTAAGATAACTTGGCTTGTATAATATGTACACATAGATTCAGCCAATGATATACGAGGAGGAGTTAAATTGAAGAAAAGAAAATGCTTGTTTGTTCTGGCTTTATTATTGGCCTTTACCGCAGCCGTCCTTCCCATGAATAGGGCAGAGGCGAAAAAGGTAACGAAGAACTGGTATAGCCGGTATTGGGAGCTTGGAGAAGAAGGAAAGAAGGCAGTCAAATTCAAAGGCAACAAGATCATCTTAAAGGGGAAATGGATTAATTCCGCCAAGCAGGATGATACTGACACGAAGGCAAAGAAGATTAATAAGTCCTTCAAGCTGACCAAGAAGACCAAGTATTACCTGGACCGGACTTACAAGGATAAGAATCCACTCATCAGGATCAGCAAAAAGCAGTTTAAAGAGAAGATTTACTTTGACCTGATTAACTGCAGCATCAAGGTGAAAAACGGCAAGGTAGTAAAAGCGGTTCTCGCTATTAACTAGACTCGCTGAATGGCAAGAATCCGCAGGTCAGCTAAAAGTTGAAATTCCAAGAATCAGAGGATGTATATCATAACTGAAAACAGGTGCCAGCGGCCGGTAACCTGATCTCTCCAGATAAGGTTGGTTAATTACCATATCTGACTGAAGGGGTCTGGTTAAGAGCCGCTGGCTTTTTGGTAGATATGGAGATATCGATTTGACTCTATTATTCCATAATAGTATAATCAGTAAGTCACCACATGTAGTTAGCCCTAAGTATTTCTTCCATTAGACCAATTCTATGTTTAGAAGAATACCGGGTCAGGAAACAAGTGTTATTTAGGAGGAATATATGAAACACAGAAAAACATGGATGCTTGCTATAGTTATGCTGTTGCTGGTTACAGTCAGTGCATGCCCGGTTCAGGCTGCTTCTAAAAAAGGCCAGATTAAAAAGGTTATTAAGACCTATATGGCAGGAGCCAGACAAACTAATGCAAAAAAAATGAGTAAATGCATGATATCACCTGGGAATTTTAAGTTTACTTTAAACCAGGCCATGCAGAATCTGCCTTATCTTAGAGAAGTATACAAATATAATGATGTAAGGGTCGAAAGGTAGTGTTTTTTCCTTTCGCTCTCCTATAGTACCTTGAAAAATTCATATATTTTGTCATTCATGGCCTTTTAGGACCAA
>ODAI014418688.1_pt1 | contig 18797 bp, 14 predicted proteins | sample 1539321 | NCBI WGS metagenome assembly ODAI01 (sample SAMN02144231, study PRJEB22623) | gut metagenome | biome: sheep rumen | host: Ovis aries | place: New Zealand
AGTGAACTGTGACCTGGCCAGGGTGTGACTTGTAACGAGCCATTCATGACAGCAATCCCTTTACTTTTTCATGAGAAGTGACTCCCCTGTCATCTCCGCCGGCTTCTCCATCCCCATCATCTCGATCAGTGTGGGGGCGATGTCGGCCAGACAGCCGCCTTCTCTCAGCGTATAGGCAGGATCGTAATTCACCAGGATGAACGGGACAGGATCCAGGGTGTGAGACGTCAGGGGATCGCCTGTCGCAGGATCCACCAGCATCTCGGCGTTGCCATGGTCAGCGCAGATAAAGAGCTGCCCGTTCACCTCTTCGATGGCCTCCACAATCTTTCCGATGCACTGATCGAGGAATTCGACCGCCTCAATCGTAGCTGACTCCACACCTGTATGGCCTACCATATCCGCATTGGCAAAGTTCGTGACGATCACATCATACGCACCTGAACGGATCTTCTCGACCAGGGTGTCGCATACCTGAGGGGCGCTCATCTGCGGCTGCAGGTCATATGTCGCCACCTTCGGGGACGGGATCAGGAACCTGTCCTCCCCTTTATTCGGTTCTTCCACCCCGCCGTTGAAGAAGAACGTCACATGGGCGTATTTCTCCGTCTCAGCGATCCTGGCCTGCTTCAGGCCGTTGGCTGCCAGCCACTCCCCGAAGGTATTGGTCATGACAACCTTTCCAAAGGCGATCTCCTTGTTCGGGATCGTCACATCATAGTCGGTAAAGCAGACATAGGTCACCTGCTTCCTGGAGCCTCTGTCAAAGCTGTCGAATTCATCGCTGCAGAAGGCGCGGGTGATCTCCCTGGCACGGTCCGGGCGGAAATTGAAGAAAATAATGGAGTCCCCATCCTCTATGGTGGCCACCGGCGAACCATTCTCCATCACCACTGTGGGCTGGATGAATTCATCCGTCTCCCCCTTCTCATAGGACTGGGTCACAGCCTCCAGTGCAGAATCAGCAGTCACGCCTTCCCCAAGGGTCAGCGCCTTATATGCCCTTTCCACACGGTCCCAGTTGTTGTCCCTGTCCATGGCATAGTAGCGGCCCATCACGGTAGCGATTTTGCCGCAGCCGATCTGATCCATTTTTTCCTGCAGTTCCTTCACATAATCCTTCCCGGATTCCGGGGGCGTATCCCTCCCGTCCGTGAAGCAGTGTACATACACCTTCTCAAGCCCATGGCGCTTCGCAAGCTCCAGAAGGGCATAAAGGTGACTGTTATGGCTGTGCACGCCGCCATCGGAAAGCAGGCCGTAGAGATGAAGGCTCGTTCCATTCTCCTTTGCATTGTTAATCGCTTTCAGGAGCGCCTCGTTTTCAAAGAACCCGCCGTCCTCGATCTCCTTCGTGATCCGGGTCAGATCCTGATACACGATCCGTCCGGCGCCCATGTTCAGGTGTCCCACCTCGGAGCTTCCCATCTGCCCTTCCGGAAGGCCCACGGCAAGGCCGCTGGCATTGCCCAGGGCGAAGGGGCATTCCTTCATCAGGCGGTCCATCACCGGCGTATCCGCCAGTGCGATCGCATTGTGCTCCTTTTCTTCCCTGAATCCATAACCGTCGAGGATCAGCAGGACGGTAGGCCTCTTACCGCCTGCATCCTGGGCCGCATGCGCACGGAATGCTCCGGGCAGAATACCGGATGCTGATCCGGCAAGCAAAAGCGCGATCAGCAAAACCGGAAGCAATACTTTCCATCCAGCTTTCATTTTCATAAGGTAACCTCCCTTTTCATCTTAATTACGTGATGATGCAACCCGTTCCGGCGGAAATGCAGGCGTATCAGCCATTCCAGTCCGCACCCCGCCCACCGGCGGGATATATCCTGCAACGGTTCGTCAGGAATGCGCCTCGTCAAGAAAACGCCATTCTATAAACCGTTTTGCCATATAGTCATCATCATACGTCTTGTCAAGAAATTCCTCGAATGCATTCGAAGCCTTGACCCCATAATGACGCCTGCTCCACCGCGTGAGGCAGATCGCAGTGAATACCATATTGACCAGCATGAAAACTGATAGGACGATGATGAGCACCCTGTATATCCCGTGCTCAAAATGCGACAGCCCTCTGCTGATCAGCGGGCAGAACCGTCCGAAAGAAAAACCGATGATCGCCCAGACAATGGTCATCCTCAGGCTGATATAGCCACGGAAATTCAGGAAATGCTCGGAGTAATCCCAGGCACGCATCCCCAGTCCGAATTCCAGAAGCAATCCTCCGATCACTTCCAGGCCGTCACCGACCAGGGCATGACCGAGAAACTCCAGCCATAGTCCCTTTCCTTGCAGCGCGGCAGCCACCAGGTAGAATCCTACCGTTCCAAACCCATAAATCAGGCAGAACGGCCCCCACATCGTCACCACATGGGACTCCCATTTTCCATACGCAAACAGACAGAAGAATCCCTCGATCAACAGTCCTCCAAGATTTGCGATCATAAATAGCCAGAAACAGATTCCATAGCTGACCCGAATGACTTTTTTCGGCTTATTCTGGGGCATAACCTATTCTATCCTCTCCAATCACTTCGCCGCTGCCTGCCGGCAGCAGACAGCCTGAACCATCTTTCAGAACACATAAGAGCAACTGTTCAAAACCTGTCTGAGCAGTTACGCACAAGATCTATTTTACTCAGAAAAACGTTAGAAAACCATAAAAACATCTATGAAATCGTAATAAATCACACGCCAGGTTACAAGTCACACACCCCCAGTCGGCCGGTGCCAAACGCGTGTCACCGGCACACAGCTTCGTTCAGCGCCTTCCCTTCATCACGTAGAGCTTCCTGTCCGCCTGGATGATCATCTTCCGCAGCTCTTCCTCGCTGGAAGGGGTTCCCCCTTCGTATCCATAGCTGCAGGAGAAGCTTTCCTCCTGCGGAAGAACCGGCAGCCGGATCCGGCGGATCGCATCCGCCCATACCGTAAGCAAAGAGGATACTTCATTGACCGTGATGTTCTCGACGATCATCAGGAATTCATCCCCGCCATACCTGTATGTGCTCTTCTCCCCGAAGAAATCCGTGACCTTTTCAGCAAAGGTCTCCAGGATCCGGTCTCCGGCCTCATGCCCATAGGTATCATTGTACCGCTTGAAATGATCCACATCCGCCATCACCACCCATACCTTTTTTCCGCAGTAGGAGGAAAAGTCCTCGCGCAGCGCAGTCCTGTTTTTCATCCCTGTCAGCGCGTCATGGCTGGAGCTGTGCTCCAGGTTTTTCGCGTACCTGCGGATGTCCCGCACCATCTCGATATTCCGCAGCTCCATTCCATATCTCACGACGACGCCAAAACAGATCATAACGATCATCATGCCATAAACAGCAGGATTGATCCAGGCCAGGCCATCTGAACGGAACATAAGGACCAGCAGGACCGTATAGCTTATCAGGATCCGTAAGACCCCCCAGGCCGGGTAACAGCACACCAGCAGCATGAATCCAATCTGCACCGTATCCATGATCATCATCTGGCTGCCTCCCACGTACATCCTCCAGGAAACCACGATGCCCCAGCCGGAGAACAGCCAGTAAAGCAGTTCCATGAGCCGGGATGTGCTTTTCCTGGAGGCAGCGCGGGGATCCTTCTCCCATCGCCTTGATATGACACTGACAAAGGCAAACAGGCTGACACATACGATGAGGCTGAACAAAGCCAGGGAATGCTTCGATCCCAGGGTGGCGTAAAAGATCCCATAGACAACCAGCAATATGGTGGTAAGGCACAGAAACAGCGTGCTGACATTCCTGATCAGACGCATATTGATCCGGATGATCTCTTCCCGGCTATTCTGGCTTACCACCGGAAAAAGCCATCCTCTGAATCCGGAAATCCCCATCCTTTCTTTCTTACTCATTTCCATCAAAAACCCATTTCAACTGACCGGATTCCCCCGGTCTTCTCTCTCACTTACAACTGACAAAAGCGATTGAGATTATACGCATCCACCCTTTTCAGTTCAACCACATGTGACAAGATGGAATAATCATTCATCGTTTCCTGCAACCGTGAATCGAACCTTTGAAGCAGCTTCAGACCTGCGGAGTACGGATGATATACAGCCTGAGATCATCCGTCTTCCCCAAGAACGATCAGATGGTCTTCCTCACTCAGCGTCACTTCCTCCTTCAGTGAAAGAGTAAAGTGACTGTTTTTTTCTTCATCCAGGATTCCAAGGAAGATATATCCCTGCCGCAGGACGCTTAAACGGAGCTCCCGGATCGTATATTTTCCTGTCAGTCCCAGTCTTCCTGCATTCTTCAGGTACAGTTCATTTCCTTCATTGGAAAGGATCTCCTGAAATACATCAAACAGTTCCGGGTTCTCCGCAAGCTGAGCCAGGATCAGCGACGACATGCTCGAGGATACCAGGTAATCGGTATGATCTCCATATCCCACCAGCCTTTGCGTATGCTCTTCCTGCATTTCAATTGTAATATTATACCTTAATCCATACCTCTTTCGAAAATCCCGAAGGACCAGAAGCAGGAAGATCACTTCCAGATCCGCTTCTTCCGTTCCCTTATCATGATCATTCAGGATCACGATATGCTCTGCCATCTTCGCTAATTCAAGCACCTCCGTCTCTGAAAAACTATCATTCTGGAAAAAGGCAAGCTTCATATGACGCCCGGAAGCAATCTCCCTGAGCACATCCTGTTCCTTGCTGTACGCCTCCTTCTCCTCTTCAGGGATCTCTTCCCGGATGAGATTCACTTGTAAAACATTCTCCGGCAGTTCCTGAAGGATCAAAGGAAGCATCTCATTGTGTCCGACGATGGTGACCGCTGTATGCCCTTCCGGCTCCGGCATATCAGGGATCTCTTTGATATGAAGGCGGGAAGGTGCCTTCTCCAGCCTGGCTGAATCCCTTTCTTCCGAAAGCACCAGAACCTTGTCCGTTTCACGCAGAACCTGATCAGCGCCCGGATTCAATACAGCCTTCCCATCCCGCAGGATGCCCACAGGAACGCCATTATCCAGCCGTACCATAAGCTCCCGGAAGGATAATCCATCAATCCCTTTCAGATGGATCAGATAGAATTCCGAGCCATTAAAACTGAACAATTCCCTGAACGCCCCGGAAAGGCCTGTCTGCGTACAGGAATGTGCGATCATCTTGGCGATGATCCGGTCGGTGGGAAGAGTGGAAATATGATGTGCCTGCGCCAGGGATGGCGGGAACCGGTAATCCTCCCTGGAAATGATCGCGCTGATACTTGTTTCCGGCACCTTCTTCTCTTCCAGAAGAACAGATACCGCCAGAACGGCCTTCAGTGTTTTTATGTCGTCTGTCGGGCTGACAATAATTGCCTTACATGTCTCGACGCTGCATTTCTCGATGGATACAGGATCGGTGATGTCAACAGTTCTGCATACAATCCTGACATTCCGCGGCAATTCGATGTTTTCAAAAATCTCCTGTTCCATCACATCCCGCTCTGCATCATTCGCTATGACAATGCAGGTTCGTTTTCTTCCGGCCGCGAGGATCAGCTGATTCAACAGCGTATATTCACCGGAAGAAAAACCCAGCACGACGATATGGTTCCTCTCCACCACAGAAGAATTCCCTTTTTTCAGGCTGTCAATCTTCTCCTCAATCGCGCTGGTGATGATACCGATCAGCACGCTGGTGAACAGCAGTCCGGCAACTGCGACGATCGACATCATGACCAGATATCCTGGGCTTCCATCCCCAAAATAAGGCATACTTGCGTTGATCAGGTTTGCCATGCTGTCCCAGTAGACAGATGCAACCTCTCCTTTTTCATTAAAGCGAAAAAGGATGATCAGCCCACCCATGAACATTGCCAGGATCACGGAAATAATGATCAGGATCCGTATAAAACCAAGGGAGCCCTTGGCCATTTTATTATCAAACCAATAAGAAAAACGTTCTTTGATTGAGAATACTTTTCTTGCGGGCTTCTTTTCAGAAGTCTCTTTCATCATCTTCCCGTCCTCATTTCTTACTTTTGGATTGTTTATCCGGTGAAGTCTGAAAGAAACCCTGCCGACACACTACTCCGGCAGGGTTTCGCTCTGGTGAATCCGTCATTGACTATGATCAGTTAAACTGAGAATTATAGATCTCGCTGTACAGGCCGCCAGTCGCCATCAGTGAATCATGGTTGCCGGTCTCTACGATATTACCATCCTTCATGACAATGATCAGATCCGCGTTCTTGATCGTAGAAAGCCTGTGGGCGATCACGAAGCTTGTCCTGCCGCTTGTCAATGTATCCATTGCTTTCTGGATCAGGATCTCCGTTCTCGTATCGACGTTACTGGTTGCCTCATCCAGGATGAGCATCGGCGCATTTTCCGTCATCGCTCTTGCGATGGTAACCAGCTGCTTCTGTCCGGCGGAAAGCGCGCTTTCTTTCTGGATGACGGTATCAATTCCCTGCGGAAGGGTCGATACATAGTGGCTCAGGTTCGTTTCATCCAGGATCTCCTTCAGCCTGTTCTCATCCACATCCTTCAGGTTGTAGACAATATTCTCCCGAAGGGTGCCGTTGATGACCCAGGTTTCCTGCAGGATCATGCCGAATACGGTCCGAAGCTCCTGGGGAGACATATCCTTGATGGACACGCCGTCCACCTTGATATCACCGCTGGTCACTTCATAGAAGCGCATCAGCAGGTTCACCAGCGTTGTCTTGCCTGCACCGGTGGGACCGATGATGGCGACCTTCATGCCGGGTTTAATCTTGCAGGAGAAGTTCTTGATGGTCAGCTTCTTCGGATCATAGCCAAAGCATACGTCATCGAACTCCACTTCGCCGCGGATGTGGCTGTGGTCAAGAAGCTCCTTCTTGCCGCTCTCATCAGGAAGCTCTTCCTGCTCAAGGAATGTAAATACACGATTGCATGCCGCAAGGCCAAGCTGGATCGTGCTGCTCGCCTGCCCGATCTGCGCAAGAGGCTCCTGGAACAACGCCACATATACGAGGAATCCGGTGATCACGCCCATGTCCGGGATGGATCCCTTCGCAAAGAGAATACCCGCAACGATCAGGACCGCCGCATAAGTCAGGTAGGAAACAAAGGACATCGCCGGCTCAACCATTCCGCCGATTCCCTGGGACTTATAGAGGATCTTCCCCAGAAGGTTGTTCTCTTCCCTGAATTCTCCGATCTTCCTGCTCTCCGCATTGAAGGCCTTGATGATCAGATGTCCGGAGTAATTCTCTTCCACCCTGGCATTGACATCTGCCAGAACCATCTGGTTCTGATTGAACAGCGGCAGAGCCACCTTAAAGGTAATGCCGATGATGATCAGCATGACCGGAAGGGAACACAAAACCGCCAGTGCCATCTGCCAGCAGGCAATAAACATGACAATCAGCACGCCCACCAGAAGGACACCTGACTGCACCAGCATGCCTACGCTGTTCTGAAGGGATGTGCTGAGGGTATCCACGTCGTTGGTAATGACGGAAAGGATATCACCGGTCTGGGTGGTGTCATAATAATTCAAAGGGAGTTTGTTGATCTTCCTCGAAATATCACGCCTCAGCCCCTTGGAGAACTTCTGGATCGTTGTGTTGAGCATAAACCCGGAGATGGTGCTCGTAATGAACGAGACCGCGATAAACAGAACGATCCGCATGCCGATACTGCCCACATTGGCCATGTCAACGACAAATTTGCCATCCACCGCCTCTTTTCCTACCGGAGAGATCTCATTGGTCAGGCTGCGGATGGAACCCGGCGTCAATATGGTGCAGATCACAGAGATCAGAAGCAAAACAATGGCTATAAAGAAAGGCACATAGAAGGGCTTAAAGGCCTTCACCAGGCTCCCCATCTTGCCTTTCTCTTTCGCAGGAGCATTTGTATTTGTATTCATAATCCTAACTCCTCCTTACTAAGCTGCGAAAATGCAATTTCCTGGTAGACAGGGCAATTCCTTACAAGGTCGTAGTGCTTGCCGATCCCAACCATCTGGCCATGATCCAGGACAACGATCTGATCCGCATCCATGATGGTGCCGACACGCTGCGCAATGATCACCCTGGTTGCGTCAGGAAGCTGTTCCTTGATACGGGCTCTGACCGTTTTATCGGTTTTGTAATCCAGCGCTGAGAAGGAGTCGTCAAAGATCAGGATCTCCGGCTTGCAGGCCACCGCCCTTGCAATGCAAAGCCTCTGCTTCTGTCCGCCAGAGAAGTTCGTGCCTCCCTGGGCGACCTCTGACTCATATTCATTCCTCTTCTTGGTGATAAAGCTGTCCGCATCAGCGATCTGCGCTGCCCACTTGACATCAGCGAGGGTCATCTCCGGGTTGCTGAAGGCAATATTCTCCTTGATGTTGCCCTTGAACAGGAAGCCTCTCTGAGGCGCGTATCCGATCCGTCCTCTCAGATCCGCCTGACGGACGTTCTTTACATTGACGCCGTCAACAAGCACTTCACCGCTGGTGCAGTCTGCCATACGCGGGATCATATTGATAATGGTTGATTTACCGCTTCCGGTCGCGCCGATGAAAGCGATCGTTTCACCCTGCTTCACCTTGAAGGAGATGCCGGACACAGCCTCATTCCCGCTGCCCGGATAGGCAAAGCCCACGTTCCTGAATTCGATCGTGCCCTTCTGGGTGAATTCGGCAGGATGATCCGGATCCACGATCGACACATCATGGGTCATGATCTCAGTGATACGGCCTGCGCTGACGCCGGCTCTCGGCCAGATCATGATCAGTGTCACAAGCAAAACGAAGGACATGACAATCTGGTTTGCCAGCATGACAAAGGAATTCGTCGCGCTGAAGGCTCCCATGGCCTCCTGCATGTCCATGCCGTTGAAGACATAAGCGCTGATCCAAAGGATCGACAGGGAAAGTCCCATCATGACAAGGGTGACGATGGGGCTGAAGATCGCTACCACACGGCCCGTGAAGATCTGTACTTTGGTGAAATCCTCGTTGACTTTCTCAAACTTGCCTTCCTGATACGCTTCCGCGTTGAACGCGCGGACAACTCTGACGCCTGTCAGGTTTTCCCTGGAAGAAATGTTCAAAGCGTCCGTCAGGGTCTGGACCACCTTATACTTCGGTGTGATCAGCATCAGCAGGATCACGACAGCTACGACGAGGATCACCAGCCATACCGCGGATACAATCGTCAGGGAACGATTGGCATACTGCATGAGCAGAATGACCGACCAGATCATGGTGATCGGGGCAACAAAGGCTGTTTTCAGGAATGTCAGCCACGCAAGATGGACATTCTGCATGTCATTCGTTGTTCTTGTGATCAACGACTCCGTTGAAAACGAGGCAAAATCCGCGATCGAAAAATCATTGGCCTTCTCGTACAGCTTCTGCCTGAGATTCGTAATAAAGCTGCTGGCAGTAGCGCTGGCGACAAACCGGATGATCACCTCAACCGCAGCCAGAAGGATCGCGCATATGATCATATAAAAGCCATACCGCCATATCTCGTCCACGCCCTTTTCCTTGCTGGACTGGACTGCTGCCGTCAGTACACTGATGTTCACTACGATCTGCATCGTAAACAGAACCTGAAGGAACGTCAGTCCCAATATCACAACGGTTCCAATCCATTGTTTTGCGTTCATGTGTTTGAACAATAACTTTACCATTGCAACCTCCTGTTAATACCCGGATTCATAAAATCCTCCCATCCATGCTTTGCTGAACCTGACTGTTATCCATGCCGGATCCGTGACCCTGATATACGTCCCCGGCATATATTTCGTTACAAGCCTCACCCTTGCCACCGGAGCGGCCTGCAACTGATTTTCGGGGAAGCAAAGATTTCCAAACCTGTGAAAACGGGTAAAATCAAAACATCCCCAAATCATGCATTATACCTGCAAACACAATAAAATGCCATAGAAAAAACCGGTTTCTGCTTCTCTTCCCGATCTTTTCTATGACAATATGTCACACCAGCAATATGCCACACCCTGAACAGTTACTGTGCCGCTGCATATGAAATACTCTGTGCAGCGGCCTGAGAAACGCTCTGTGCAATGGCCTATGAAACGCTCTGCGCAATGGCCTATGAAACGCTCTGTGCAATGGCCTATGAAACGCTCTGTGCAATGGCCTATGAAACGCTCTGCGCCGCAGTGATGATGCTCATCAGGTAGACTTCTTCGGCGTTGCAGCCCCGGGAGAGGTCGTTGATGGGTGCGTTGAGTCCCTGAAGGATCGGTCCGATGGCCATGAATCCGCCAAGGCGCTGCGCAATCTTATAGCCGATATTACCGGACTGGATTTCCGGGAAAATGAATGTGTTGGCATGTCCTGCCACCGGGCTGCCCGGGAACTTCTGCTCTCCTACCTCAGGAACGAAGGCAGCGTCAAACTGCATCTCTCCGTCACAGGCAAGCTCCGGATCCGTCTCCTTGACGATGGCGGCAGCTTCGCGCATCATATCCGGGCCGGAGCCTTTGGCGGAGCCGTTCGTAGAATAAGACAGCATGGCGACCACAGGATCGATGCCAAAGAGCCTTGCAGTGCGTGCGGTCTCGATGGCGACCTCCGCCACCTGCTGAGCCGCGCTCAGAACCACATTGCCCTGATCGTCCAGCTTGTCTTCATAGGAAACATTGATCGCGCAGTCGCCCATGGCGAGTTTCTCATCGCCCCGGACAAGGATCATGCAGGATGAGACCAGGTTTGCCCCTTCCCGTGTCTTGACCAGCTGAAGCGCAGGGCGCACAGTGTCTGCGGTGGAATAGGTCGCGCCGCCCAGAAGGGCATCATAAAGGCCTTCCTTGACCAGCATGGTGCCGAAATAGTTGGGCTTCAGGAGCATCTCACGGGCCTGCTCTTCTGTTGCCTTCCCCTTGCGAAGCTCCACGAAGTCATCCACCAGCTTATCCATGTCGGGATAAGCTGCAGGATCGATGATCTCCAGCCCTTCGATGTCAAACCCGCCTTCCTTTGCCGCCGCATTGACCTCATCCACATTGCCGATGAGTACAGGCGTCAGGAAGCCTTCCTTCTTCAGGCGCGCGCAGGCCTCAAGGATGCGCTCGTCAGTGCCTTCCGTGAAGACAATCTTGCGGGGATTGTCCTTCAGGCGCGCAACCATACTGTCCACCATGGAAAGTCCTGCGTCCTCCATTTCCGTCTCCCCTGCAAAGGTAAGAAACGCAAAGCTCAGGATCATTGCCAGCACCACAAACAAGCCAATCGTTCTTTTCATCATTTCCTCCGTCATTCTTTTCATTGTCAGTTCCTTTCTTGTCAGTTCCTCATTTTCCTCCCCTATTCAGCCTGCTCCAGCCGGTATCCGCTCTCTGATTCCTCCGGCTCGATTCTGACATAGGTGTTGTTTCGTAACTGTTCAGGACAGCCCGAAGCACTTGCTGCTGAGGGCTGTCCCAAACAATTACGACTCTCCTTCCAGCTGTTTCTCGAAGAAGAGTCGTAAACACAGTATGATCTCCGGGAAAACTCGTCTCCTCGAAATTGAAAGTTCGCAGAAGCACCATCCGCAGAGGAAATCCCTCAAGGAAATTATACAGGAAAGTTCTTATGTGAACAATCAAAAATGCGTTTTACGTGCAATAATAAAGCGTCATGGGTATCTTATAACAAATTTTTATTCAGGAGTACGATGATGCTAAGACGACAATTCACGATGTTTATAAGTATGCTGCTTATTGTGTTCACATTGGGCACGATGGTTTTTATCATTCAGAAAATGGCGTTCCAGACTGACAACCCTGTTTTGTTGAAAAGCTGCCCGCATCGCAGTTATTCTCGCGATGCGGGCAGCCTCTCATGATCCGTCCAAAGGTTTCCGGTTTTCTCCCATTCCCTTTTTCAGTTCTTCCGATAAGGTATTTCTGCTGTTTTTCACCAAGACAGACAGCACTTCAAAAAACTCATCCCGCCGTTCCTTGTCCATCCCCCTTGCTGTCTTCACCAGCTCAGCAAGATTCCGGGCCTTGTTCTCACGCAGTTTTGCGAACGTATCCACCCCGGGCGTTTCCAGCACATCGAAAAGAAAATCCACAAACTGCCTGCGCTTGTCTATCTCAACATCTTCAATCCAGTCCGTCAGGATCCGGTTCAGCAAGACACTCGATCCCCTCAATCCCTCGGCGCGCACAAAATGGTTTCCCAGAATCTGCCAGGTCTGCGCATCATGCTGCAGAACGCCCCTGGCACTGCTTGTGATCACCTCATGTCCATACTGCCCGTACATGAGCAATCCAAACAAAGATTCATCCGGTACAATGCTTCGGATCTTTGGCTGGATGGAGGACATCTGATCAGACTGCGCCACCTCCCGAATAAAGCCAGGCCCGTCATTCGTATACACCTCCAGGATCCGGTCTCTGACAGACTCGTCACAGAATGCCGCTGCATAGACGGCGAAATTGCCTCCTTTTGAATGCCCGCCCACACGGAGATCCCTACCGCTTACTTCGCCCGCCTGATTCAGATATTCCACCGCATGCTTCTGGCCGCTCGACTGCCTGAGCCAGGCCAGGTTAAAATCTTCCCTCCATCCGACAATGGAGCCATCCGTCCCCCGGTATGCCACATAGCTTGTCCCGTCCTCCAGGTCAAACGTGACAGCCGACATCTGCTCCGTCGCGTCAGCATTGATAACGTTCACGTAATGATGCAGCCTGATCCCGGCATACCGCCTTAATCCGGATGCCTTTTCCATCAGGAACGGCACCATTTTTACGTAAGATGTACGCGCCATGATCTCTTCCCTGGTATGGATCGAAAAGTATCTCCGGCACGCATCATCCAGCGTAATCTCTTCTCCCTCGTAAGCAACGCCTTCCAGATCTGCATAGGAAAACAATGACAGGAGGAGATTGTCAACCTCATTGAATGGATCCACCGAAAAAGGAATATCCCCTCTCCAATCCATATATGCGGAGACATTCCCACTCTGTACGGCTTCACTTTGCTGTGTCCGGTTCTGGAGCCGGCCTGCGCCGGGAGGCACAGGCATGCGCCCGCCAGGCGCGGCAGGCCAGCGTCCCCCTGGCGCCAGGGGCCAGCGATGCGGTTCAGAACTATTAGCCATGCTTAGTCATCCCTTTCTTACCAAAAAGGATCTTCAAGGCATATGACGTTCACATATGCATTACCGTCTCACTCAGATCCTTTCTGCTCTCATGATTCGGAAGAGGGCCTGCCCCTTCTGCGGCGTATCCAAGATCCATCACCATAAGCACTTCCTCATTGTCCGGCAGTCCCAGAACCTGCGCCAGTTTCTCCGGATCCAGGAAGTTGATCCAGCAGCTGTCCACGCCTTCATCCGCCGCAGCAAGAATCATGTGCGTTGCTACGATCGTTGCGTCCTCCACGCCGGAATCCCGCTTACCGCCTGGATATGTAAAGACATTGTTCTTGTCAAAAGCCACAACAACAACGGTTGGCGCTCCGTACCTGCACGGCGTCACCGCATCGATCTTCGCAAGCGAATCCGCGCTCTGAAGGACATATACATGCTGTTCCTGCAGGTTCTTCGCCGTGGGAGCCAGGCGGCCCGCCTCAAGGATCGAAGACAGTTTCTCCGCCTCTACCTGCCTGCCACTGTACTTCTTACACGAATAACGTCTTTTGATCACTTCTTTGAATTCCATGCCTTTACCTCCATTTTCATTTTTCCCAACTCTTATTCATATTTTTCAATACTTAGGATCTGTCACGAATTTACTTATGCAGATTGCCTGTCCGTTTTTCCGATATCTGCGTCAGAAATCCTCGCCGTACCTTATTGCCTGGGAAGGAGCACCATTTTATGAGCTATGATATCAAAAAAACGCAGGAAAGAACAGGATAAAGAAACCGGATTCGGCTTCCGGCAGCTTATGCCGTAACAAATCACGCTCCTTGCCGGAGGGCTGTCCTGAACAGCTCCTGTCTGGTAATCAGTCTCCGCTTATGGTAATGCGCCCCTGAGGCTTTGAATAAATCTCCGGAATCGTTCCGCTAAGCTCAGTTTTCATGTAATGAATCAGTGCTTCATGATCAAGATACCCGGCGTAGACCATGGTATTGGCACCCGCCCGCGCAAAGCTATAGTAAGTGTCTCCTCCGAGTGCTAAGAAATCAATGGTCGCAATGGTATAGGTGTCTTCCGGATGGAACGGTTTCCCTCCCACTTCCATGATGGTGACTCTGGAGCCGGATGCGGCAGGCGCATAAAACGAAGAGTCTGGGTAAGGTTTTCCCTTCTGATACGGCACTGTCAGGTCCAATGTATACTTTATCTGTGAGACCTGCGGAAAGGAACCAATCGGTTCCGGAGACAATTGCGCTGCAGCCTCCAGCGCCTCCAGAAGTTCTGCGCCAGTCACTTCAATGGTACACAGCTGGTTATTGAAAGGGAGCATATTACGGATATCTTTCTCAAGGATCTCTCCGGCCTTGATGGATGATCCCCGGAGCGCGCCTCCGTTCAGGACTGCAGCATCCGGTACGACGGCACTGGCCTGACTTACCTGCCAGTATATGGCATCGGAGACAAGATCACCAAGATTGGTCTCTCCCACATAAGAATCACCGCCCAGTTCCCAATCCGTATCAGCAACTTTTTTATTCAGTTCAGCCTCCACTTCCCTGGAGAATCCTTGAACCAGCTCCGCCACTTCCTGATCGCTCTTTGTATAGGTTCCCGCTTCCGCCAGGCTTTCCGTAAACTTTCCGTCCTCATAGGTCAGAATCCCGATATTCCTCAGGTAATCGCCCGTTTCGACTATCAGGACATCATTCCCATCCATATCTTTGACGGTCTGGTTCTCCAGCCGATGGTCATGACCATTGATCAATACGCTGAGTCCCCTGGAGTTCTTCACGACTTCCTCTGCATTGATTTCCTTGACGGCATTATCCTCTCCAAGATGTGCCAGGCATACAATCACTGAACAGCCCTGCCCTTTCAGCTCATCAATCTGTGCCTGCGCTTCAGCGTACAATTCTTTTCCTGAAGCAAAGGTCAGGCCGGCTATGTTCTTCGGGGAGGAAGTGGTTGCGGTAGTGGGAGTATCCAGCCCGAATACACCTACCTTCGTACCGTCCGAAAGTGTAAAAACCTTATTATTTTCGGCAAAGGTTTCTCCCGTGGCATCCACTGTGATGTTTGCAGCCAATGCCGGAAAATCCATTTCCGAAATACGCTCCTCAAGAATGTCTGCTCCATAGTCAAATTCATGATTTCCAAGTCCCATAACGTCATATCCGACAGCATTCATGATCGTTACGAGTGACTCACCCTGAGAATAACTCGCAAACGCATTCCCCTGCAGCATGTCTCCGGCATCCATGAGCAGGACATCATACCCCTTCTCCTCATAGTCACTTCTGAGCCTGGCCACAGCCTCCATTCCCAGACAGTTGTCCGAAGCCTCCACATAGCCATGGACATCATTGGTATGCAGGATCACAAGCCTTGCATCTTCTTTGATTTCGCCGGCACTTAGACTGACCGGCATCAGACCGGCACACAGAATCACCAGCGATGCCGCCATCGTAAACCTTTTCCGTGTTTTCCTCATGATTCCTCTCTCCCTTTCCACTCATCCATCCGGGCATGTCTCATTGGCGTCCTGCCCCTGCTCCAGTTCACTCTGTCTGAATATGGCCATGTGACGTATGCTGCAATCACTGCGATCAAAACAGCCCTTTCATGAACGCCTTTGTCAACACATCATCAGGCATTCAGGGCCTTGCTGATGTCTATCGTAAAGCCTCGAAAGCATGCTTCCATGTCAGCTAACTGCTCCAGGGAGGGTTCGACAGTGCGCGGCTTCATGCCCGCTGCGTTAAAGCAATGCTTGCACCGGAAATTGCACCTGCCGGTGACTGACAGCTCCACATGGTAAAATCGCCTGTTGGAAAAGAGCCTGTATTCCTGCTCCGGCAGGAGGCTCCGCCCATCGGTGTACGGCAAATAAACCCCCTTTTTCAGCATCCATTCCGGCACAGAAAAAGTGACGGGATCAAGCTCCGTCCTCCCGTCGCATTTGAGCAAAAAAAGGAATTCCTCCAGCTTTAACCGGGTCAGCCTGCGCTGCGGAAAGCATTCCAGAAAAAACGGTTCTCCCTTCCACCCTCTCAGGCGATAATCCTGGCTTAAAATATATTTCATAAACACCTAATCCCGGTACTTTTCCCGGATTTCTGAGATCTGACCGTAAGACCTCCTGAACGCCTCCACGACTTCAGGATCAAACTGAGTCCCGCTTCCTTGAACAATTTCATCATATGCCCGGCCTTCATCCCATGCCTCTTTGTAACTCCTCCTGCTTGTCAGGGCATCATAGACATCCGCCACTGCAACAATGCGGCCCTCCAGACTGATAGCCTGCTTTCCCGACGGATATCCCCTGCCATCAGGACGTTCATGATGCTCCAGGGCCACGGTTCTAGCCATGCCCATCACATCACCTTCCACATGTTCCAGAAGCTGGCCGCCATAGGTTGTGTGCTGTTTGATCACGTCGTATTCCTCATCCGTAAGCCTTCCCGGCTTATCCAGAATCTCTGAGGGGATCAGCAGCTTCCCGATATCATGCATCGTGGACGCGAGGCGCAGGTTCTCAGAGCGCTCCGCATCCATTCCCATTTCCTTCGCAAGCACCTTCGTATATTCCGACACACGCCGGACATGCTGTCCGGTCTGCCCTGACTTGTTTTCCGTAATCTCCGCAAACGAGACAATCATCTCCTCCTGGATCCGGTTGGTTTCATCCGCCTGCTCCTGGATATACGCCCCGTATTCCATGATATAGGAAAAAAGCATAATGATGAAAAAGGAGATCAGACCTAACGGAATGTTATAGATCATCATGACCAGCATGAGCCAGGCGCTCCGGCGCATCTTTCTGGATGCATCCACATTGAACGGCCTCCCGCCCTCTGCCAGATGGCTGAACATTCCCTGCGCGGACCGGGCAAAGATGGAAAGGACAACCATGGTAAGGAGCGAGACAATGCAGCCGATCGCAGAGCGGTACCTGGCATCAATCCAGCCAAGATCCGCAACCGATGTCAGAATACGGTAGAGCGCATTATCCTGAACACTTTTCTGTGCGATTTTCTGCGCTTCAGGGCTGAAAAACACAGCGACCAACAGGCCAATATTCAGAAGAATGGCTGCCCAGAGAAAGATCCTGACTGCCCTGCAGACAAACATCAGAATACGGCCGCCATTTTGAATGTTCTTTTGGACCTGATCTACATTTTTCTTCGATTGTTCCTTCATTGCTTCTTCGCCTTCTTAGCTCTGCCGGATACCCCAATGCAAAGACAGAAAACGGCTCCAGATGATCAGGAAGATCCAGGATCCTGTCCATCCATCGCACCTTATCCGTCATGACCCTTTCTGCAAATGCCAATCTCAGAAGATTCGAGAATGAATGCTTTTATTCACGGATCCTGTCACCTGAACGGAACTGTCTTTTTTCATTTAGCCAGATATGCTTCGATGCGTTTTGCCACATTCTCTTTGATATTGTTGTAAAAGATTGAGTAGTCATCCTGATGGAAGCACTCCGGCCCGGTATACTCCTGAAATTCATTGGGTACAGCGCCAGCATTCGTCACAACTGATCCGCGGGAAAGATTGATCTGAGCGTCACCGCCGATATCACGGATTTCAGTATCGCCCGTCTTCTCGTCCATCACGATAGAGCCAAGATTCAAGCTAGCCGGTGCATACGTTTCATCAAGTTTCCAGTTCAGCGGATTGATGCTGATCGCATCCGGCAGAAGCAGCATATTCCTGGCGTTTTCTTCCACGTTCCTGGGACCTTCGGTGTTCCAGCTGATGATGACGCCCGTATCGCTCTCGCCGGCAGCAAACTTCAGGTGCGGATTAGACTCGAGATAATCCTTTGTGACGGAATATCCTATGGCGTATGCGGCCACCATGCGTTTGTAGTATTCGGCATGCTCCTTGAAATAGTCCTGCAGCACGAGGCGCAGAATGGCAGTACCCTGGCTGTGCCCCGCAATGATGAATGGACGGCCTTCATTGCAGTTCTCAAAATAATAGTCGAGAGCGGCAGTTATGTCCTCATAAGGCGTGCCGGATAAAATCTCGTCTATGCTCCCGTTCTCCACCAGGCCCCGGGCCTCGATCGTCATGCTGGCCTGACGGTAGTATGGAATAAACACATTTGTAGAATCTTCAAACACACTCGACTTAATCGCGTGCTCAATCTCCACGCCTGAAAGCATCTCGGCATTGTCAAGTGCCGCGAAGTCGGGATCGCCCTCGTTCGCACCCATGTACACTGTCGAATAGATGTAGAAGGTGTCAACGTCCCTGGTGATATCCGGAAGCCGGTACCAACAGCTTTTCCGGGAGTAGTCTGGTGCTTCTCCTGCATTCGCCATAGCTGCATTTTCAGTGGAAGCTTCATCTGTCGGCGTTTCTCCACAAACCGTCACGGTAAAGAGCATAACACCGATCAGTGCTAATACTATAGTTGCTTTCATTGCTTTCATTGCATGTCCTCCTTTTTTATCCTTCAATCGCGCTAAAAAATCTGAATCTGCCATCAGAAATGACATATCCTGAAATAGCTTTTGTGCCTCTATATGAGGGCTTCCTCCTGATTATATCAGATGCCGTAAAAAAAAGGTAACTGTCCAGAACCTGTTCTGAACAGTTACGCATCGGGCGATGCTTCGCATCCAAAATGCGCAAAGCTCCATTTTTCGATTATGGTAAAACCGGTTCTGTGCTCCTCTTCCTTTGGACAGACAAAGCTGTATGACAAAAAAGACCTGATTCCCGCCTTTGAAAAGGCAGCTGCCC
>ODAI010448139.1_pt1 | contig 18796 bp, 17 predicted proteins | sample 1539321 | NCBI WGS metagenome assembly ODAI01 (sample SAMN02144231, study PRJEB22623) | gut metagenome | biome: sheep rumen | host: Ovis aries | place: New Zealand
CTGTGACGCACGAGGAATATGGTAGCTCCATATTGAAGATGGGCAGATGAGTGTTCTTCCACACAGGCACTATCTTTGTTGGCTGGCGTCGTTATAACGGTCCCATACGGAGGCGCACAGCGTGACCTCTACGTCGCTTCAGGCGGCGGGGTTGCAGGCGGAATAAACGATAAAACCGCCATACTCCTTATATAGAAAGGTGATTATATGAAAGTTGAATTAAAAAGTATTAAAGGTACTTGGGAAGATGTCGCAAATCGTGCGAGAACCACCGTACACAAAGACGAACTGGGAAAAGAGCCTAGTGACACATTTAAGAGAAAAATATTAAGAGCAGAACACTCACCGATAAGAAGTTTGATTTTTAATTTCAAAATCACAAATGTTAAGTCTTGGGTAGTAACTCATTTAGTAAGACACCACGTTGGAGTGGAAAAATGGGTGCGAACTCAAAGGACAGACCGTACAGGAGTGAACAGAGATGAATTACCACAAGGTGAAGAAATAGAAATGGAATTAGAAGCAAATACACAAGCACTTATAAATATGTCAAGAAAAAGATTATGCAACCAAGCCTCTCCAGAAACAAGAGAAGTAATGGAAGCTATAAAAGAAGAAGTTAGTAAACACGATAAATTTGTAGCAGAAGTTATGGTCAAGGAATGCGTGTATAGAGGATTTTGCCCAGAAATGTGGAGTTGCAACTATGATAAAACAGACGCGTTTCAAAAAGAAGTTAAGAAGTATAGAAATCCAAACGAGGAGGTTGAAAGATAATGGCTGTTGATTTAGTTATAAAATTTTTACTAATCGCTTTGTTAGTATTACAAATCATAGTATTAGTACATATGTTAATATGTCAAATCAAAAGAAACAAAGAAGATAAAAAATTTTGGGAACAAATGGGTAATGCTATTAAAGAGCAAGTTGACAGATACAACAATTTATATCCAGACGAACCATTAAAACTAAAGGAGGATAATACAAGTGAACAGGATAAATAAAACTCCTGGTGTTGTATATTCAAAAAAAGAAAAACTAAAGAATAACAACGAACTAATTTCACAATATGATAGACGAATTGTTGATATGCTTCATAAAATTGAATTTTTAGACGCAACACCAGCACAAGCCTATAAAATATATATGAAATTGCAAGGATTTTTAAGAAAGAAACGTGACCTAAAAAGGTCAGGGAGTATTTATGTACCCCGTACCGAAACAGGAAATTATATTGTTGGTGGCAGAGTAACAAAATTAAAAAAGGAGGATAACAATAGTGGAAATAGACGAAGAAATAAAAAACGAAATTAACGGTTACGCTAGCCTCATTGTGTCTGCATTACTCGATGGAGGAAATTTATTTATGAATATTCAAATTGAAGAAGAATATTCACAATATGATATAATGTTTATGTATAAACCAAATAACTTCGGTAATCACCAAAGAGGTATAACAAGTAATGACTTACTAATAGGTGTCGTAGGGTTTGGTGCTTATGGATTTAGTATAAATATTCCAGATACTGACCCAGGATATTATAGAGAAAAACTAGGTATAAGTAGCAACTTTTTAGCGTTTTTATTCAATGAAGTTAGACGTAGATTAAATGAAATAAAATAATTTAGAAAAAAGTCAATAAAGGTATTGACTTTTTATTTTTTATAATATATAATACAAACATAAATAGAGAACAAGTAAGTCGTTTACAGGATTAAACGCAATAACAGAATAGTTAGTAATCTTTTACTGATATAAATAATCCTGTAGACCTTCAAAGAGGTCTATTTTTAATTTAATAGAAAGGAGGATACAGGATATGAAATTATGGATTTATGGTAAGGTAATGTCTGGTAAAACAACATTCGCAAGTCAATTTGAAAATGCGTATATTATCTCAACTGACGGTAACGCAGAATACACATTCGCTCCTGATAAAATATTAAGAGTTAGAAATTATAAAGAATTGAATGACGCTATCGCAAAATTAAAAACAATAAAACCTGAATGGGTAATAGTAGACACAACGTCATACTTAATTGACTATTTAAGATTTTATTGGTGTGATAAGAATGGTGTTGAACACGAATCAGAAATAGCTTACAAAGGTTACACAATGCTTAGAAGTTTCTTATGGGAAAGCATATTCTCTATTGCAAATGCTTTTGACAATGTAATGTTTATTTCACACGAGCAAGAAATTATAGAGAAAAATAAATTTGGTAGAGAAATCTCTAAATTCCAACCAGTATTTGAAGAAAAACTTAGAGACCAAATGTCAGGACTTATGGGTATAATTGCTAGAACAGTTAAATCAATAAGTGAAGATGGTACAGCAAAATACGAATTACACATTTCAAATTCTGATGACGAGTTTGGTGGTTCGAGATTACCAATAAAGAAAACAGCAATCCCACTTACTAAAAAAGATTTTGACGAAAACTTCAAAAAATTATATGACGCAGAAAAAATCGTACGTGGTGAAAAAGACACAGTGGCTGATACAGCTAAACCAGCAGAAGCTGAAGAAAAACCTAAAAGACGTTCAGTTATAGGTTAATAAATATTTTTAAGGAGGAATGTAATTATGGCAAATAACGGAATTGACAAAGAAGATTTATCAGAATTAAATGCAATTTTCAAAGAAATGGGTGGTGTAGATAAAATAGAAGACTACACAAACAATTTTGAAAATCTTGCAGACGGAGAATATATAGGAGAAATCGAAAAGGTTGAAGCTAAAAATTCAAAAAATAGTGGTAAACCTATGATTAGTATTACAGTAGCAGTTGAAGGTGGAAAGAAAGAATTTAGACATCTAATGCTAGCTGGAGAAAATTTAGAAAAAACACGTTCAGCTATTGCTAGAACTGTATCTCAATTAAAGGAATTAGGTGTAGACGTTAGTAGCAATGATATTGCAGTTATAACTGATAACGCTTATTCATTAGTAGGAACTAAAGTTAATATGGAAATTAAAACAAATAATAACTTTAGAAATGTATGGTTAACTCTTGCTTAATATAAATTTGATACCGGTGTAAAAGCCGGTATCATTTTTCTTGGTCATAATATTCGTCTATAATTTTTTGTGTTTCTCTTTTTTCTTTTGCACGATTAAATCTTCCTTTTTCATCAATACTAAAGTCCATAGCTCTAACTTCAAACGGTAAGTCTAATTCGTCCACAAATACAACCGTGCATTCGTCTATTTGTTTTTTATATTCTTGAAATATTGCGTTCATATATCCTTGTGCTTGGGGACTTTGTTGGTGAAACCACGAATGATTTTCTGCGGATAGTAATGCCCCATTTTCAACTGTAGCTTTTCCTCCGTCCTTTTTCATTCTTATATGATGGTATGTTAATTGTTTCATTCGTTTCTTTTGACCTTTGCTCGTGTATCTTCTGGGTGTAGTATCTTTTCTTAAATGTAATTTTTCAATAAAACATTCCGCTCCATATCTTCTTATCAATTCTTGTTTCGCATTTTTATTACTACTCATTTTTAATTCCCCCATTTTATTTTTATTATCATTTAATGAGAAAGTGAACAGATTTTAAACGGACCGTTTTAAGACGCAGAGATGAGTCTTAGAATGACTCAATCCGATTTCTGTTCACTTTTTGTTGTCGTAGCTTGTCATTTTTTGTCGAACCCTGTCAAAATTCTGACAAACAGTATAAAAAATAGGGGTAAAATAGCCATATGGTGTTATAACGCTCTAAAATGCCCATACAGCGATTTTACCCCTTAGGAGTATAAACTTTATTATTCTAACATATAAAAACGATTTACGGCTATTCTGACGCGTTGTTTAGGTTACATAATTATAAAATATGTAAGTAGAAATCATTTTTAGAATTTTTAATTTTAACTTTCCAAAATCGGACAATTTTCTGTTCACTTTTTAATAACTTTGTGACAAAATATTTTGAATATCAATTTCTGTATTCAAACTACAAGTCCTAAAAATATAAGTTGGGTTGTCTTGCTGGTCACGGGTGAAGGAGGTGCATACCCCCATTGTCCCGTCTGCGTCAAATCCCATAAATCCTACGTCAACAAATCCTGAAATAGCAGTTAGTTGTGAAGCGTCTGTAATCGTTGTTGAATTACCTATCGTTCTTGATAATTTTGTTGTACTTATTGTACCTATATTATTAGCCATAAACATTACCTCCTCTATCTATTTTAGTTAATCTTACGATTGTACTTATGTTATTGCTTATATTCACTATTACGTAGATATGTCCCATACTATCTGTTAATATAAATCCATTTTGAATAGTTCCTGAAATTACATTTATATTTGCATTATCAACTGTAGTGCTATCACTCAAACTTAATGTTGTGTAGCCAATATCATTTCGTTCACTATCTGTTGAATATACAGCACGTAACGTTGTTGAACCCGCTACTGTTGTGACCGTTGTGGTTGGGTCATATATATTTGTGATTGTATCTGTGTCACCCTCCCAGTATTGGAATGTCATACCTGAAATTGTATCTGCTGTAATATTCACAGTTTCACCAGCTTCATAAAATCCAGAAGTTTCTCCCGTGTCGTCAATAGTAGCATTTGATAAACTTAATTTATATGAAGATATATAATTAGCCTTTAATCCTACCGCTGTTGCTGGCATTTTAATATAAATTGGATTATCATAAGTACCTGGTATAAGAGGGTTAAACATACCTCCGTCCCATAATTCAATTTGAGTAATTGGTGTATAGTTTCCAGAAAGTACCGTCCACCTTGTGAATGTATATTTCACAGTAGAAGTATCTTCTTTACCAAATCTAATGTCTACTTTTTTACCTTCATACACCGTTGCAGAAGTTTGGTTTTCTCCAGTTAAGCCATCTACCAGTTCAATTTGTACATCACCTTTTCTAACCGTACTACCTTGAAACGTTGTTGCGACTTTTGGCATTGTCAATGTCGTAGTATGTGGAAAATCTGGTGGATTTGTTCTACTTATAATATCGCTCAAATCTTCTTCAGACGAATAAGCATACGCTGACCAACCACCGAAATAATACTCGTTTGGATATTCTGTCATTCTAATTTCTACTTCGTCTCCAACATAATAGTCGTGAGGTTCGGTTGTCCAGTGTTCAGTCACTACTTCGTCTCCGGTTTCTGGGTCAGTAGAAGTTGTTGTATATTTCATTTCTCCATATATACCCGACCTATGTAAAGTTACTTTTGGTCTAGCTCCTTCGTCGATATAATTTTCTGTAATTTCAATATTTACAGAAGGTATTGTCATTTGAATTGGTGTTACTAATGCACTTGTACTAGCATAAGCCAAATCTCCAGTCCATTCGTAAAACTCTTTACCTTGGTCTGGGCTACTTGCGTATACCGTTACTTGGTCTCCAATAGGTCTTGTATATTGAGTAGTTGAACCATCTTTTCTATGTACTGTAAGTGTACGTTGTTGAGTTGTGTCTGGTACAAAGAATGTGGCTTTAATCGTACAATCACTTCTTAACTTTGAAAGTCTGGTTGTTTCAGCTAATGGGCTATAAATTTCAACATAATTTGTTGTAGTCTGTAACACACCGTTTATATAGACTTCCCACTGTAAGAATTGATGACCATAAGGTACGGCACCTTGTTTAACTCTAATGTTGCTCAATGAATCACGTAAAATCGTTGCACTATCTACCCAAGTGTCTCCATTTTGAAGTTCACCGTCAACCATTGTTACTGTAAACCAAGGAATAGCTGAATAATTACACGTTATCGTACTATCACTTGTTCTTGCGTATATTCTGGTTGAAGATGAATTTGTGTTAGCGATTTCTGCGTCTCCAGAAGTCAATGACCAATGATTAAATTCATATGTATCTGGAGCTGTACCAGAGCTTACTGTTATGTAATCACCTTGTCTCACGTTATATGTGTTACTTCCTGAATTAGTTATTACTGTGATTTTTCTCATATTATAATTAGCTGTAACAGTACCATCAGCTCTACCTAATTTAACTGTAGTATTAGCACTATATGAATTTCCAATACTATAAATACTTGAAGTAGACCAATTTGAAAAATCTCCTAAACTTGTATCTGCTGAAATATTTACAGATTGCCTTTCTTTATAATCTCCTGAGCCTGTACCATTCACAACAGTTAAATGATACGTTTCTTTTTGTCTATATTCAACTGTAATAGTTGTATTTCCTGACACATAAAATCCATAACTTGTAGAAGTGCTTACTTGTGTACCATCTTTTAACCACCTTACAAATAAGTAATCTCCCACTTCTTCATTAGTCGAACTACTCCAATAATTTCCTGATAAAACTTGTGAAGTAGTAGTTTGCCCACCGTTGTTTCTGTTCACTAATGTTACTGTATAAGTTGGATAAAAGTCATATCTTGCTTCGATAGTTCTATCATTAGCTCCAGCTGTAATATCTAATGTTGTACTTGTGCTAATTCTTGTATCGTTTTCATACCAACCATTAAATCTATATTCTCCTACAGTTGAGTTAGTTGTAAATCTTTGTTTACGTCCTTGTACTAATTGATTTACAGAAGTTCCTCCAGCATTATTTTGATTAGTAACTGTTATAGTTCTTATTGGTGCATAATGTCCTGTAATAATAGCGTTTCCGTCACCAACAGTAAATGTATTTGTATGATTTCCTAATGCGTCAGTGCCAATACTACCTTGACCTTCTATTGTCCAATTCAAAATACCTTGTGAACTATCTGGTGGGGTAGGTACTAATGTATATGAATTTGTTTGTCTTAATCCACTGGCTTGTGCTACGTCACTATTATTAACTCTAATTAAACCGTCAATTACTTGCACTTCGTTATATGAATATACGTATTCAAAATGTGCTGTAAAACTCAATGCGTTATCTGGCATTTTGAATGACCCATATGAGCTATGTATATCAGTTAGATAATTTGTATTACCTGACCAATATGAAAATTTGTAATGACTTGGTACTGTAGCAGAAATATGTACGTTTGTACCGTATTTATAGATACCTCCACCTGTACCACCGTTTACAGTTAGATAATGTCCTGTTGCGTCTCTGTAGAATGCAGTTAATTCTACGTCACAATCAGGCATTGTAAGTATTGATACAGAAGGGTCTTCTGCGTTTGTCACACCTACTATTTGGCGTAAAGCGTCTTCTGTTCCTTGCCATTCATAAAATTCCATTCCAAATGGTGCTACTGTTGCGATAATCATAACTTCCTCGCCTGCGAAGTATGTTGCTGTGCTTGGACCGCTACTTGCTGTAGGTGAACTACTTGTTGAAATATATCCGTTAGTAATTGTTAAAGTTCTTGGTATATGAGTTTCAAAATTAGCACTATAAGCAATATCTCTATAAGGCATTACAAACGTAGCTTCTTGTGTTTCACTATCTGGTTGAAGTAATAGCAAATCCTGTGCTGTACCACTCCAATCTCTAAAAGATTGATATTGAGCATATTCACCATAAGGTACGCCTTTTATTGTCACTACTTCGTCTTCTGCGACTAATGCTGTACTAGCATTTATACGTTCAGTTGTACCGTCGTCCCTAACAACTTGTGTTATAATACCATTTGCTATTTCTACAGTCCAATAATCTAATGGTAATTTTGGTTGGTCGTGCATTAAATATAATGCAAATTCTAATTGGTTGGCTAGTACATAGTTAGGTTGTGTCGCACTCGCATATATATTAGGTAATTGGTCAGCAATCGCAGGATTATTTTTAGATAAATCCACTAATTGTTTAATATTACTTACAATTCTGTCTATATCCGTTTTAGTAGGCACCATATTTTTTTGCCAATAATCATTTTCATAAACTTCAATATCTGGTGCGGTACGTACTATTTTTTGTTGTACCATCCATTCAGCACAATACGCAGTGTTTTTCTCTAGTCTGTTCAAGTCTGTATCATTCCAAGCACCTTTAGGATTTTCTTGGTCTGGGTCTATTTGGACGGCTTTTACACTTCCTAAAGTTCTATCATAAATTGGTTCTATCCATTCTCTAGTCAAGCGCAATCACCTCCATATCTCCTGACCACGTACCATCAAAAGTCCAGTGGTTTCTTAATATATAAACTGGCATTTCCGCAGTAAATTGTGTTTGAATTACTCCATAATCACCTGCGTTTACCAAAGGCTCTCCTCTACCTGTATAAGTATATTTGAATTTCTTTTTATACCATTCTAAATATTTACGTTTAATATATTCTGAAGTATTGTTCACTATTATATCATATTGCATAATTTGTGTGTTTAATACTAAACTATCACTTGTAACATTTCTTTCTTGTATAGTTTTTATTTCTATTGGGTATCCTATAATCTCAACTTTAACTTCTTCTCCACCTGAAAAACCTATCAATGAAATAAGCCCACGTTTACTATAAAGTCTGATAGTACCAAGTGATATAGCTTGCAAAACAGATTGTGAATTTTCGTCTGAAAGTCTTGCTCCTATTACATATGCGTCACTATAAGTTATTTCATTACTTACAGATGTGCAGGTAGCTGTAGTTATAACTTTACAATGACTGTATACATTACCAGTAGTTATAGCGGAATTATTTGCTACAAAATTGTCTATGTCACCGGATTGTTCTAATCCTGCATAATATTTTGGCATTGATATTTGCGATAAATTATTTATAGTATTCAACTGTTCAGCAGCAGGTATACTTTCAAAATCTGTATAATGCCAAGTATATGAATTTGTGAATGTAGTAGGGTCTGATATATTCAAATTAGCGAATTTAATATGTCCGTTATCTTTTATTAAAAGTGTAGCTCCTACTGAGAAAGCTAGCAACTGTAATACTTCTTTACAAGTTACTTCTGGGATAGGTACGTTAATACGGTAATCACCGAAATTAGTACCATTAACGTCAGTTGAAAATTCAACTGAGTTTAAATCAAAACCTTCATAAACTAATATATCATTTACTATTTCAGCTACTCTACGTTCGTCATTTGGGTATATATCTGTTGTATAAGTTTCTTCCATTACGTCTAAAAGTGAACCGCAGGTGAATGTCGCACTTTCGTCTGCATTTGCTGATACATCCATAAGTCTTAATTCTTTCCAACTATCCCATTCAATTTCAACACCTTCACCTAATTCATAATTGATTACTGGAAAAGCATTTGCTCTTTTTACGGTTGCAACTCCTACATAACGCGTAACTGGGTTTCCGTCTTTGTCCACAACTGGATTTCCTTCGTCGTCATACACTTGCTGTTCAACCGTAGTATATTCAAATTCATCTTCCATTTTTACAGTACCGTCTTGATTATATTCGTAACCAAATACATTATATCCATTTCTAAATCTAATTCTAGTTTGTCGAGTTAAGTTTATATAACCGTTTTCTGGATTATCTATATTATAAAATCCGTCATAGTTATTTACGTCAAAACTAAACGTCCTTGAAGGTAGTGTATCGCATACGTACGAAGTTTTATCGTCAAAGTCCACATTTAATACGGCGTCTTGGTCTAAATAAATTGTTTTACCAAACATTATTGTACTTACACGAATTCTTCTATGTCTAAATCTAGTTTTAACAAATTCTATTTCTAAATAACTAATATTATTTGTATTTATTTCAAAATTAACAGAAGGTAAAGTTTCAAGTATATGCGACCCACTTGTATCCTCCCATTCAATTCTTTCTGTGAATGTAGCAACTTCTGTGTCACTTGCGTTATAGCAGTGAACTATAATGCTTTTTGGATAAGCACTAGGTACAGCAGGATTTAGCATTACCGAAAAATTTTCAATGTTACTTACGTGAGCTAAATTTACTTTCATTTTAGGATTAGTTTCAAATTCTCCATTTTCATCAGAAACACTTTCTGAAACATATCCGTCAATCGGTGTACCTTGATACACAATAAATCGACCATCTAATAACCATAAGTTTTCTTCTAATGTGGCTACGGTCCCACTGTTGTATTTATCTAAATCTGTAACAGTGTCAATATTACAAATACTCAATTTATCAGTTGAAGTTACACTACTGATTTGAATATTTGTATCTGGTGTATACATTATTATATCAATGTAGCCTTCTTTTCTAGTCCTAGCTTTTAAGTGATTTTCAAAATCTACTTTATCCAAATTTCCATACGTATCTCTATGAACCGCCATAACTTACCTCCTTTCTATTTTAGTATCCCATATCAATTAAATTACATTTGACGTCTTTGTACCATATTGGACGTTTTGCGTATAAATAGTTTCCTCCAGCTGTGTACTTTATCGTTTCCCATTCACACGGGGTGGCTTCAAAGTCACCCCAGTAGAATTTTCTTTTTATAAATTGTTCATATTCATCATCCCAATACCATAACTCACATTCAAATTTTGCAATTTGTTTTTTTAACCAATTTACGTCATACCTTGATAAATATGGCCAATATAAATTTTCAAATTTGTTAAGTCTACGATTTATTGTTTGTGATACCACTTGTCCATTAGCGTTTCTTGTAGACTTAACTAATTGTTCAGATTTTTCTTGATAGCCTATTGCTGGGTTATTCACTGTATTCCAATATGGATGAGAAGGGTCATATTTTGAATAATCTTCAGTTAAACGATTTCCATATGGGTCGTGGAAATAAAAATTTTCTCTATTTATAATTAACAATGGTGCAAATGAATTTACTTTTGGGCATATTCCTGAATGTATATCCATAACCTTCTACCTCCTTTTATCTTGCATAAACTCTATTGTTTAATACATTATTTTTTATTCTATTATTAGCTCTTTCAACTGTTGCCACTAAATCAGAACCTCTTTGTACGAACTGACCTTTAACTGGTATACCTTGGTTTACTTGATTGCTGATTTGAGCAACTTGTTGTACTAAATTATTTATCGCACTTTCCATTCCAGAGTTATTTTGTGGTTGATATGGTTGATTATATTTTTTAGGTATAACAGCTTCTCCTTGGTGTAAGTAAGCTAATCCGTCATTTGGTACATAATTTGTACCAACTGCGTATGTTCTTACTGTGAATTTACCTTTTTTAGCTTCTTCTTCATATTTAGCTTCACCATTATACGTCCACGTTTTTGCATTACCAAATGAGAATATTTCTGCAATAGTATCTCCAACTCCTTGCCAAAAACCTTGATGTTGTTGTATTATTGCGTCTATACTATTCATTTCTTGTTGGAATTTTTGTTGAGTATCTGCGCCAACACCTTCAAGTAAAGATTTTTTAACGTCGTCGCTTGATTCCTGCCATATCTTTGATAATTCTTGTAGTTCTTTATCAGTAACAGCGTTATATTCAGCCATTTTCTGTCTTTGGTCTTGTGTTAGATTTTGAAGTAAATTCTTTCTTTCTTCTTCTCCACCTTGTTTGTATAATTGAATACGTTTTTTAGTAGCGTCTTCTGTCGAATATACACCTTGCGCTTCCGCTACTTCAATTCTTGCGGCTGCTATTTCAAAATTACCAGCTTCTATGTCTTGAGCAATAGATAATTCCGTTTGAGCTTTCAATAGTTTCTTTTGAGCTTCTTCTAATTTTTTAGTAACCTCAGTAGTATGTTCTTGCTTTTGTGCTAAATCAGTAAGGCTTCCTGCCAATCCTGTTTCTGAACCTGTTAGCATATCTGTAGTAAATGTACCATTTTGTGTAGCCTGTACTAATTCGTCCATACGAGATTTACTTATACCAAGTTTTTCACCTTGTTCATAAACAGCTTTTGTACTTAGTTCCAATGATTGTTTCAATAATTGTTGCTGTTCGTCAAATATATCTACTTGGGATTGCGCACCTTTTACAGCACCTTCATAATATTCGATTTTTTGCATTTCATTATTTGCGTTTCTCGCAGCGACTTCTAGTTTTTCAAACGCAGGAGCTAATGAAGTTGTAATCAATCCTGCGATTCCACCTATCGCGGCACCTATCGCGGCACCTATTGGTCCTCCTATTGCAAGTCCTGCTAATGCTCCACCAGCTGCACCACCCAATGTACCCAGAGCTTTACCGCCAGCACCTGATTTTTTATCTTTATCTTTTGTACCACCATAGGCTTCATAACCTAAGTTATATGATTCGTCGTCGGCTACTATATCAAATCCTTTTGTTATACTAAATCCCGCTATCGCAACACCTATTACAGCAACCAATGCTTGTGCAAATACTGCTCCAAGTGAAGCACCACCAGCTTTAAATGTACCAATCATACCTCCGCTATTAAACATAGCTTTTATACCACGTACGAAATCACTACCAAATTGGGTAGATGTGAACACATCCATAAATTTAGTACCAAGTTTTCCAAATATCTCTCCAATTTTACCATTTGTTATCCAGCCCCATAATGCTTTAAGTAATGTTGGACCAGCTATTTTCAACAACTTCCACGCTAAGAATGCAGTTAATATTGAAGCTAATATTTTCTTCCAGTTAGCGATTAACCATTTACCAAGTGATGTTTGTTTAAACCAATCCCAAATAGCTTTTGCTATTTTTCCTAATAACTCTAATAACATTCCAAATATTCTACCGAAAACTTCTCCTATAGTTTTCTCACCTTTTATCAAACCAGCAAATAAATCACCGATTTCTTCTGCCATTGCTTTCCATTCATCTGATAGTTGAGGTTTATAAATATCGCCGAGTAAATCATTTTCTCCACTATTATCTGAACCAATATCGTGAAGTTCGTCAAATCCTGCTGTAACATTTGCTGCTTTTTCTAATTCTCTACGCATTTTTTCAGCATTTGCGCCAGCTTGGTCGAATAAGTCAACCGGTGTTTGTCCAAATGCTTCCTGTACTTTCATAGAAATTATATTAAAGAAGCCTATAATATTTACTAATTTTTGTGCTATCCATTCCATTGCTGGTTTTATCGCTCTTTGGAAGTTTATTTTAATTACATTCATAGTACGTTGCCATTTTGTATCATAACTTCCAAAATCTTGAAACGCGCTTTTTATCCAACCGGTAATAGTTTTAAAAACACTTTTTATAATATTCAATGGATTTAACATACTGATTATTTTCTTAAACCATTGACCTATGCTACGAGATATTAACTGGAATGTATAATTCAAAATTTCTGCCATTCTAGTTTGAAATTTTAATGCTTTTCCATTTTTATCTAATCCCGCATTTATATTTCTTAATATGCTATTATTATCTCTTAATACAGGAGAAGTGAATGATAATTGTCTTACTAATTTACTAAACTTTCCACCTGTTCTTGCGATAATTTCATCATTTGCTAATAAATCGGCTTTGATTGTATCCAATACTAATTTTTCTTCTTCTAAATCAGCTAACGTTTTGAAAGCTGCACTAGATGAATCTTCTGTCAATGTTCCATCTGCGTTAAATTTAGCCTTTCCTTCTTTTTCTAAACCAGCAAGTTCAGTTTCTTTCATTTGAATATTTGCCAATACAGAATTTAACGCATTATTTATGTTTCCTAATATTTGATTTAGTCCGTCTGCTTGCGCTCTTGATTTTTCAAGAGATGGCATTCCTATAAATCCAGTAAATGCACCTGCTACTTGACGTAATGGACTTCCTCCCATTTGAGCATTACGCATTTGTTTACCAGATAAAACTTTATTCAATGCTTTTGTAATAGCAGTAGTATCAACATCTCTACCACCAGTTAATCTTATTTTCTGTCTTAATTCTGGGTTCTGTTCAATGCTTGCCTTGTTAGTTCTATATAGTTGCAAGATACGTCTCATACCAGCTATATCACCAGTATCATTAGGATTTCTACCATTATTCATACCATATTGAACAATTCTTTCTGCCGCCATTTTATCTTGGTCTTCTGCTGCAGCGTTCATCACGTCTTTGTATGCCTTAGTTGCACCAGTTAAATCTCCTAATGCGTCTGCTAATTTATCCCAAACAGTTTGCTTTATTGGAGACGCATATATTTTAGATTTTTCAACTTGTGGTTGATAATCTGGTATTACTACTCTAGGAGGAGCTGTAATATCTCCATTTTGATTACGTCTTGCTTCCTTTCTTGCATTTGACGCATTTGCTAGTCTACGTAGCATATCTTCATCATATTCAAATTTATCAGTACCTTCTGGTCTGTCAATGTGTCTTTGTCTATCTAGTACCGAAGGGTGGATAGCTTCTTTTAATGTTTTTGCAAATTCTCCCGGTATAACCGCCAACGCTTTTTTCATTGCGTTTTGTACGGGTATCAATCCTAATTGTGGATTTTCATCTTTTAATCCATCTGAGATTTTCTTTCTTCTTCCGTCTGGTTTTGGTAATCCTAATATTTTACTTGGGTCAGCTAACTTTTTATATAAATCTTTTGTGCTAATAGGTAATTCTATTTTAGAAGTGATGTCTTTTGCTTTACCTAAATTATTACGTATATCTTCCACTATTCCAATAAGTTTATTAGCGGTTGTATCAGTATTGAAACCACTAATTTCATCTGCTTTTACTGCTCGTGCAGTGTCTTTGTTTATGTCTCTATTTACTTCTTCTACTTTTATTTCTTTTGCCATATCTGTATCAGATTTGACATTTGCGTTTTTATCATAAACAGTTTGAACATTTGTAGCTTTTGTACCAGCTTTTACTGCATTAGTGGTATTTTTAGATTCTCGTACAAGTCTGTTTACCTCTTGGTCTAATTTACTACCAGAGCCTTGTTTAGTTGAAGATACATTCGTACCATTTAATATTCGGTCTACTTCTTTACTTGCTGCTCTAGGGTCTATTCTCGCTAATACTTTTAATTGACGTAATTCTTCTGCTGATACATTAACTAACTGTTCTCCTACTTTTACTACTTTATCAGCAAAACCAGTCTCTAATTTTTCTTTGAATAGTTTTATCATCCCAGTAATAGCTCTTTGTGCTTGACGATGACCTTCACCTACTCCTGTTTTTCCACCATCAGTTATACCAATCGTACCGTCTGTATTAAAATATCTATGAAATGTTTTATTTAGCGCTAGTAATATAGCGTCATAGCCACCTTTACCATTTTTCTCAGATTGTAAAGTAGCTTCAAGATATTTATTAAATTGGTCTATACTAGCATCAGGACGGTTAGCCTCTAATCCTCCTAATATTTTAGCAAGTTCATTTGAAATTAAATTAGCTGTTTCATCTGCTTTCTGTTTATCTGAAATGTTATTTTTATTTTTTCCATAATATACGTCATCTTCATATCTAGTTTCTATTTGTCCATTTTTCTTTTTTTCTTGTATTTGACGTTTTATAGGTATTCCATTTGTAAAGGCTTTCGCATAATCATTTGCGATATTTTCGCTAAGATATGTTTTCAAACTTTTCTTCATCCATTTGACTGCCGCCAATTCACTCAATTTCATTTGTCGAGCGTAATTGCTTGGATATGGTCCTCCACGGTCGCTTGCTTTAAGTGTCTTATCTGTTGCTACACCACCTTCAAATCCTACATAACGTTTGTATCCTTTTGGTTCAGCTTGCTTTATTCCACTCAAACGTCTTCTTCGTTCACTTTGAATATTAGATTCTATTTCTTCATCTGTTATACCGTGATAAGACTTTTTAGTTTTTGCTTTTTGTTGTGCTTTTACTTTTTGTGTTTGTTTTATTTGAGCCTTTTGTTGAGTATTAACTTGTTTTCTTAAATCGTTTACGAAATCTTGATAGTCACTTAACATTTGTCTCAAATTATTATTAGCATTAGCAATAATATCGCTACCTTTATATTTGGCGGTTTTTTTACCAAACTTATCAATTTGGGTCTTAAAATCTTTTATATCTTTTAATGTTAAAGAGACGCTTTCGTCAGCCATCTGTTGTGCTTTTTTGTAGATGGCGGCGTAAGCGTCTTTTATTTCTTGATTTATCTCTTTACCGTTTTTAAACTTACCGTCTATCGTTGCAGGAAGCGTAATAACTCCGTCTTTACCACCATAAATAGATGATTTTAATTTTGATTGTACGGCTTTAACCAATTTATCAACCGAATCACTAACACTAGCTTCATCTGGTTTAACACCTAACAACGCATAAAGAGATTCTATTTCTTCATTCATATTTACTACCTCCTACAACCTATATTTTAATCAATACGTTTTTTTACGGATTGATTTACTTTCTTTTCATAATCCTCCCTCAACCATTCTGGCATAGGAGCCTTCGGTCTTTTTTCAAACAATTCAGACATAGCTTCTTCCATCTTAACGGGATAAGTTTTCGCACCAAATGCGGCTCTGTTCATACTACCCATACGCCAAATTTTATAAGCTAATCCTTCTCGTTTGTACTTTAGCATAAATAATAATTCCTTACAAGAATAATCATATAAGTCTCGTAATTCACTACCTTGTTTTACTAACTCAGCATATATATCGTGAACAACGTGAAATCCTGCTATAGGGTCATATTCATTTTCTCCTTCATCAATCCACTTATTTATTCCAAGTTTTTTCGCTAGCTTCTGTACTGGGTGTCATAGGTATTTCTTGCTCTTTCTGTACTAAGCCTGATTTTTGAACTATCTCATTTAGATAATTCTCAGCTAGCTCTTGCATTCCATATTCTTTTAATAATGCGTCAAATAAATCCCCTTCGTCTGCATATTTTACTTTACACGCTTGGCTTGCACAGGCATAGAATAAATTAACCATTGTTGTAAAGTCTGGATTTTGGAATGCTTCAAATATATTCTTACCTAATTTTTTTTCTAAGTATAAAATACTTGAACTCTTTAATTTGAATTCATACTCTACACCTTCAATTTTAATGATTACTACATTATCCATAATTTCAATCCTCCTATTTAATAAAATGGTGGGTGTAAACGCCCGAAGATTGACCTGGCTAAACTGACCACCTAAGTTTAGTTTTATTTAATTAAAGACTATTTTGATTTGGTAATGACACTTTTATATCACTTCTTACGTCGTGATAAATACTGAATTTTTCAATATCTTGTTGAGCGTCAGCTGTATAGCTTATGCTACAAGTTGCGTCATATTCAATTATTACTCCTGAAGCCTTATATACTATCCAGTGAGCTTTAACTTTAGGGTCAGCGTCAGCCATTTCTTTAACGCTTCTTAGGTTATGAGCAACCCCAGCGTTATCTTTGAAGCTCATCATATTGATTTCATATGTAACTTCTGCGGCTGGTTGTAATCCTAAAACTGATGTTTCTGATTTAGTATTATCTAATGTTGTTGTATCTATTGTATTTGGTTGTCCACCAAAATCTGGTGTTGAAGCCAAACCGTAAACTCTTGTATATCCACCTAAAGCTGTTTCTAGGTCTGATTTGTTATAAGAGCCTGCGTTTCCAACAAATGTACCAACGTGGTCTTTGCTAAAATATAACGCAGTACCAAGTGTGGCTACTTGAATTTTTGCATCTGGATCCATAATATTACCTCCTATAAAATATTTTCCTTAACAAAGTATTTAGTTCAGTGGACTATCTTAATGTCCCTTCTAAAGTATTTGCTTGTGCGTATGCGGTTAGCATACATTCACGATAACCTGTGTCTGGTGTAATAGGACTATCTTGAGTTGTAGGTCTAAATCTTAATTCGCCTAATTTTTCACATATAGCGTCTAGGTAATCATCAAATTGCTTTTGTGTACCACCTTTTGTAGATAAATACCCAATTACAGAAATAGTATATTGTTCATTATCATAAGATAAATCTCTGTGATTTAAACTAGTTCTAATGTCATATCCAAAATAATATCTACCTTTTTCAACCATTTCTTGAGGTATAATAATACCAGTTTCCAAACCTTCGATTTCGGTTAACTTACTTTGTATCATTACACGAAGATTGTTCACTAATCTCATTTAATCTACCTCCTATTTTTTATATTTCTGTTTTCTAACATAATTTTTAAGATTTAAACTATCAATAAAACCTTTCATTTGAAGCGAAGTGTGCATTTCAAATAAATGTGCTGGTGTTGGATAATTATAAGCGGTTGGTCTTTCAGCTTCTTCATTATAAAACCAATAATGACCTCCACCTCTGGTACCTTCTCTTAACCATTCATATACCTGTGTAGCGGTGATAGTTTTATCTCTATGACCGTCATTAGGATATGGGTCTGGTTTTATAATAATACTAACTTTGCTTTCATATTTACTTTTCTTCTCAATTTTAGTATCAATGGCTCCTTCAAGAATACCAGTATGTTTATATGAAAGCGTTTTACGGCTTAATCTTTTTCTATCTTCGCCATATTTACCTTTATTTTTTTCAGCTTCTTCGGCTTTTTTAGCTTTGTTATATTCAACCTTTTCTTGCTCGCCTCTAGCTCTTGGGTAATATGACGCAACTACATTTGCTTTATGTGTTTCTTTTAATTTATCAGCTACAACCTGTTCAAGATTTATTCTCATATCTTCGGCTTCTTTCATTAACTTTTTAGTTATATTCACAGTGACTTTTTGTTGCCACCTACCGAAGTTATCTCTATAATGTGAGTTAGCCATAAAATCACCTCCATTGTATATCAATATATAACGGAGTAACCTTCACAACAGCGTACTTATTTCCTTTCCACTCAACTAAATACTTTGTTAAGTTGTCTGGAGAATTATTTGTTTTCTCCAATAAAAATGGTTCTAAGTCATTGTATATAGATTTGAAACGGTATGTTTTGTCAAGGTTAGCACCGTACGCGCTTTGAGCAATCTCATCTGACGCAAGGTATTGCACAGCTCCGTCAGCGTGGAATATATCTTCATATTCTTCGATTAAGTCACCGTCCGCACCTCTTGTAGATTTAAG